>ERZ1034768.91-NODE-91-length-36021-cov-6.517850_pt1 | contig 36021 bp, 65 predicted proteins | sample MGYA00520691_ERZ1034768 | MGnify/ENA primary metagenome ERZ1034768 (study PRJEB33766, sample SAMN09781704) | gut metagenome | biome: gut microbiome | host: Homo sapiens | place: Madagascar | study: EMG produced TPA metagenomics assembly of the PRJNA485056 data set...
GTATATATACCACTGCATAATATAACGCTCAAAATAATAGCAGCCAATTTTCTTCTCATTGCAAATTTCTCCTTTTACATTTATTAGCCTTTAAATATACGTCCACACTCTTTGCACTGATACGTTGTGGAAAATAGACCTGAACTGATTACCTGAACATTCGCACTTCTACAAGACCATTTTGGACATTTTATCTTTCCTGTTATTTTGTCAATTTTCTTCCTTTTTCTCATTTTAAATTCCTCCCTTTTTAGTAGATATATTAATTTTACCACCTTGGAAAGTAATATGGAATAGGAAATTTGAAAAAAAGTTAAAATAATGGTTGACTTCTAAATGACTTCATAGTATATTATAAGCAAGAAGTCAATATGACTTCAAGAAAGGGGAAGTGCTGCTAATGAGTATTAAAACATTTACGTTAAGATTGACAGAAGAACAGCTTGATTTTGTCAGCGAAAAAGCAAAAAAAATGGGGGTGAGTAAAAACGATTATATTCGCAGATTAATTGATGGAGATATTCGTGCAGATAAAGAAGATAAAATCTTACAGGAAATTATCGAAATCAAAAATATGTTAAAAGCAAACAAATAAAAAGGATTCCTGCACCCTGGAAAAGTCGGAACCCTTAAAACACTCAACACACCGAAGTGGTTGATATTGCTATTATATCTCCCTTCGGTGTAATTGTAAACACTGAAAGGAGATTTTTTATATGGCAAATTTAAAAGTTATCGAAAATGAATTAGTTCCTGTATATGAGACAAGTACAGGCGAAAAGGTAGTATATGGCTCAGAACTTCACAAAGTATTGGAAGTAAAAAGTCGTTATCGTGAATGGATTGAAAGAAGATTTAATGACATTGAAGCCATAGAAAATGAAGATTTTCAAGCCGCCGAAATTTCGGCACCTTCTGGACAGACCAAAAAAGACTATATCATCAAACTTGACACCGCCAAAGAAATGGCAATGCTTGAGCGCAATGAGAAAGGCAAACAGGTTCGCAAGTATTTCATCCAGGTGGAAGAGAAGTATAAGCAGGCGGCAATTAACATCAATCAGCTATCCCCGGAACTGCAAATGTTCAACCAGATATTTCAGCAGGTGGCTAAGACCGAATTGGAACAGAAGAGACTTGCGGAACGTGCCGATCAGCAGGAGAAGAACATGAAAACCATCATTGATACTTTCAAGGGTATGGATTCTGATGTTGGCACAGAGAAGTGGGTGAACAGATGTATTTCCAAGATTGCGGAAAGCGCAGATTTTACATATTCGTTCGGAAGCTCATATTCAGCCGCTAGGGTAGAAAGCTACCGCAGATTGACGGATAAAGCCGGATGCCGGTTAGATCAGAAACTCAGAAATGCGATTTCCAGAGCCGAAGAAAGAGGATGCACCAAATCGCAGATTAACCAGATTAGCAAGTTGTCTGTGATTATGCAGGACAAGCGGTTAAGGGAAATTTACATTAGCGTGATTAAAGAAATGATGATTGCTTATAAGGTAGAGATTGCATAATTATTGTTGTAGAGATACGCAGGAGGAAAATAAAATGACAGAAAATATGGATAAAGAAAACACAATGTTTGAAGTAGAGGATACTATTGATAAAATCAAGTTTCTTGTGGACGATTTCATGGAACAGTACGGATTTAATAGCACAGAAAAGATGAATGAAAAGGAAAGTTTTTTCTTTGCCTACAACAAGGAATTTATGACAATGAAACTGTTGATTTTGAGCGATTATGCCAATAAAGCAAGACAGAAATTTAAGGTTCTTGAAGCTATGGAGCAGAAAGCGTGATATTATAGCAAACAGAATCCGATTCAATAATTTTCAAAAGAAGAGCGTGTATGCCAAGTGCAACGGAAAATGTGCGATCTGTGGTAAGCCAGTCAAATTCAAGAAAATGACCATTGACCACATTACACCGTTGCCCGGGGGCGGTACGAAAGAAAATATCGAGATGGTACAGGATATACACAGCGCCAAAATCTTAGACCTCATTTACTGGTTTGCGAAGAGGGGATACAGAGAAGAGAAAAATTCAGTTGATACCTGTTGATACTGAATGATACTGCTGTTTTGTGATAAAATATAGAATCATAAAGCGTTTACCTGTACGGGTAGGCGCTTTTTTATATCACGAAACTGTTTAAGGGAGCATTTTGCTCTCTTTTTTTATGGAGAAATCACATGGCAGCAGAAATAATGTTGAAAGTAAACGGTGTGGCAGTTAGATGTCCATCAAAATTTGAGTGGGGCTTGCAAGATGTATCTGCATCTGAATCCGGACGAACTGATGATGCTTTGATGCATAAAAACAGAGTTGCACAAAAAAGAAAAATAAGTCTTGGGTGGAGCGGTCTTGGATGGGCTGAAACATCCAAAGTATTACAAGCGTTTAATCCTGAATACATAAGCGTAACATACCCCGATATGCTGTCTGGAAAATATGAGACCAGAACATTTTATGTCGGTGATCGTTCAGCACCAGTCAAATGGTGGTGGATTGGGAATCAAAGAACTGAATCTGTTGATTTTGATATTATTGAAAGGTAGAAAATGAGAAGTATTTCAAGCGATTTTAAGAATGAACAGGATTCTGGAAACAGAAACTACCTAAAGTATGCAGATGTAACGCTAACTGACGGAACAGTATTTAACTTTACAAATGAAGAATTGTGGCAAAATGGCCTGTCATTTGAAAGCGATACATCCAATTCAGGAAGTTTTGACATTGGATCCGCAATGATAAGTAAGCTTACTTTGCAGATTAACAATTTTGATGGAACGTACTCAAAATATGATTTTAACAACGCTAAAGTTGTGGCATATGTTGGATTGCAACTCACGGACAGAATAGAAAAAATAAAAATCTGTACAGCCACAGTAACAGATGCACCATATCAGAACAATGTAATCCTGTCGCTTACATGCGAAGATAACATGGCAAAATTTGACCGTGATTATTCTGAAAGCAAACTGATATATCCGGCAACCAGATTGCAGATTGTTCAGGATATTTGCTCTGTTTGTGGCGTTTCTTTGCAGACAACAACTTTTACAAACAGTGATTACATCGTTCCTGAACGTCCAGATGATGAAAACCTTACATGCAGACAGGTTTTGGCATGGGTAGCACAGATTGGGTGCCAGTGGGCTAAATGTGATGCAGATGGAAAGCTTAATATTGGGTGGTACAAAACAGAGCCGCTTGATTCTGATTATATCAGCATTGAGCATACTAATGGCTTTACACCGTATTTGGATGATGTTGTAATTACAGGAATCCAGGTTATCGAATATCTGAAATCAAATTCATCTGAGAAAAAAGCAAAATCATACCTATATGGAAAAACAGGATATGTGCTGAGTATCAGTGATAATAAATTAATTCCAGAGGGCACTGGCGAAACAGTAGCATCTATGATTGGACAGAAATGTATCGGAATGTCTTTTAGACCATTTACAGCCCAATGCTTGACAGATATATCATTGGAAGAGGGTGATCCGGTAAAAGTAATATCCAGAGATGGAACAGAATATAAAAGTTATCTCACATCTGTAAGATTACAGCCTGGTACATTTGAGGATATATCCTGTGAAGCCAAAAGTCCGGCAAGAAACAGCCGAAAACAATATTCGTTGCTATCACAAGCAATGGTAGAAGCTAGGCAATCCGTGCATCAGGAAAAGACAGCAAGAGAACTGGCAATTGAACAACTTGGGCAAAAAATAGAAGAATCATCTGGTGTGTATACAACTGTTGTAAAGCCGGAAACAGGCGGTAATATCTACTACTTGCACAATAGACCAAAGCTAGAAGATTCTGATATGGTGTGGAAAATGACCGCAGAAGCATGGGGAGTATCTACTTCTAAGGATTCAAATGGTAATTTTATTTGGAATGCCGGAATGACAGTGGATGGAGATACTATTGTTCGCATTTTGACAGCAACCGGAGTAAATGCAGACTGGATTAATGCAGGTGAAATCCTTGTAAAGGACAATGACGGTAATACCATTTTCTCTGTCAATATGGACACAAAATCCGTATATATTGATGGTTCTTCCGTGACTATTGGTGGGAAACCTCTTGAGCAGGCATTATCCGAACTTGACAGCAAGATTTCTGAAAGCTTGCCAATAGCAATGTCTTTGACCTGTGATTTCAAAGGAATCACGGTAGATGCAGACGGAAATTATGAAACATTTCCAGATGGAATTTCAACTTCACCAATAGTAGTTTTAGGGGCGCAGGATATTACAGCGGATTGTGCTTATACAATCACAAAATCAGATTCAATCACCGGAACATGGAGTAATACCACAAGAACATATACGGTTACCGGGCTGACCGCTGATGATGGATGGGTGGATATCAGGGCAACATATCTAACCAATATTGTTATCACAAAGCGTTTTTCCGTATCCAAGGTATACAATGGACAGAGCGGTGCAACATACGGCTTAATGACTTCAAGCCCCATTATCAAAAAAACATCACAATCAGAACTAACGCCAACATATGTTGATTTTACGGCTTACTACACAGTTGGAAAAGATATCACAAAGTATTATCTCAATGGCCGGTTTGTTATCGAAGAAGTATTGAATGATGATGGTGTATGGAGAATGGTTTACACCAGTACACAGGATGAATCAGAAGTGCGCCGGTCGCTGTATACGGTTCTTACTACCAAGGATGGAAAAGTCCCTGTAACAAAGGACGGAAAATATGCTCTTGGATATCCAAGGAATGTTACCTCTATCAGATGCAGGTTCTATGCAGCAGGCGGAACTACTCAGCTTCTGGGAGAGCAGACTTGTGCTGTTGTGGCAGATGCAACCGCTCAGCTGTCACAGTCAGATATCGTTGAGATATTAAATGATGGCGGTAGGTGGAACGGACTGTATTACAAAAACGGTAAGCTGTATATATCATTCAGTGCAGCACTTGGCGGTGAACTTACTCTTGGTGGAGAGGGGAATGGCAACGGCAAGTTAGTAATACGTGATAGTTCAGGAAAACAGATTGGGTACATTGATAATACAGGCGTAAATTTTGAAAAAGGTAAATTTTCTGGCTCGCTTGAAGCTGCAACAGGCACCTTTACTGGCGAATTGGTTTTCCCTACTGGAAACATGGGCGGATGGAAGATCAGTAATAATCCTCAATGCATTTATTCTGGGGACAAGCCTGGAGATCCTGGAATAACATTGTATGCTTCCGGAAGAGTGCTAGTACAGTATATTGATACATCATCTGGTGTTGCCGAAGCTGAGACTGCTCTTGATGTATTAGATGGTAGGATATATACATATCAGCAGACATTGGATTATGCTACCTTAAACAATGCCACCTTAAACAATGCAATCTTAGATAGTCCAACTCTTAATTCACCGACTGGCGAAATCGCAGGATTTATAATTGATGATGACAACAAATGTTTATATGCAAATGTTAATGGAAACCGTTTATTGAGTTTCAATGCTTCTGACGGTACAATTGCTCAAGCGTATTGGTACGGATCGACAGTACCAAGTGCTACATATAAGGCACTAGATACATCATCTGGTCGTGCAGAAATGTATGCTCCTAAGATTTATGGAGGGCAATTTGATGGTAGTTCGGTCGGTGGTTCTGATGATGAGCTTGTTCTTAATCATGCCAATATAAATAATGCTTATATAGATAACGCAACATTGACTGGGTGCGACCTATCAAATCCGACAAGACTATTAAATCCTCCAACTGTATCATCAGGTGGACATATTGTTTTTGCAGCAGATGGAATGACATTGGCATATTTGGGTAGTTCATCCAAACGATACAAAAATCATGTAAAAGATATATCGGATGAGGATGTGCAGAAGCTGTTTGAAATTCCAGTTGTCTACTTCAAATACAAACCTGGATATTTGGAAGAAGATGATTCTAAAGTTGATACTCCAATTCCTGGATTTTATGCAGAGGACATGGAACAGGCTTTCCCGGATGCCGTTAGGTACGAGGATGGCAAGGCTGAGGACTGGAATTACAGGACATTAATCCCTGCAATGGAAAAGCAGATCCAGATTTTATATAAGCAGAACCAGGAATTTATGAAATCCATAAAAGAATTAAAGGAGGCGCAGAACAATGGCAACAAGCTTTGAACCAATTAAATTTGCAAATTTGACAGAAAAGACAACCGCACCGTCTGATGCAGACATTATTGTGATCGAGGATTCCACGGCAACCAAGAAAGCAAAATGGAGTAACCTGATAAGCTGGATTAAGTCCAAACTAAATATCGGGTCAGCTGATATTTCCGGCATTGGTGACGGAACAGTGACAGGAGCAATAAATACGCTAAACACGAATAATGTTGGTGACGGTCAGATGTTATACGTATCATTTACGCTATACGGTGACAATTACTGGGTCAGTAGTCCAATCCCCTGCGACCAGGCAGACAAAAGGACTATTGTACTGGCAGACAATGTTAAAAATACAGCAGCTGACGTAAACAGTGCTATTTCATCAGCGCTTTTTACGACAATGAAAACAAAAGATGCTTTTTACTTGATAACAAACGACACGGCTGTCGCTGGATACATCTTTAGCACAACGCATCCTAACCGGATGTGGTTGGTAACATACAATGTCAGCTGAAATCAAACTGCAATAGCGGTTATTGAAAGCTTTACGGAATTACCGCTTCCAGCGCAATAGAAAACAGTCATATCTGATTGTGTTGTCAAATTGTATGTATTGATATATTCAGCAAGTGCACCGACAGATCCACTTGCGTAACTGCCAACTTCATATGATTCGCCACACAATACGTTTGAATTATTGATATTTACGGCTCTATTTTACTCTGAGGAGTGCTCCGGCGTTGTTGTGCCTGAAAACAGAAAACGAATGTTGATGCAAGAACAACAAGAAAAGAGGTATCTAACATGGAAATAAAAGGAATTGATGTATCAAGTTATCAAAAGAAACCAGACTGGAAGAAAGTTAAACAATCAGGTGTGAAATTTGCAATATTGCGGATTCATCAACGGTCAGGAATTGATACAAGTTTTGAGCATAATTACAAAGGATGCTGCGATAATGGTATTCTGGTTGGTGGTTATAAGCTAAGCTATGCAACCACTGTCGCAGAAGCCGAAAAAGAAGCCAATGAAACACTGGCAGTATTAAAAGGGCGAAAACTTGATTTCCCTATCTTTTATGACCTGGAATGGGAAACACAAAGGAAATTTATCAAGTCCAAACTTGAAGCAATTACTTTAGCGTTTTTACGCAAAATCCATTCTGCCGGATACAGAGTGGGAATTTACAGTAACGTAGATTGGTTCAATAATTTGTTCACGCCAGCAATGAGGGATTATGATTGCTGGATTGCAAGGTATCCGGCAACTGATAATGGAAAAGTCGTTGAACGTCTTAGACCAGCGCAGGGAATTGGCTGGCAGTATTCCAGTAAAGGAAAAGTCCCAGGAATTGATGGTAATGTTGATATGGATGTATTCTACAAGGATTATAGGGATTCTGACCAGAAAGGAGAAACTAAAATGGTAAAAATCAGTAACTGCGGACATGACGAAAGTGGAAGATATGCAGGTGGGAAAGCAGGAGATCAGACTGGCACAGAATATCAGATCATGAACTGGTACAGCAGACCGTGGCTCTGTGTCCTAAGATTCAATGACGCCAAAATCGCAGCCATGATCGCAGATATGGCGACAAAAGCGGCGCAGAACAATCTCATCGGGTACGATCAGGGCACTGCCGGAAACAGCAATGACCGGTATTCATTCTGGCAGCACTTAAAGGCAAGTAACTACGATCCGGCACAGATCACGGTAGCTTGTGAATCTGATTGCAGCGCAAGTACAGCAGCTATCGTCAAAGGGGCTGGGTATCGCTTAAATAACACAAAACTCAAAGCGGTCAGCATCTATCTGACAACACGAAACATGAGAGCCGCAATGAAGGCTGCCGGTGCGAAAGTACTGACGGATAGTAAGTATCTGACATCCGGCGACTATCTAAAGGCAGGAGATATCCTCCTAAATGATAACCACCACGTGGCTATCGCTGTTACCACCGGCGCAAAAGCAAGTACGCTTTCAACGCCAACCACCCTGTCCAAAACTCCGAAATGGGTTGGAAAGGTTACTGCCTATTCCCTTAATGTCCGTACTTGGGCAGGAACCGAGAATCCACAGCTTAAAAGCTATCCCATGCTTGCAAAAGGGAACCTAATTGATGTATGCGATACAGTTAAAGCCAAAGACGGGAATCCCTGGTACTACATTCGTATTGCCGGAAAGTATTTCGGATTTGTATCTGCAAAATATATAGAAAAAGTTTAAGAATATCCCAGGGGCAATTCCCTGGGATTTTTTATTTTCCAGCTTTAACCCGTTTTATTGCATAACACAAAAAGTATAATACAAACAAGAGTTCGGTGGTATTTTTTTGACTGAACCCTCATATATAATGATATGTATGAATCGGGAGGAAGAAAGCATATGGATTACAAAAAGGAAATTATGAAACTTTTGAATAAAATTGAAAATCAAAAGATTTTACGCTATATTTATATTATCGTAGCTGATATTTACAACGATTTACGGAGGTGAAACACATGAGCAAAACTTTATTATATTCTAAAGAAGAACAAAAGAAAATAATCGCAAAAATGGAAGACCCATCAAATAAAACGGGTCTTCCACCGGCATCGCTTATATACGCATTAATCGACATGATTGGAGTTCAGGCAAATATGATTCAATCATTACAGGAATCTATTGAACGGTTGGAATCAAAAATCCAATAGGTTTTTTGGGGCGATCAGTTTCTTTCGGAACTGATGTAAGCAAAAAATTCAGCTGACTAATGTGCTGAATGAGTGTTGACATCTTTCCGTCAACATATCCTTTAAAGATCATAAGTACGGACTTCTCATATCCAATTTCAGTAACATGCATAGTAACCGATTGACCAAAATTGGTAAGCAGAAGTCCTACTTCATGTTCAGAGTCAAGCCCAGATTCAAAATCCTTGATATATTTGCAGAGAATCTCGAACTGTGTGTCTGAATATGAATATGCTAAAGGGATTGGCTCGACATCATTAATTTGTTTCATAGCAGTTTCGTAAATGGTTTTAGCATCTAACATAACGTACCTCACTCACTTAAAAGATTAATCAATTCAATAATATGTTTCTTCTTGGCATCGGACAGCCCGAAGTATTTCTTTAATGCATCGGACAGCCCGGTGTCTTTTCTTATCTGCAAAATCAAATGTGCAGATTCATCAGAAAGATCTCCCTCCGGCTCTTTTCCTGTCATCAAATAATCTACGGATACGTTGAAGAAATCTGCGATTTTTCGCAAATTTTCAGCATTAGGAGTACTTTTATCCAGTTTGCTTGCGTATCCCTTTGCAAAACCACATTCAGTTTCTAACGCATTTAATGAAGTTTTCTGTTCTTTACAAAGTATTTTAACTCTTTCTCGTAATGTCATTTTTGTTTCCTTTCAATTCTGAAAAAAACGCAAAAATAATACTTGACATTCTGAAAATATCGCTTATAATGTAACTATCGGTACTGAAAATATTGCAACAAAATAAGGACATAACGAATGCCCGAGTTTATTTTTTATGATTTTGTGTGGTAGCTTGATTATAGAATATATTCAGAGGTATGTCAATAATGTTGTGATATTTTCAGTAAAAATATGAAAGGAGGTGTCGAATGATGATTTACGACAGGGTGAAAGCATTGGCAAAAAAGCGAAATGTTTCAATTCGCAAAATCGAAATAGATTGCGGATTTTCGCAAGGTAGTGTTTGCAAATGGAATGAAGTTTCCCCATCTGCCGAAAAAGTGAAAAAAGTCGCTGATTATTTAAAAACTTCAGTAGATGAAATTTTGAAATCCGATTAACAAGAAAAGGAGATATATGAACGAATTACAAATTTTTAATTCGGAAGAGTTCGGAGATATTCGAACAATAGAAATTTACGGAAAACCGTATTTTGTTGGAACTGATGTTGCGAAAGCTCTTGGATACAGCAACCCACGAAAAGCTATTCTTGACCATTGCAAGGGAGTAACAAAACGTGACACCCCTACATCTAGTGGCATTCAATCAATGTCATACATAAATGAGGGAGATTTGTACCGTTTGATTATGAAGTCAAAGCTTCCATCGGCGGAGAAATTCGAAGCGTGGGTTATGGATGAAGTTCTTCCGGCAATCCACCATAACGGCGGTTATATTATGGGGCAGGAAAATTTATCTGATTCAGAATTGATGGCTAAAGCTATTCTAGTAGCACAAAAAACTATCGAACACAAAAACCAGATCATTGAACAACAGAAAGCTAAAATCGAACAGGACAGACCGAAAACAATCTTTGCAGATGCTGTATCTGCAAGCCATACATCAATTCTTATCGGTGACTTGGCAAAACTTATTTGCCAGAACGGTTACCAGATAGGACAGAAACGATTATTCCAGTGGATGAGAGATAATGGCTATTTGATGGTTTCTGGAAGTTCACGAAATATGCCGAAGCAGAAATACGTTGAGCAGGGATTATTTGAAATCAAAGAATCTAATGTTCAGAATCCAGATGGTTCGGTAAGAATCACACGCACGACAAAAGTCAGCGGAAAAGGGCAGTTGTATTTCGTGAATAAGTTTCTTGGACGGGAAAACGAAAAGACAGACGGTGATTAAGAAAGAAGCCGTATGAAAGCATCAAAAATTGAAATAGGAGAGAGAGGAGGGAAAGTAAATGCAAGAGGAACTTGAGGAATATTTATCTCAAAAGCTGTCAAGTCGTGAAGGACAACGGTATTTGAAATTTAGAAGAAAGAACGGACAGAAAGCAGATGATCTTTACAAAAAGGTAAGAGATGAAATTGCTGAATGCCATCTGTCCGTTACTGAAGCAAAAGGTTTTTTGGATTTCATGAAGTTGGTTGTTGAAGAATCTTCATATATCCCAATTAAGAAATGACAGAGGTAGTAATATTTTTGACATTAAAATCGTCGGTATCATCTGTCACATCTTGAATTTTCTTTGCAGTATGAAGCATTGAGAGAACTTCTTTTGAATACGGATGTTCTTTACCACAGTTTGGACATGAAATTTTATCTGCACTTATTGATTCGTTTAAGTAGTAGCTACAACGGCATGTGCAAGATACTTTTATTTGCAGAAGCATATTTACACCCCCTTTCACAAGGAGAGTATATCACAAAAATGAGGGGTGTGAGAAATATAAAAAATTATCAAATCAAGGAGGAAAATATCATGATTAGTTGTGACAAAGGAAGCGTAAGACTTAAAGGAACAGTACCAAGGCTTTACGCAGAACTTGCAACCATAGTGCATTGTTTAAAGGAATCTGCTCTTGAGAAAGGAATTGAAGAAAAAGAAGCCGACAAAGACCTTTTGTTTGCATTTGAATCCGGTCTTAAAACAGAACAGGAACTTGATGCAGAACTCAAAAATAAAATAAAACAGCTTGATGGTCTTATCCCAGACCTTATCATGGCTGGCATTGCGGCTGCATTAAAAGCTACTGATAGGGAGGACTAAACATGGAAGAAATTAAGAGTACGGATTTCATTCCTGAAAATCCAAATGAGGAATATGCAATGCTCATAGGTAGATTAAAAGCGTTTGAAGCATGGGCGAGAAGCGCATCTGAATATGATTTCAAAAAGGGTATATGTTTCAGGATACTTGGATTGAAAATTGATGATCCGGAAGAAGAATGAAAAAAGTTGCCCTGGACGGTGCTGGAACACCAACCAGAGCAGAATTTAACTAAGGCAGTTAAATACAGGATAATTATAACATATCCTCCTGTATTTGACAAACAAAAGTACAACAGGAGGAATTTTTATGCGAAAAAACAAAGGAAATAAGCCACTTTCCAGTGAAATTATCGCAAATCTGGAAGAAAAAGTGGTGTTACGGAACGTATGGATTGCCATTATGATAACAACTTTGATTGTGGTGTTAATCAGGAAAGAGAGGACAAAATGAAAGTAGTAGCAGAACTTCTTGTATTTACCGGGATGTTAGCCTTGATATTCTTCGGATTATGGTTTTTCACAGCCAAAGACTTGTTGGAGATATTTGTGTTATCCAGTTTCGGGGCGTTTTTTGCAGCAATCCCTGTGATGATATATTTGGATGAAAAATAAATGAATGAGAACAAAATAGTAATTTCAGGTGTTGCGTCAAACGTAACTTTTCATCATGAAGCATACGGCATTTATTATTACCAAACATCTGTTGCGGTAACAAGAAGAAGCGGAAATATTGATTACCTTGACGTAGTTGCAAGTGATGAAACTTTCGGTGCTTATGATTATGAGGGGCAAGAAGTTGTGGTGCATGGTGCAATCCGGTCAAGGATGGACAAGAACCAGATGAGTGAAGCATATGTTGCGGCAGACACCATAGAAATATTGGATGCTCCTGTCGCAGGTGGAGATTTAAACAAGGTTGAGGTAGAGGGATTTATTTGCAACAAGAACATTGAGGGAAAATATACACCGGTAACAAGAAGATATATCCTCAATCTGTTTTTGGCAATTCGCAGAAACAACAAGAGGAACGGCAGAGCAGATTATATTCCTTGTTGCATTTGGGGAAAAACTGCAAAAGAAATCGAGAAACAAGTTGAGCAAGGCTCGAAAATCAAATTAACAGGAATGCTCCTTTCCAGAGAATTGTATAAAAATGGCGAATTTGTAAGTGCACCTGAGATTTCAGTAAATTCAGTGGAGGTATTGGATGAAAACAATAGAGTTAAAAAGAATTGAACTTGAGAACTATAAAAAGTATTCCAACAAAACAGTTGAGTTGTATAAAAAGACCAAGATTTCAGGATTCAATAAAGCTGGAAAATCAACATTAATGGATGCGTATTTTGATACGCTGACAGGAAAATTAGCCGATGGTACATTGCCGAACGAAGTGAGAAAAAAAGACAATGGGGTTGAAGTTGATGATCCGGTGGTTCGTGAGATTACGCTTTCTGTTGATGGTCAGGAAATGACAATTCGGAAAGAAACCAAAAAAGGCAAGAACAGCAACACTACTTCTTATGAGATTGATGGTTTCAAGAGCAATAAGACGAAGTTTGAGGAATTTTTAAAAGAGAACATTGCTGATCCGGATACGCTTCTGATGTGTAGTAATGCCAGGGCATTCCTTAATGAAATCTCAAAATCTACCGCTGATGCAAGAAAGACTTTATCGGATATTTCTGGATTTGATGAAAAGCAGATTGAAGGCTATGCAGATATCCAGAACATCACAAAAGGGCATCCGGTTGAAGAAGTCTTGAGGACATTAAGGGGTAATTTGCGGAAGCAGGACAAAGCCATTTCTAATAAGAAAGCAGTCATTGATAGTGCCGATGAAGAACTTTCAAAGATAGGTTCGGAATCTGTTGCAGATAAAGAATCCTTATTGAAAGATAAAGCAGTTATTGATGAAAAAGAAGCTAAAATCGCTGATTTATCAAGAGCCTATGAAACAACTCAGAGCGAACTTGAAAGCCTTAAAAAGGAAAGAAATGATTTTGAAAGGGCATCCGGAGAACAGCTTGGAAAGAAGCATTCTGAAATTTTAAATATTATTTCTGATAGAAAAATTAAGTTGCAGGCTGACCAGAACGATTTAAGAACAGCCAGAACAATCTTGTCCAACATGGAATCGGATGATGATTTAAAAGTCAAAGTCACAGACTTGCAGGCACAGTATAAAGCGGTTTATTCATCTGCATGGAATGATTCTACATTAAAAGCTATTGAATCAGAAGAATTTAATGAATCAGAAGCTATATGCCCGACTTGTGGACAGAAGTTGCTTACAGAACAGGTTGAAAAATTAAAAGCAACATTTGAAGAAATTAAACAGAAGAGAATCGCTGAACAGCTTGAAGCAAAGGCCAAATTCGAGCAGGACAAGAAACTCACTCTTGAAGAAATCACCAAAAGAGGAAATGAAGCTGTTAAACACAGAAAACAGTGTTCCAAAGATCGCACAAAATTAGAATCCGATATTTCGGAAATCGAGAAGCGCATTGCGACATTAACATCTGAAATCCAGAGCAAAGAAAAGGAATTGGAAGGAATTTCTACAGAAGTAGATTTGTCCACAAATGCCGAGTATCAGCAGATTCTGGCAAATATCCAAAATAAAGAATCTGAACTTGCCGGACTGGATAATTATTCTGAACAGAAGCAGGAAATTGCAAATAAGAAGCTGGAGATTGCCAAAAAGATTGCGGAAATCGAAACCACAGAGAAGCTTATTAAAAAGCAGAAAACCGACAAGCAGCAGTCAATTGCCAATATGAAAGAGGAATTAAAGACATTAAGGCAGCAGTCAGCTGATATCCAGAAACAGATAGATCAGGTAATGAACTTCTCCATTCTAAAGAATAAGTTGCTTGCCGAAAAGATTAATCCTTATTTCAGGCATTTCCAGTTTAAATTTCTGGATTACACATCCGATAATGAGCCGATTGAAACTTGCCGGATGATCTGCGATGGCATTGATTATATGAATGGTCTGAACCACTCTGATCAGATTTTGTGCAACATTGATTTGGTAGCAGGATTGCAGAAACTGAATGGATTAAAACTTCCGATTTGGGTTGATGATGTGGAATCCGTGAACGAAGAAAGATTACCGGAATTAGAACAGCAGGTTATTTATTTGGAAGTATCAAATGAAGAATTAAAAGTGGAGGAGATTTAAAATGGCTACTTACAACATCAAAGAAGCAATCAAAGCACAGGAACACTATTGTGAAGAACATGAATTACCGCATTTTGCACCACGTAGCGGAGTTTGCTGGTCTTGTCATCAGAATATCTATTCCGAAAATGGAAGAACCAGATACGGTAAGGAAACACATGGTATTTCGGTGGAAAGTGCCGGAAATCATCTGATTACAGGATGCCCGTTTTGCAGTAGAAGCTATTGTGATTAAGTAATTATTTTTTTGCATGGCATTGGAATTGAATAGTAACGTATAGACATGGCATGGAAAAGTTAAGCTACGATTTGAGAAGTCGTGGAAAAGTATTGACTTGAAGCGATGAGTATCGGAACTGAATAGCTCAGGATAGCTAAGGAAAAGCACAGATTTGCGAAGTTATGCATGGGCAGTGAATAGTACCGTAAAGTTACGAAAAGGAATAGCATTGTATGATCGGGCATTGTGAGGTAAAGGAAAGGAAAGGCGGAGTGTAGCAGTGTACTGGAATAGTGTCACGTGGCGTTGCGCCGGAAGAGTTCAGTTTGAAGCAGTATTAAAAAAATAATAAAGGAGAAAATTAAGATGAAAGAAATGAGAGTTAGATTAACATTTTTAGAGGAAGTTTTGGGAACCGCAAATGCAGAAAGAGATATTCACGAGAAATTTATTGCATCGAAAGCACCAGATGCACCGTCCAGAGAGCAGGAAGTTGAAGCCCTTGGGGTTGAAGAAGTCATCGAAAAAGGAAGAACAGTATTTCCTAAAGATGAAAATGGCAATCCGTTCTTATGGGACTACCAGATTAGAGGATTCTTCAAGTCAGCTGCACAGGCAGGTTCTTATATGGGTGGAGCAAAGAAACTTGCGGCTTACAAGAAAAAAATTGATTTGCTGGTATTTGTAAACGAACGCAAGATTCCGTTTGTTCTTCCAGAAGGTACATCACTTTCTGATTGCCAGAGACCTTTAAGGGCACAGACAGCACAGGGTGAACGAATTTCTCTAGCGGACAGTGAAACAGTACCGGCAGGATCAACAGTAGAATTTACAATCAGAGTACTTGATGATTCACTCATGAAATACGTAATTGACTGGCTTGATTATGGAAGATACAACGGTATTGGTCAGTGGCGCAACTCAGGTAAAGGACGATACACATGGACTGAAATTGCCGAATAAGTTACGGCATGGCTGAATGTAGCTATGATAGGCAAAGTGAAGGCGTAGATTGGATATGAGATACATTGAGTTGTAACGGAGTGGTACTGAGCGGCGCAGAAGGGCAAAGGTGTTGAGTAGTTAAGATGGGAACCGCTTTGGAACAGTTGTGCTAAGTGAAACGTTGTGATGGATTGGCGTAGTTCAGCACTGTTTTGCAGTGATTTGTTTTGTGATGGCAAAGCAAAGTGAAGATTTGTGGAGAAAAGCGCGGCATAGGCGAAGTAAAGCGAGGTTATATTGAGAAGCGATTTGCTATGGCAATGAAAAGTGATGCGTAGGCAGGGTAAAGTGGGGAGTGGAATAGTTTTGAAATTCAAAAGTGAAGTGTAGTGCTGAGCAGAAATGCAAACAAAAAATGAGTTAATCAATATAAGAAAAGGAGAATTAAAATGTCAGGAAAAACACAGGTAGCAACAGTAGGAGAACAGCAGGCAGCAGTTGTAATTAACAACCAGTTTATTGACGGATTGACAAAGCAGCTTGAAGAAAAATGTAAATATGGTCTTTCTTTTCCAAAGGACTACAATCTCAGCAATGCACTTATGGGAGCATATCTGGTGCTCAAAGAAACAAAAGACGGGAATAACAAACCAATTCTGGAATCTTGTAGCCAGATTAGCATCGCAAACAGTCTTATGAACATGGCGACACTGGGACTTTCGGTACAGAAAAAACAGGGGTATTTCATTGCTTACAGTGGTCAGTGCCAGTTTCAGAGATCGTATTTCGGAAACATGACAATTGCCAGAAGATACGGAATGAAAGATATTCATGCAGAGATTATCTACCAGGGAGATAAGTTCAAATATCATATTGAAGATGGAAATAAGGTTCTGGATTCCCACGAACAGGATTTTATGAATATTGATAATGAAAAAATCCTTGGAGCATACGCAGTTGTACTGATGGAAGACGGAACAAAACATTTGGAAGTAATGAATATCAAACAGATTAAACAAGCTTGGTCGCAGGGGTTCGGATACAAGGAAAATGGGAATGGTACACACCAGAAATTCACTGACCAGATGGCAAAGAAAACTGTTGTCAATCGTGCCTTAAAACAGATCATCAACACTCATGGTGATGTTTTCGTACAGGAAGCGGACAATGATACAGAAACAATTTCAAAAGATGATGCTTTTGCAGCTGATGTTGCATATGAAATCGAACAGAACGCCAACAAAGAGGAATTCGTTCCAGAGCCGATGGCAATCGAGGAACAGCCGAAACAGCCGACAGTTGCAGAAGTTGTACAGTCAGCCGAGAAAGAACCAGTTCCGGCAGCAGTTGTAGAGCCGGAGATTCCAGATTTCATGAAACAGGAGGAGATGTGATATGAATAATAAAGAAGTTTTAAAGAAAGCAAAGGAACTGGTTGAACTGCTGGAAAAGCAGGAAGAATCTGGCAATGTTGCATTGTCAACATTGAATCCTGGTGATGTATTCCAGACCACTGGAAAACGCAAATACAAAGTTCTGGAACAGTATGGAGATACAACTAAAATCATTTCACTTGATCTGGTGAAAAAAAATGTGAAATTCGGAAACAACACGGATTACAACAAATCAAATGTAAAAAAGCTGTGCGACACAGAAATCTTAAAGGATTTTGAGGAAGAATTTGGTGCTGAAAACATCGAAAAGCATACAGTGGATATCATAACCGCTGATGGACAGAAAGTAGGAAGCACTGAATGTAAAATCCGTCCGATTACATTTGATGAAGTGAGGGAATATACTGATATTACACCGAATAAAGATTTGGATAATTGGTATTGGACATTATCGCCATGGTCAACGGAAGAGCGTGGATGGGAGAACTGTTTATCCGTTGTTTCCCCTTCGGGCTATTTCGTCAGGCGCAGTTTCAACTATGTCTACGGTGTTCGCCCAGTTTGTATCTTAAAATCTAATATCTTTGTATCCAAAACGGAGGAATGACAATGAAGAAAAATCTGAAATATTTTGAGGATGAATTATCTCGATTGAATAAAGAATTTGCGGATTACAAGAAAAAACATATCGGCACACCGGAAATCGGTAAAGTTATTGAGCTTGCTGGTATGGAATGGCTGATTCTGGATAAGACAGAAAAAGGATATTTTGCTATTTTGAATGGATTTGATGAAAAAGAAAGAACATTTGATTCAGATTCAAATAACTGGATTGAAAGCAAACTAAGACATGAATTAAACACTACTTTTCGTAAGAAAATCACAGAAGACTTGGGAGAAGATGCAGTTGTTGAGTTTGATCGTGATTTACTTTCTTTGGATGGTCAGACAGAATACGGACATTGCAAAGATAAAATCTCGCTGCTGTCGGTAGGTGAATATAGAAAATATCGTAAATTGCTTCCGAACACAAGCAAATGGTGGTGGTTGCTCACTCCGTGGAGTACGCCGGTAAATGATTATAGTACAACAAATGTCGTTGTTTCCCCTTCGGGCCATGTCAGCGGGCTCAGTTGCTACTATGTAGACGGTGTTCGCCCAGCTTGTATCTTTTCTTCTTCAATCTTTGAATCAGGAAGTAATGATTAATGGCAAATGAAGACTTAAAGGTAATAACTAAAGCAAAACAGCTTGCAAAACATACATTAATAGTCACCAGTAATGCCAGACGCTACCCAAAGAAATACAGGTTTTCACTGGTAGATAAAATGCAGAACAAAGCTCTTGAAATATATGAAATGCTTTTTGAAGCCAACCGAACTGATCTGAAAGATTATAAAAGAGAACGATTAGAACTTCAAACAAAAGCCATTACTCATTGTGATGAGTTAATGTACTTTATAGAACTTTCATATGAATTAGGAATTATCAATTCTGGCGGAATGGAAGCCTGGTCGCAAATGGTTAAGGACATAAAGTACATGACTATTTCGTGGAGGACTAAAGACAGGAACAGATAATTTTGCAGGTTATGCACTGCAAATACCGTTGTTTCCCCTTCGGGCAATATCAACAGGAACAATTACAACAATGAAAACGGTGTTCGCCCAACCTGTATCACAGGCAGACAGAGTAAGTGCAAAGCTGAAATCAGTAAAGATACAAGCAAATGCATAACCTTTCCGCAACGGATAAATATAAAGGAACAAAATAAATGGACAAAGAAACGGTTTCAAATTTTGAAAATTTATATCGTTCTTACAAGAAGGTTAAGAGCGGTAAAAAATTTAATTCGGGTACTGCGAGGTTTTCTAATATGTCTCTTGAGGGCATTCATCTTCTGAAGGAACAATTGGAAAATCAAACATATACCATAAATCCATATAATAAATTTCAAATTCATGAGCCAAAAGAGCGAACGATAGAATCATGTGCATTCAAGGATAAAGTAGTTCAGAGATGCTTTTCTGATTACATTCTGACACCAAAACTTGAAAAGATTCTAATTAAATGGAATACTGCTGGGCAGATTGGAAAAGGTCAGCATATGGCAATGGACGGGCTAAGAGATCAAATGTTAGATTTCTACAAAAGAAACGGAATGAACGGATGGATTGCAAAATGTGATATTCGTAAATATTTTTACAGTATAGACCATGAAATTATGAAAGACGTAGCAGATTATTACTTTGATGATGATTTTACAGTCTGGTTGAACCATTTGTTTATTGACAGCACAGATAATCCGGGACTTCCATTAGGAAATCAGGTGAATCAGAAATACGCTCTTTTGCTGCTCCATTCACTGGATCAGATGATAACGATTGAATTTGGGAATCCGTATTACGGAAGATATAACGATGATTTCTATGTTCTGTGCAAGACAAAAGAAGAAGCACAAGCGCTTTTTAAAGCAATCCAAATGATGGTCGAAAGCCTTGGTCTGGAATTAAATCCTAAATCACAAATTGTACCATTTCGCATGGGCTTGTGTTATCTTGGATTTCACCATTACATAACTGATGATGGAAAATACATCAGAAAATTGCGTGGTGATAAAAAAAGAAAAACACAACGAAAAATCCGAAGATGGGTACAGGCAATGAATGACGGGAAGATGTCGATAGAAAAATTCAATGAAAAGTACGAAGCATGTAAGAACCATATGCTACATGGAAACTGTATCAAATTATGCCATAGTATGGATTTAGAAATTGAAAGGAGAATGAAATGAGATTAATTAGTCAAAATGGAGAATTTGATGTTCCTTATGAAATTGCATCATTAAGCAGAACTGGAAACATCATAAGAGCATATGTACCTATTGTTGGAGAAAAAGGAACAGTTATGGCTTGTTATTCGACAGATGAAAAAGCCATGCAGGTTATGGAAATGTTACTCGATGCTTATCATGATGCAAAAAAATCCAATAGTGCATCAGCATTGTATTTTCCAAAGGATGATGAAGTATGAAAGAAATAGGAAGAAAGAAAATAAATTGGGATTCCATTGTGACTGTGGAATTATCACTTAAAGAACTTCAATTAATAAGGGACGCAATGGTAGCTACAGATTTGAAAGATATGAAAGAATTATGGTGCGGAGCTCCTCCATATCAGCAGGGCGATAAAAATATGATTGGAGAAACTGCTTCTTCAATTTTAAATAGCTACAAATAAACAGAAAGCGAGGTGATGCCATTTGTTCATGCGAGTAATTTCGACAGGAAGTACCAAAGGAAATTGTTACGCTTTGCAGTCAAGCACAGGCGAGATTGTTCTTCTTGACTGCGGATGCAAGTATAAGAAAATCCTTAGAGGGATTGACTACCAGATAAGCAATGTTTCTGGTGTACTGCTTTCACATGAACACGGTTAAGGAGACCATACCGAAGCATTCAAGGAAATAATGAATGCAGGCATTCAGATTTACACCAACGATGAAACAATGGAACATTTAAAAATCATTACAGGTGAACTGATGAAAAGTGTTCTGGAAAGATATCCATTTAGAGTTGGTTCCTTTATTGTAACTCCATTTGAATTGCCACATACGACATACGATAAAGAAGCAAAAATGCTTATCCCGTGTCCGAACTATGGTTACTTGGTACAGCATGAAGAAATGGGAAAACTTCTGTATATGACCGATTTTGAATACTGCAACTATAGTTTTCGTAAGATGGAAATTGAGCATCTGGTAATTGAGTGCAATTACTGTGAAGAGTTAGTGGATAATACAGAAGCTAACTACAGGCATAGATTAAAAGGGCATTGCTCTTTATCAACTTGTAAGCAATTCATTAAGCAAAATCGCACAGAATCACTTCGAACAGTAACACTGGTACATTTGAGCGGACAGGCATCAGATGCCCGTAAAATACAAAAAGAAATACAGGAAGTCGCAGGAAACAATGTTCTGGTTCAGATCGGACGGGCTGGACTGGAAGTTGATCTGAATTCATGCCCGTTCTGAAAGGAGAAAATTAATGCCAAAAAAATTTAGAAATTATGTAATTAAAGGGCAGGAGCATGTAGACCGTAAAACAGGAAAAACAATTCCTTCACCTAGTGTATGGCGTTCAGCAAAAGATATACTTCCAGAAGAACCTACTAATGATACTGCATGTATGTATTATGTGAGGTTGAAAAACTCCGAAAATATCATCATGCTTGCATATACTGGAAATGGCGAATGGACTGACACAGAAGGAAAAGAATACAAAGGCGTAGAGACATGGCTTGAATATATGCCAAAAGAACATCCGATAGTCGAAAGAGAAACTTTCTTAAATGAAGATATTTTGAAAGCTATTGTTTCTGATTATATGGAAAAAGCTGAAGGAGTTACGGTCAATCCAAATAATGTATTTTTTAAAGTAGGAAGAAAATCTGTCGGCTATGGAATGAGTGAACATGAGGAATTGGTATTTATTGGATGTGATGTGATAGCTATGGAGGAAAAACATGAATAAAGTAATTTTGATTGGACGTTTGGTTAAGGATCCAGACATCCGAATGGGAACAAACAATACTGCAATTGCTAGATACACACTTGCAGTTGAGAGACAGTATCGCAAAAACAATGAACGCACATCAGACTTCATAAATTGCGTTGCACTTGGAAAGAATGGTGAGTTTGCCGAAAAGTACTTGCACAAAGGTATGAAAATTGCAGTTGTCGGTTCATGGCAGACTGGAAATTACACTGACAGGGATGGTAAAAAAGTTTACACAAATGACTGCCTTGTTGCATCACAGGAATTTGCGGAAAGCAAGAAGAACCAGTCAGAAGAACAGCCACAGCAACATCCACCGATTCCAAGCCCTGAGCAGGACGCAGATGGATTTATGGAGATCCCGGCAATCATGGATGATGAATTTCCATTTAGTTAAGGAGTGATGTCAAAGGAATTATAAGGACATTCGGCAGAGAAAAGCAATCGAAGCCAATAACAAGAAAAGACTTTTGAAAGTCAATTCAAAACTCGACGATGGAAGCGGCATCTACTTTCTGACCAGAGTTGACGAAAATGGAATTCCATTCTTTTATATCGGGCAGGCCGTACATATAATCCAGAGGATGTGTTCACACCTCACGGGTTATCAGCACATTGACCTGTCAATAAAGAAAAGAGGGTTCTACAGTGAAGATAATCCTTTTGGATGGAAAATTAATTTCATTCATTATCCAATAGATCAGCTTGATAAAATGGAGCAGTTCTGGATTCTGGAATATACGAAAAAAGGTTATCAATGTAGATACAATAAAACATCTGGAAGCCAAGGCGAGGGGAAAGAAAAAATCAATGAATTCAAACCAGCCAAGGGCTATAGGGATGGAATCAGGCAAGGCAAAATAACCCTTGCAAGAGAATTAAAACACATCATTGATACTCACTTAGAAGTATCAATCAGACCAGACAAAGCAAATAATAAAGTTTCCATCAGGGCATTGGAAAAATTCAATAGCCTGCTGGACGAGGATAATTATTAAATACTTCTGACTACCCCAACAATTCTGTTGGGAAAATTCCAAAACAAAATAAGAGAAAGGAGCTTGCCTTCATATGACGCAAGGGTGCACCGGGCTTCTTTTGAATCATGAATTATACAAATGAAGAATCAAATAAAAATTCAATAGACACATTTAAACACCGAAGACATATGGAATGGAAACAAAATCGTAAAGATATTTATTATTTTATTCTGAAATACACGAAAACGCATAAAGGAACTCCTGATACCAGAACCATAGCAGATAAACTCGAACTTAGTATGGCTTCCGTGCAAAGACATCTGAGGCAGTTTGAGGATGATGGTTTAATTATATTTCATGGTTCCGGTTCTCACAGAACGTATGAACTGATTGGGGTTAAAAAGCGTGAAAAATAATAAAAACCGATTCTTTATTACATAAGATAAGGAGGCTTCAAAAACAGGCATGAATAAAATGCGTGAATACGAAAGAGGCAGGGAGGATGGTCTGGATCTGGCAAGGAGAATTGTCCGCGAGGGCGGTCTTGAAGCATTGGAAAGAGAATGTAAGTTCCGCAATGTAACAGGCATCCACACATCCCTTGCCACAAAGGATCTTAGCAAGGCATCCGAAAAGATGAAAGAATTATTTGCGGATTCATTCATGATTTTGTCATTGGCAGTGCTGCATGATGAATTTGGCTTTGGTGAAAAGCGTTGCCAGAGATTCCGAACCGGTCTTGATAGAGCAGCAGATTACATTAATGATGGGCTTGCCGAATGGGTTGATTATGTTCAAAGCATCAAAGATGAATTAAACATTGAATTGGTTGAACCAGGTAAGAGGTATGGAGCATAGGAATAGGAGATGTAATGATATGGCAGAAAATTGCAATGAATGTAGTATCGCATGGATACGTGGAAGTGATTATGCTGAGGTATCAGCATACAATGGAAGCTGGCTGAAAGGAAGAGTAATTAAGTTGGCTGAACAGCATCCGGAAGATATAAAGATTCTGGTTACGAATAAAGACGGTTCCATATTTGCTCATGTTCCGGCCAAGTACGTGAAGCTGCGTGCACCAAGAGAATTAACAGAAGAGCAGAGAAAAAAACTGATTGAGCGTGGCAAGAATATGTCGAGAAACAAATCAATTGATTGCGAAGAAACGTCAGATTTCGATTCTGATGATGAAGATGAGGAAATGTTCACGTTTTAAGGGAAGGTGGTTTTAGATACAAATGAGTAACATAAAATCATACGGATTAAAAGCCCATGTGTCAAACGAATTTGATTTGCATATTGGCAAAAGAATCAAATACGTAGAACGTGGTGAATACGGAAAAGAACATATCTACGAAGTGAAAGCAATGTATCCATTTTGTATCTTGCTGGAGGATATTTTTGATCACACAAGAATTTGTCCTTGCTACAGCAAGTTAAAGCTGATGTTAAGGGGGATTTGATGACATGAAACAAGGAGTAAGCAAAGTATTTTTAGACAGACCGGCATATGCTGATTTTGATTCGCCACATAAATTTAACGCAATTCAGAGCATTGTAGGCAAGCATCTTAAACAGCATCCAAATGCGGTGTGTTCGTATTCTGGCGGAGCCGACAGCGATATTATGATTGATATTATCGAAAAAGCAAGACACACATTCAATCTTCCGCCTGTGAAATATGTGTTTTTCAACACAGGACTTGAAATGAAAGCAACAAAAGATCATGTAAAGAGAACCGCCGAAAAATACGGAGTAGAGATTGAAGAATGTAGACCGGACATCAATATTGTGCAGGCTTCAAGAAAATATGGGATTCCGTTCGTATCAAAGATCATGTCAGGAGGATTATCTGACTGGCAGAAGAAGGAAATTCCCCTATCTATTGCGGATGAATACGACCAGGCAGAGGACAAAGCGGCAAAGCGACAGGAGTTGAGAGAAAGATATCCGAAATGCGAGAGTGTAATTAATTTTCTTTGTTGCTGTAATAAAGACGGAGAACCAAGGCCAAATATTCAGTTGGTTATTAATTCATCAAAATATATGCGTGATTTTATTGGGGAATACCCCCCCCCAATTCAAAATAAGTGCAAAGTGTTGTGATTATTGCAAGAAACAAGTTGCACATAGGGTTCAAAAGGACTACGAAATGATAATTACTGGAGAGCGGCGTGACGAGGGCGGAATGAGATCAGTCCCAAGAAAAGATAACACATCCTTATGCTTTACCGAAACAGCTTCGGGACAGTTCAGACTTAGACCACTCTACTATGTTTCAGATAAAGATAAAGAATGGTACAAGGAACGGTACGGTATAAGATACTCAGATGCTTACGAAGTGTACGGATTGACTAGAACAGGGTGCTGTGGGTGCCCTATATCATACAAAGCCGTTGAAGATTTGGAAAAAATAAGACCATTTGAGCCGAATGTTGTAAAAGCTGCGTGGAATATTTTTGGGAAAAGTTACGAATACCGAATGAAGTACAACGAATACAAGAAACAGAGAAGAGAGCAAGAAAAAGCAAAGTTACTTGATGATGCTGCAATTAAGGGGCAAATGAATATCAAAGATTTTATTTAGAAATCATGTATCACTGCACAATAGCGTGCCAGTTGCTTACATGGGGAAAGTGAGGATGGAAAATGAGAAGTTACACAATAAAACTTCCAAGAGAATTGGAAGTAGATATTTTCAATCTACCAAAAAATTTTGATGCAGAAATCAGTCGTGTATTTGGAGAATACACACAGGAAACATCGGAAGCTTATAGAGATTGCGACAGATTAGGATTCATTGATTGCTGTGTAAGACATATCAATGGTAACAAAGACAGCTACGATGTAGTAGATGAAAAAGTGGAAGATTATATCACTACTCAATGGAGAGAATACGGGCAGCTTGATAATAAAGATGATGTGTACAGTGCTGATTTCATGGCAGATTGTTATGCAGATGGCGTACAGAATGCAGTGTTATGTTCTCATTTCGGAGCTGACGATCATCACATTTATGACCAGATTCAGAAAGTGCTTGTGAGAATTATTAGAGTTGTAATGAACTACGAGGATAAGGAGGACATAAAATGTTAATCAGAAGTCAGGATAAAACAGCGCTGGTAAAGTTTGAAAACATTGTAGTCAATCTAAAACTTCCAGATTCATTGAATGTTATATGTTGGAGTTTGCAGGATGCACAGAGAAGTGGAGGATATTTTATTTTAGGAGAATATTCCACTAAAGCAAAAGCCATGAAGGTACTGGATATGATTCAGGAAGCCTATGCGGACTATCAGACAGCTCACACAGTGTCAAATGGGCTTGCAACAATGTCGCTTTTTGTAGATTGTTCGGACGAGACCAATGAGCTGTATATGAAAGTACAAAATGCGTTAGGAAAAGTTACTGTCTTTCAGATGCCAGAAGATTCGGAGGTGGAAGTATGAAATACAGAAAGAAACCAGTTGTTATTGACGCTGTACAGTGGACTGGCAAGAATCATAGAGAAATGTTCGATTTCCTAACAGACTATCAGTGTACTGACCAGTATATGTCGGCAGAAGGTAAGAATTTTTATATCGACAACTGGAAAGTGCCGGGCGGTCTGGTTATTAAAACACTTGAAGGCGAGCATCTTGCAAACATTGGTGATTACATCATCCGTGGTGTTCACGGAGAGTTCTATCCGTGTAAGCCAGATATATTCAGAGAGACTTACGAGGAGGTGTAAGTATGAATAAGCTTGCATTGGACGCTACGTGCGGTTCAAGAATGATCTGGTTCAACAAAAATAATGAGTTAGCTGTTTTCGTGGATAAACGTGAATTGGATTGCGAGGCAATATGGACGAGTGGAAGTGGACAAGCTACAAGGTACTGCAACATTCACCCTGACGTTATGGCAGATTTTACGGATCTTCCGTTTGAGGACAACACTTTCTATCACGTTGTATTTGACCCACCGCATCTCATTCAGGGTGGAGATAACTCATGGATGGTAAAAAAATACGGGAAACTTAATAAGAATACATGGAAGCAGGTATTACATGATGGCTTTTCTGAGTGTATGCGTGTACTCAAACCCTATGGAACATTGATTTTTAAATGGAATGAAGTACAAATTCCTGTAAAGGATGTAATTGCAGCTATTGGAGTAGAACCTTTATACGGTAATAGATCTGGGAAGCAGGGAAAAACGCACTGGATGGCGTTTATAAAGACTGAGGAGGTAAAATGATGAGCCATATCAAAGACAGAATGTCGGATTATCATGATTTCATGAAGAAACTTGCGGATGACCACCAGATGGTTTTGACAAGCGATGTTCTGGGAATGCTTGAACAGCTTCAAGAGGATCTGGAACAGGACGAGAAAGAAAATGGATGGATTCCGGTCAGTGAGAGATTGCCAGAAGATAACATTCCAGTAAATATAACGTGGATAAATAGGAAACCAGAAACTTATTATAAAGAGATAAAAGATGTTCCATTTTCAGCCGCAGGAGTATTTTTTTTAGAGGAAAATGGTACTGGTATTCAGCAACCGTTACTGAATATTTAAGAGAATATGGGAAATGCGAATGGGATTTGATGGATGAGCATATTGACGTAACACATTGGATGCCATTTCCAGAACCGCACAAGGAGGACAAACCATGACAGAAAATCCGGCAAATGGAATAAAAGACATGATGTGGCATTTTCTGATGGATAAAGGGCAAAAAGAAAATATCCCAGAATTGAAAGCCAGTGTATATCGGCTTATCCAGATGACAACTCAGAAAACAGCCGGACAATCTGGATATGCCAAATGTACTCACATTTCATGGGACACACTTGATATGGAACTAATGAGAATTGTCATTGAGGCTACTGCATTGGTTCTTTCGGGAAGATTGGATGAGTTGGAGGAGAAAGATGAGTAGATTAATTGGTGCAGACTTATTAAAGAAAAATTGTAAGTGTACAGGCGAATTTGAAGATAATTTCAAATGCGTATCATTAAGTGAACTTGCGAGAGTGATTGATGAACAGCCAACAGCTTTTGATGCGAATGAATTTATAAATGAGATTGTGGACAAATTACAAGAATTAAAAATGAAATATTCCAATCTTGCACTTATGTACAACGATTTAAGCGAAATAAAAAAATATATTGGTATGGCGCAGGCAATTGCAGTAGCAATCGAAATCGTAAAGGAGGGTAGAGTTGAATGAGAGAAATTCTTTTCAGGGGAAAGCGGATTGATAACGGTGAATGGATTGAGGGGAGCCTTATAAATTTGGATGCCGATAGCGGATATTGTTATATCGTCCCAATATTCAAAAATGCGAGTACATTACCAGTCGGATTATTGATAGTAGATAGCATGGCATTAGTTGATCCAGAAACAATTTGTCAGTTTACCGGGCTGACTGACAAGAACGGCAAGAAAATCTGGGAGAATGACATTTTGATGTGTCATGGAAATCCGGTTGCTCTTGTAAGAGCAACATTCGGGGAATTTGGTGTAATTGATACTGAAACAGGAACGGTGGTAGACGGGGCTATCGGATGGCATTACAAAGTTGTCCCAACAGATGCAATCAGCAGATGCGAACCATTCTGTTGGTCAATGCCACTGACTAAAAGATATATCAAGTGCTGCGAAATGGAAGTAGTTGACAATCCAAAATTATTACAGGAGGAATCAGATGAGTAAATCAGTGTTAGTGATTGATACACCGGAAAAAGGCTGTGGTACTTGTATAATTGGACATATCTTTATGGATGGCGATGTCTTTTGCCCGATTGAAGGCATTATAATTTCCAAGAAAGAAGCAGAATCAATTCCGGATTGGTGTCCGTTGAAGCCATTGCCGGAGAAAATGAAATTAACAGGAGTGTACGGCAGAGAGTATTTTCAAAGCAACGGGAAGATGCCTAGTTATAAGATAGGTTGGAACGATTGCATTGATGAGATCACAAGCGGGGTGAAATAAATGGAAATAAGACCGATTACATTTAGAGAAGCAAGCGATTTTATAAATCGTAACCACAGACACCATAAAGCTACGGTAGGATGTAAATTTTGTATCGGTTTGTATGATGGCGAAAAACTAATAGGTTCTGCTGTGTGTGGAAGACCTGTTAGCAGATATTTGGATAATGGTTTAACATGTGAGATTAATCGGGTATGCACAGATGGAACAAAAAATGCTTGCAGTATGTTGTATGGGGCTTGCTGTAGAGTAGGAAAGGCAATGGGATATAAAAAAATGATAACATACATTTTAGAGTCTGAACCCGGAACAAGTCTTAAAGCAAGTAATTTTAAAAATGACGGAGTAGCAGGAGGAAAAATTTGGACAGGAAGCAGAAAGAGAGACAATGGAGTGCCTAAGGAAAGAAAAATAAGATGGAGTAGAGAATTGTAAGCGAGGTGAAGTAGATGGAGAGATTAATACTTGAAGATATGATAAAAGCACTTAAATGTGTTGGCAGTCAAAATTCTTTGGGTGATTGCTATGCGGATCGTGAAGTTTACATGCATATGGAAGATGAAAATCACAAACGTCTTGTTTGCGGAACAGGCAAGGATCTCTATATTAAAGGAATTCCAACAGAGGGCTGTCCGTATTATCAGAAAAAATATGGTGTCTGCCCAGAAGATGGAGATTTGTATTGGCTGAATGAAGTTGCAGAACTTCTGAAAGAATTAAAATCCCATAAAGACGCAGAAGAACAAGGATTGCTTGTGAGATTGCCGTGCAAGGTTGGAGATACCGTGTATGTTCCTACAAGGAATTTTATTTCGGAATTGAGAATTACGTTAATTTCAGTAGATACAAGTGACGGGGCAATGTATTTCAGTTGGATGCTCAATGCCGGAATATATCCTAATCTTAAAGGTTTTTCTGGATATGAACTTGGCAAAACCGTATTTCTAGCCCGTGAAGAAGCTGAGAAGAAGTTGAAGGAGATGAAGAATGACAAGACCTGAGATTACAGCAGAATTGTCAGCCATGCTTGAAAAGAAAATTAATCCTCACAACGATCCACGCATTTATTGGGCTAAGGAAGTTACATTTGATTATTCGACAGATCATGCGGTGAGGGTGGATTATATGAGATTTGTGCCAGCGAATAACAGCGTTTCTGGAATAGAAAAAGGTGACGTGTATTGTTATGAAATTAAGTCATCTGTTGAAGATTTTAAATCTGGTCATGGGCTGAATTTTGTTGGCGATTACAATTATCTGGTTATGCCGATGGATGTGTGCGCTTCGGTATCGCTTGAAATTCCGCATTATGTAGGGATATATGCCCCAGATGGAAATGAACTTGCATGTATCAAGAAAGCAAAACGAAGAAATCGAACAAGGCCTATATCTGAAATACTTCTGATGATGTTCCGGTCGGCGAACAGGGATTACAGAAAAGCAGTAAAACAGCTGGAGGAGATGAAGAAATGAAGCCAGAAGAAGCATTAAAAGAATTAAGTTATGACGATACAGCTTATGGCGGTAAATGTACATTTGAGGTCAGGCAAGAAGCTGTCAAGGCATTAGCGAAACAAATTCCGATGAAACCAATAGGCGATTTGCACAGTGTTCCGCATTACAGATGTCCGGCTTGCATCAGCACAGTTGTACTATACGAGGACAGCCCAAAACACCCATGCTGTCAGTGGTGTGGACAGAAATTAGATTGGGGGGACACCAATGGAAAATAGAACCTGTAAGACCTGCAAAGACAATGACAATGGCTTGTGCGACCGCACAGGACAGCTGATTGACGATGACGATTGTTGCAATGTACGTTACACTAACTCAAAAGCAGATATGCAAACAGCGTGTAGTATTGATAAAAAGGTCATTATAAAAAGCATTCAGCACTACGGGCAAGACAATCAAAGCACCGTCTGCATGGAAGAATGTGCGGAACTGATACAGGCAATCAGCAAGGCAAAGCGTGGAAAAATCGACAGAAACAATATGGAAGAGGAAATTGCGGACGTACTTATTTGCGTTGAAATGTTGAAGCTGATGTATTCTCTTTCTGATTCCAATATTGATGAATGGATTCTAAAGAAGCAGCAGAGAGAATCGGAAAGAATGAAAAGGACTTTAAAATACTTCTGACAACGCCCGAGATGGGAGATTGGAATAAAATATTGGCACAAAAAAGAATGTTTACAATGAAAATTGTTGATAGCGATGCTTTTTTAGATATGCCGGTTTCCGCACAGCTTTTATATTTTCATTTGGGCATGAGAGCGGATGATGATGGATTTGTGGATAGGCCAAAAAGGGTAATGAAAGATATTGGTGTAAATGAAGATGATTTAAAAATACTCATTGCCAAAAAATTTATACTCACATTTGATAACGGTCTACTGGTTATCAAACATTGGAGAATGCACAATACATTGTCTAAAAATCGCTATCACGAAACGCAATATCTTGAAGAAAAGCGAATGTTGCTTCTAAAAGATAATGGTGCATATTCACTAACAACCGGAAAACCTATTGATGATACAAGGCTTTTGGAGATGTCAGAAAGGCAGTCTTTAAAGCAAAATAACAAAATAGACGAACAAAAGACGAACAATAGACGAACAATAGACGAACAAAAGACGAACGCAGATAAAGGTTTAGATTTAGATCTAGATAAAGGTTTAGGTTTAGATCTAGATAAAGGTTTAGATTTAGATCTAGATAAAGGTTTAGATTTAGATATAGAATTAGATAAAGATAAAGAGTTAAATGATTTAATAGTATCTAAAGATACTATTCGTCAGACTGACATCCAACAAATCATCACCGAATGGAACAGTTTAAAAGAATTTGGAATTGCACCTGTAAAGAAAATGACATCAAAACGTGAGCAGGCTGTAAAAGCCAGAATCCGTCAGAACCAGATGAAAGATATCCTGGAAGCGATTGAGAATATCCGGCACAGCAGTTTTCTTCAAGGGCAGAATAAGGATGGTTGGATGATTACATTTGATTGGTTTTTGAGGCCTGGTAACTTTGCAAAAGTATTTGAGGGCAATTATCTGGATAAATCCGGAAATAAACCTCAAAGCTACATGGAGAAAATCAAGAATAGAGTAAGTGAGGTGGATAGCTGGGTATGACAAGGGAAGAATGGGGAATATTGGTAAAAGCTATGAAAGCTGTATACACTTCACCAGCGTTTTTGCCGGATCAAGATGCTTTTGATACCTGGTACGGGCTTTTGAAAGACCTGGACTATAAATTACTTAGTTTTGGCCTAAAAAAGTACATGCAGACGGAAGAGAGAGAACCGACTATAGCTGCACTCAGAAGATGTGCTCAAAGTTTGATGCCCCAAAACAAAGAACTAAACGAAACAGAAGCATGGCATTTAGTGTCAGTGGCAATCCGAAATTCCAGTTACCATGCAGAAGAGGAATTTGCAAAGTTACCGCAGATATTACAGAAAACTGTATCAAGTCCCGGACAGTTAAGAGAATGGGCAACATCCGAAAATATAGATGGTTCATGGATGAGTGTTACCCAGTCGAACTTCCAGAGGGCGTACCGGGCAGAAGTGCAAAGAGAACGTGAACGGCAGAAACTTAGCCCAGATATATTAAAAATCATAGACCGGGCAAGAAGAGGAATCGAAAGTCAAAGCGCAAACATGATTGAGGGGGAACAATGAATGATTGAGATAATCGGTGAGATTGGCCGTCCGTCCACAAAAGAAGAGATAAAACACTTTCTGCATGAGGATGCAGATTGTGGCGAGAAGAGTTGCGAGGAATCATGCGTATGTGCGAACGCAAAGCATGGGCAGAATTAACCCAGGCAGAAGTTGCTGCATTAAAGAGAAAACAATGTTGTAAGTGTGCGTACTTTTCGAGAAATGGAACTACGGATTTACTAAATGCTACTTGTGATTACATTTTGGATGAAGTACGTAACCCAAAAGGGCATAGACGGCCATGCGATCCAAGGGATTGTGTTGAAAAAGGTGTATTCATCCCGAAGAAAAAGGATAAAAGAAAGCGGAGGAAGACGATTGCAATATGATGAAAATTGCAGAAATGTATAAACGGTCAGGTGGTACTGATTATACTCACAGATGCTCTGAATGTAGATCGTTTTCACAAGGGAAGAAAGCCACCTGCTTGAAATATCCAGGAGAAATACCGTGGAAAGGAACCTATACAGCGTGTAGATTTTTTGAAACAGAGGATGAAGAACAGTTGAGAGGGCAAATGAATATCTTTGATTTGTTGTGAAACGAAGTAATTGATTACCCCAAATTCGCTAGAATCAATTTTTATTGGTTCAATGGACAACTGTTAGGGGAGCATTAAAAAACGCAAATTTGACCCAAATATCAAAGGAGAATCGCATGGAGAAAGTTGTGTTATATGCCATTAACGAAAGATTGTACCGGCTTGGTCTTATCAACGAGGAAACCAGAGATAAAATCAAAGCGGAAATAAGTGTAAAAAAGTAGAATAATAATGTTGAGTGGAATTGTGTTGAGGTGGTATACTTAATGTGATTCCACTCCCTTATCAATAGGGGGAAATAAAATGAATATCTATTACGCCAGGGAACAATTAAGGAGTTGTTCAATTTATGATCTAAAAATTAATGTGGCTTATTATGCGAGAGTTTCTACTGAAAAAATGGAACAGCAGGTTTCAATCAAGCACCAGGAAGAGCACTTTGAAGAACTAATCCGTAATAATCATCAATGGTTTTTTGCAGGAGCCTACATTGACGATGGTATTTCAGGGATCCATACGGAAAAGCGAGAAGAGTTTCAACGGATGCTGCGAGATGCTAAGCTAGGTAAAATCGACATGATAATCACGAAAGAGATATCAAGATTTGCCAGAAACACTCTTGATAGTATTCAATATACCAGAGAATTATTGTCTTATGGTGTGTGTGTATGGTTCCAAAACGATGGAATTAATACCATTGACGAAGATAGCGAACTAAGGCTGACAATCATGGCCGGAGTGGCACAGGACGAAATCAGGAAACTATCCTCAAGAATAAAATTCGGTCATGCACAGTCAATCAAAAATGGTGTTGTACTTGGGCACCGGATGTACGGATACTCGAACGATAAAGGGAAACTCACTATCGTTCCGGAAGAAGCTGATATGGTGAGAATGATATTCCGTGATTATGCTTCCGGGGTAACAACACCACAGATCGAAAAAAAACTGTGGGATATGGGATATCGAAGTTTCAAAGGTAAAAGGATAGACCGAAATGTTATTAAGAGCATTATCAAAAATCCAAAGTACAAAGGTTATTATTGTGGTGGAAAGGTTAAAATTGTTGACATGTTTACAAAAAAGCAAGAATTTCTGCCTCAATCCGAATGGGTCATGTTTAAAGATGATGGATCCAGAGTACCACAGATTATTGATGAGAGAACCTGGGAAAAGGCAAACACCTACATGCGAGAGCGCGGCGATGCAATAAGATCCAGAAAAACATCTTTTAAGCAGGAAAATATATTTACTGGAAAATTAATATGTGCCAATGATGGAGCGCATTATTGGCTGAAACGTCATTGTATTCACAAAAAAGAAGATGCTAGGTGGGTGTGCAGCCACAAAATAAGGAATGGTGCAAATTCCTGCAATTCTTTTGGCCTGTCAGAAGCGGAATTGCAAGTAATTATTGCAAATCTGATAAACAAGTCAATTGAAAATATAGACCAGATTCTCAAAAAGTATTTTGAAATTCTGAAATCTATTATTGACAATCGACCCGACAATCTGGATGAAATAAAACGGCTTGAAAGGCAAATTGACACGTTGAAACTAAAGCGTGAAAAAATACTTGAGTACAATTTGAGTGGAGACATATCCGATAGTGAATTTGTTTCCAGGAACAAAGAGTATGTAAATCAAATCAAGGAAACCGAAAAGCGTATTTTTGATTTGCAAAATGTCAAGGAGCCAGAACCGATTGACAATCAGATTGATGCTATAAAAAAGCAGTTGGAAAAGTTCAAAGGCATTGTTCCTGATGATGTAAACAGGTTGGTTGTCGATGAACTTTTCGATAAAATTTTGGTTGAGCCGTTGGATGGATCATGCCTCTTGTCGTTTTATTTGAAAGACGGAAACGTTGAAAAATGGGGGTTTCCCTTGCGTTGTTCCGATAGTATGAAATTAAATATATTCCCAGAACAACACACAACATTTAGTAGAAATAATTGCATTAAGACGCAAGATGTTGTATTGTATAATTATACGTACAAATTAGCACTGTAAACAAAATTTTGGGAGTGGAATCAATGATACACACAGCTTATGACGTAATGAAAGAGTTTTTGATAACAGATTCAGAGCCGGCAGGACAGTACAATATTCCTAAAATTCCAAAGACATACATCACACCTGGAATAGATACTGTAGACTTTGCTGAAAGCTTCAGTAAGAAAATTAAGAACCACCGGGAACTGGATGTGAATTTTTATATTGATGATGTACAATTTCAAAGATTATGGAATTATCCGGATAAGTACCTTGAACACTTGAAGTGTTTCCATGCGGTAATTATGCCGGATTTTAGCATATCTGTAGGTAATAATGGAATGCCATTAGCAATGTGCTTATGGAACAAATATCGTAATCATGCATTGGCACATTATATGATTCTGAATGGCATACAGGTTATTCCAAATGTGAATATACTGCCAGAGTATTGTTGGAATTGGTGCTTTGATGGATTGCCGGAAAGAAGCACGGTTGCCTGCTGCACGAACGGAAGAATAAAGAGCAAAGCATCACGTATAGAATTTTGCCAAGGTTTTAAAGAAATGGAACGTAGGCTAAAACCGATCAGGGTTATTGTTGTCGGAAGAGTACCGGAAGAATTAGAAACAGACGTAGAAATTATTAATTTCAAGACCAGGAATCAGAAAATAAATGATGGAGGTATAGATGGGAACAACAACTGATAATTACCAGAGGAAGAAGAAACTTTCAAAGTCACAGATTGAACGAACAGAGCGATTGATGAAATCTTCTCAGAGAAGAAGATACGGAACCAGGAAGAAAGATGGAATTAATAAATTGTAAATTTTCACGATTCAGAACTTTACGCTA
>ERZ1034768.92-NODE-92-length-35891-cov-4.095323_pt1 | contig 35891 bp, 31 predicted proteins | sample MGYA00520691_ERZ1034768 | MGnify/ENA primary metagenome ERZ1034768 (study PRJEB33766, sample SAMN09781704) | gut metagenome | biome: gut microbiome | host: Homo sapiens | place: Madagascar | study: EMG produced TPA metagenomics assembly of the PRJNA485056 data set...
GACACAGAAATATGTGGATGTGGAAGAATTGACACAGACCATTGTAAACGAGTATATCAAGAAGATCATCGTCTATGCCCCGGACAAGTCCAGCGGCAAGCGCAAGCAGAAAGTGAAGATTTTTTCAACTTCGTGAATGATGTGGATATTCCCGTTATTTCCGAACCTATCACCACGCAAACAACCTATGAACGCAGAAAAACGGCGTGACCTTCAGGTCACACCGTTTTCTGCCACAAAATAGTTACTTGTCACTATTAAGCCTTGTCACAACAGGCTTTTTCGACATTTTTAGGTGTCGTTGCACAGTAGTGGTCAAATGGTGGTCAAAAAATCACGCAATCTGGAGATGAGATATCTTAGGATAGTAAGAATTACGACTTCAATCGATATTTTCTTGCCCTGCTGCTGCCCTCTGCAACAATCGCTCCGCTGGCAGCCAGTTCTGACAAATACATCTTTGTGCGGGAGACTTGCAGGCCGATAGCCTCGGCAATTTGGGCGCTACTAGCTTCCGGCGTGTCGGTCAAATATTGAAGATTGTCGTTCCTTCGCTTCTCTGAGATAGAACCAGGTTTTCCTCCACTTTTTACCGCCACTTTATTGGCGGCCAGTGGTAGCACCAGCGTTGTGCGGTCTGGATTAAAGCTCTCCACGATTTCCGGTTCCTGCCAACCCTGTTTCTGCCAGACTGTACGGATGCTCGGTAAACCGCTGCCCGCGCGCTCACCGACATTGATCAGGTTGAACATCTTAATAAGCGATTCGTTTCGGGGATCGGATGCACCGCCCACAAGGGCCTCCTGCACATTGATGCGGAAAGCACTGGGGTTGGCGATGCGAATTCTATCTGGCCATGACATCTATCTCCGAATATGTTGTTTAAAATCAGGTTAAATCCATTATAGTGCATGAAGTGCGTAAAGGTCAATGAAATCACATTATGCTAGTATAAAATTTTTGATGCCAATATTGTTGGATTTGCTGTTAGCGATATAAACCTTCTCTATTCAGACATTAATCTTGCCATAAAAATAGTGGCTTTGGATATAATTGATTATAGCTTGGAAGTCGATAAAAAGTGAGTTAAAAACGTGTGAAAAACGGCATGAAATTCAGCGTTATGAAACCGAACGAGAAAAGCGAAAAAAAGATAACGCGCTATATTTTTTTGTAGGTCTGCACCCAATGTCGTAGTTGCTTGTAGGCATTCTCACAACAGGTTTTTCCGGTACTTTTCGGTATCACTGCACAGTAGTGGTCAAACGGTGGTCGTGACTCCCTCATACCCCACATTATTGTACAGCCAGCAGATGCCCTTGCTACGGCCTAAGCGCCGATGGTTGTAAAAATAATTTTTCATTACAAAGAATATATTACAGCGTTCACCTGCTCTACAATTTTTCGTACCTGATTTTCACACGTCTGCCAGTCTCCAGCTGCAACAGCAGCTTTGGGCACCAGGGCACTGGCTAGACCTATGCTCCGATAGCCCGCGCGTATGAAATCGGCTGCGTTTTCGGCGTTGACACCGCCGATGGCCATGAACTGCGTCTTATCAAAGGGTCCTTGCAAATCTTTGAGATAGCGCAGGGGCATGCTACCCGCTGGGAATAGTTTCATGGCGTGATAGCCGTATTCCATGCTGACAGCCACATCCGTGGGGGTCAATACTCCCGGCAGCAGGGCAATCTCATGGTCACGGCAATAGCGCAGCACATCAAGCGGAGTGCCAGGCGTAAGTAAAAATTGGGCACCCGCCGCAATCGCTTGCTGGCAAAGCTCCGGCGTAATAGCCGTGCCAGCCCCCACAAGGCACTGCTCACCAAACTTATCGCGCAGCATTTCAATCTGCTGCAGGGCGCAGGGGCTATTGAGGGCTACCTCAAAAAAAGATACTCCTCCCCGAATGGCAACATCAGCATAGTCAATCGTTTTATCCAGCGGGATATTGCGCAGAATGCCCAAAACGGGGTGTTCCTGCATTGTTTGTTCCAAATCCAACACAGTAATTCTCTCCTTTCAGCGGTAAATTTCTGCAGCACCTTGCAGTGCCTTTTCCATCTGTTGACGGGTCGGAGCCCCCTCTATGTCACCAGGCGTCTCGGTCGCCATTGCTCCTGCAATGGCACCCATACGGCCGCATATCGCCCAGTCGCGCCCCTGTATCCAGCCCGCCAAAAAGCCTGCGTTGAACGCATCCCCTGCCCCGATGGGTTCCACACAATGGCAAGACCACGGGGCAATTGGAATAGGAGCAACCCCGCGCAGCAGAATGATACTACCTCGTGCACCGTCTTTTAATGCAATGGCCTGCACTGCCCCATTGGAAAACACTGCATCAGCAATGCGTGCAGGTTCATGCGTGCCAAAAAGAGCTTCAGCTTCCTCAGCGCCCATCAGCAGCAGCGTGCTGCGCAGAGACAACGCCCTTAGCAGGGGCTTGTAATCTTGCTGCCCCCACAGTTTGCGGCGGATGTTCGGGTCAAAACTGATGGGGATTTTGCGCCGTTCTGCTTCGTCAAAAGCTTTTTCCACTGCGCGGCGACAGCTTTCGCTCAACACTGGTGTAATGCCTGTCAAATGCAGCACACCCACATCATGCCACAGCTCTGGGGCAATGTCCGTTTCACTCATAGCCGCAGCTGCACTGCCAGTACGATAATAGAACACGCGGCTCTCACCGCTGCCGGTCTGTTTGCACATTAAACCGGTGGGACGTGTCTCATCAAAAACGACTGCTTCACAATCAACCCCTTCGCCGCGGATACGGTTGCGAATCATCACACCGAATTCATCCTGCCCTAAGCGACTGAACCATCGCGTCGGAATCTCGAGTTTGGCGGCATCAATGGCCAGATTGCTTTCAGCTCCAGCCATCGTCATGCGGTAGTGGTCTACATACCGCAACGGTCCGTCGGCATCCGGCACCATGCAAGCCATCGTTTCGCCCATGGTCAACAGCGTTTTCATAAAGCTTCTCCTTGTTCTAAGATAGCCGCTGCCTTCATGCAAAGGCAGCGGCTGTTGTGTTATACTAGGGGATACAGTTGTATGCTAAGGGTAAAGTTCCACGTTTCATCTGGGGTCAGCACTGGGCAGGCGTTGTGCTGCCGGGCATTGGGGATACCATCATAGTAGCCGTTGGTCGGTTCCAGCGCACAGTTTACATCACCGCGGTACCCACCGCCGGTAGCCCAAAACCCCAGATACGGCAGCATAGTGCTGTCATATTCCAGCTGTGCCGCCATCTGGCTGGCGGGGTACTCATACCGGCAGCAGCCCTCTTTTACAGCGGATGCCGCGTAGTATTTCAGCGCACCGTCCGGCGGCATAACTTGCAGGTCGATGTTTCCGCGTGGACCAGCAGCCATAGGATAGGAGAGTTTTGTAGTGGCTTCGCCCAGCCAGTCACTGGTAAATGTGTTTTCCACCTGCGTCACCTCCGGCGGCATCACGATGCGCATGCCCGGCTCACAATGCACCAGACAATGGCATACCCATAAAGCGGGCAGCGGCTCATTGCCGGGGTTATGGATGCGGTAGCTGCAGACCAGGCGGTTTCCCGCAAGATGAATCTGCTTTTCGTAGGTATAGCCAAGTTCGGGGCTTTGCCAGCGCAGGCAGAGCATTTCGCCGATGGCTTCGGCGGTAAAAGCAGCGCTCCACAGTTCACCATGATCCGGGTACTGCACAGTACGACCACCCATCTGCACTTCGCAGGCATCTACCGTTGGGAAAGCATCATCAAACCCGCAGGCTTCGTAGTCAGAAAAGTCATCACCCCTGTGGGCTTTGCGGAACGTGCCATTCGGGTTTTGAAACAGCAGTTCCCAGTTTTGCGACCGATAGACCAGCGAGGCCACTTTGCCGCCATGTTCTGGCAAAATGATCGCCATCAAAACGTCGTTTTGCAGTTTCCAGGCAGATGTCCCCATAAACATTGTTGGTTCCAGCATAGCAAGCCTGTCCTTTCCGGGTCAGTTCAGCTTCATACCACGGTGAATGCGCACACCGGCGTGGTTAACATCCAGCTTCTGTGCTTCGGCGAAGCAATCTTCAGCCTTGGTCTCCTCGCCCATGCCCAGCATACCCAAACCGCGCATAAACAGGCAATGCACGCGGTTACGGATGTTGAGGTCCTCCTCGAAAATTTGCAGATCTGGCAGCGATACGGCAAAGTAGTCGATCTTGACTTCATCGTCCAGGTGCTTTTCTGCGTAGGCGATTAGCTTGTTGAAGCGGCTGCGGGCACCATTTTCATCGCCTAGTGCGCGGTGTGCCAAGCCCTGATAGAAGATCATTTCCGGTGGCTGGTCGTTGTAGTACATCATGCCAGCAGGCTCACTCAGGCCCACACCTGCTTTTTCAAAGGCAGCACAGGCAGCGTTCTCGTGACCCATGCTGCGTTCAGCCAAGCCCATGTAGTAGTAAATGTCGTTCTCCTGGGCACCGGCCAGCTTGCCTTCACCAAGGTTATGCGGGTAGACGGTGGCACGCTGCAAAAGCTCCACAGCCTTCTCGGCGTTTCCGTCCTTCAGGCCCTGCTTGGCAAGCTCGGTCAGAGACATGCGGTATTGGGCGGGGACTTTGCCCTCGCCGCCCTCCCACGGGTGGAAGTGGCGTGCCATCAGCATATCCAGCGCTTCCTGATAACGGCCTTTGGCGTTGTAAAGGCTGATGTATTCCAGATACAGGTCGTCGCGTTTTTTCACGACGTCGAGGTGCTTCTCCAGCAGCGGCAGGCGGGCGTCAGCGTCGGCACCTAGCTTTTTGTGCAGCTGATCCAGCTCCATCAGCACGCGGGCATCGCTCTCATCCAGCGCGTAGGCACGCTCCATCTCGGCTAGGGCATCCTGCGGACGGTTGCATTTATTGTAGTAGGCCAGCGCCAAGTTGCGATGCGCGGTGGGGAAGGTATCGTCCAGATCACGGCTGCGCTCCCAGCAGGCAATGGCCGGGGCGTACTGGCGCTTGTCGTACCAGAGGTTGCCCAGATAATACAAGCCCTTGGCATCAGTGGAGTTCTTTTCCACAGCAGCGGTCAAGGCCAGCATGTCCTCGATGCGGTGCGGGAAGCAGTAATCGCTGGGTGCCTTGGCGGCTAGCGCACGCTGCACAGCGGCATCGTCGGTGCGCTCCATGGCATCGTAGAAGGTTGCCAGGTGGTAATGAACCATCGGGTACTGCTGGCCGCGGGCGATCACGCCCTCCAGCACTTGGGCAGCAGTGTCATATAAGCCGGCCTCAGCGTACTGCAAGGCAAGCTCAATGGCCCAGTTGGCCTGCGGTGTCAGCGTATCCAGCAGGGCTTTGCGGCTGTCGCCGCCCAGTTCCCAGCGGGCTGCATAGTCCATGGGGTCAATGCGCAGGGTTTCCTTGGCGAAGGCTTCGGCCTCATCAGCACGGCCCAGGCGTTGCAGCAAAGCGGTCTTGAGGGCGCGGGCTTCCATGTTGTGGGCACCCTGCACCAGACTGCGCTCGACATGGGCGAGTGCCAGCGGCAGATCACCATCGGCGGCTTTCAGGCAGGCCATGGCGTAGAAGGACGCAGCCTGCCAGGCACCGCTCCAGGTCGCCTTATAATAGGCATCGTAGGCTTCGGCGTTCCGGCCCTGATATTGCAGACAGAGACCCAGGTTGTAGTAGGGCTCGCTGTCATAGGGGTTGGGGTTCGAGCGGGTGTACTTGGCAATCGCCGCACGGAAGTACGGCTCAGCTTCCTTCAGGCAGCCACGGCGCAGCAAAAGCAGACCGTAGGCATTGTTGATGCGGGCGTCGGTGGGGTCGCGCTTCAAGCCCTCGAGATAGTAATCCTCCGGCAGATAGGTGGCATGGCGGTACTGCTCGATGTGCTGGCCATAGAGGAAGAGGTCCTCGTTGGTGGCAGCCTTTTCCGGCTCGGGACAGGCCTTGGCGGGGTCTGGCGTTTTTTCGATCTTCTCGGCTTTCGGCGTGTAGGCTAAAACCTGCTTGCCGGTGCCGGTGAACACTTTCAATGTCAGGTGTGTGGCGTCAGTGCCCGCATTCTCCACATTCACTTTCAGCACGTTGACAGGGGAGAGGTTCTGCGTGGTCTCCCACAGCGGTTCACCGTCTTTTTCGAGGACAACGCGCATACCGGGCTGGTCGCCGGTAGCGTAAACGGCCACTTCGGCGGTGGTGCCGTGCAGTTCCAGGCAGACGGCGGCGTCAGTCTCGGCGCATTTGACCATGCCGATCTCTTTGTACGGCATGAAATACTGGGTAAAAGTCTTTTCTTCGTAGGGGGCCAGCCAGGTAAAGTCGGGCTGGTTGTCGGTAAAGCAGCCGGTCATCAGCTCCACATAGGGGCCGTCGTCGTCGGTCAGGTTGCGATCCCAGGCTTTGCCAAAGTCGCCGCAGCCCCATGTCCATTGCTTTTTGCCCGGGGAGATGTGGTGGTCGGCCACATGCAGGATCCCGGCCTTTTTGCCGTGGTCATAGCCGCCGACGAAGTCGTAATCCGAGTGATAGGCCATGTACGAGGTCGGCACCGGGATGTTCTTGTAGCGGGAGATATCCACACCGGCGGAATAATCCTGCTTGTAGTAAACACCGGTAGCTATGGGGAAGCGGGACACATCGCGCTTGCCGTGGTCCATAACAGCGTGTACATCGGGCGGGAAGACCGACTGCGTATCATCGTTGACAGGCACTGCCGGGTTGGCCCACCACAGGAACGTCTGCGGCATAGGCGTGCGGTTGTGCAGCCGGGCATCAATTTGGATATAAGCCTTATCGGGATAGATGGTAAAGCTGGCCATGCCCTTGGTGCGGAACATGTTCTCGATCTCGCTGACAATGACCGTGCAGCTGCCATCCGGGTTCTGGCGGATGTCGCAGTCTACGGGGTCGTAGGTGCTGGGGCGGTGGTGCTGCGGCCAGTTGAACTCAATGCCGCCACTGATCCACGGGCCAGCCAGGCCGACCAGCGCCGGCTTGATAACGTGGTTGTAGTAGACGAAATCGTAATGATCGGTCTTATCATACGCGCGCTGGATGCGGCCGCCCAGCTCAGGCAGGACCATCACGTACAGGTACTTATTTTCCAGGCAGAGGGCGTGGTAAACATGATCCTCTTTCTCGTCCTCGATCTTATCAATGACGCTGTGCGGATACACTTTACCGCTGCTGCCCTGGTAAACACGCTTTTCCAGGAACATGGGGTTTTTGTCCGGCTTGCCGACCGGATAGGTGGGGATGGTGACATCTTCCCGCCAGACAGCAACGCCTTCCGTAATATTTTTCATAGAAAAACCACTCCTATATGCAAATATGAAAAATCAAGATTCATTGGCAAGACCTTGCGGTTGGCATTGCTTCTGCCAGGCCTCTTCCACAAGGCGTGCGCAAACGTCTACCGTGTATTCCACGATGTGCCGTCCCAGTTCCGGGGTGGCATCCCGAGGGTCGTAGCGGACGCTGTAGTCTTCGTTCGGACCTTTTTCAAAGGTCTCACTGTCGGCAATGCCGTACTGTGCGGTATAGATTTTCTCGGGTTTGGGCGGCAGGCGGTCCAGCTCCACAGCCTCGGGGCAAAGGTAATCAAAAATCGCCGTTTCCACCAGGCCTGCATGGCCAATGCTTGCGCCGCAGCCCTCTACCAGGGACATCATCGTCATAACACAGCAGCCGCTTAACTGCGAATACTCTTTGCAGATCCGCTGCAAGATTTCCAGTTGCTTATCCGCGCCGTGGCCGTTCAGCCATACAATTTGCCGGAAGCCCATGCCCAACAGCATCTGGGTTTGCTGGCGGACGATACTCTCGAACAGAATGGGCGGCCAGTAAAAGCTTTTTACGGCATTATGAGGGAAATCCATACCCGTGATCTGCTCCGTGCCGGTAAAGCCCAGCTTGCGCAGGGTTTCAGGATCGCGGGGTGTTTCAGTGCCAATATACAGCGGGGGCATTACGACACCGCCTGTACGTTTTGCTGTTTCAACCGCCACCGAATACGCATTGACGGTATCCATCCCCATACCCATATGGGGACCGTGCCATTCCATACTTCCAACCGGCTGGTATACCAAACTGCGCCCATTTACTTCTTGCAGAAGCTCCACCGGGACGAGGGTTTCAAAACGAATTTTGCCCATTCTTTCACGCTCTTCTCATAACAAAAGGGACCGCGGTTTGTTTGCCGCGGCCCCACGATTCGTGTTTGTGCCGCCAGAATGCAGCAGGCTTACTTAGTTCACATACTCCGGCATGATGCTTGCCAGATCATCGCCATACTCAACGATGGTAGCGCCAACAGCATAGGTTTCGGGAATCTCCGTGCCCTTCTCGATGTGGTTGACCATTTCGGTAGCTGCGGTACTGCCGATGTCCAGAGCAGAGAAATAGGCGGCAGCGCGGAAGCAGGAATCCTCGTTATTGAACTCATCCTCGCAGAGGTAAGCGCCCAGACCAACAACCATCGAGTCAGCACCCAGACCAGCGGACTCAATTGCACGGGCAGCCCCCTGGCTGCTCTCATCGGAAACGCCCAGAACCAGCCACTTCTTGATTTCGGGATGACCGGTGATCACAGCGTTTGCAGCCTGATTGCCATCCTCAGCAGATGTGTCGCAGTCAGCGCGGAAAATGCGGCTCTCAGGGAAGTCGGGCAGGTTTTCTTTCAAAGCGTCCACTTCACCATCGGTGCGGGGTACGCAGGAAGAAACGGTATCGGCGGTCATCAGCAGGATACCAAAACTGTCGTCGTCGGCAAGGTTGTTGTCCTTGACGTAGTTGGCACCCCACTCACCGGTTGTCTTGCCGATATTGTAGCCATCAATGCCGACCCACGGTGCCAGCTTGGTGCCGTCCTCAGTCTCCAGCGCATCGTCAACAGCGATAACGGGGATGCCAGCTTCGCTCAGCATATCCACGGTAGTCTGGCTCAGGTTCTGGTCAGGTACACAGACGAGAACGCCATCGACCTTATCGGCGATAACCGTGTTCAGCTGCTCCATGTAAGTAGCGGCATTCAGGTCAGCATCCAGAAACTTCCAGGTGTAACCGGCATCCTCAACGACCTTTTGGGAGGCTGCGCCTTCCTGAATGAACCAGGTCGCGGTGCCCATTTTATAAATGCCAACGATCGTCTTGCTGCCAGAGGAAGAGGTGGATTCTGCGGTGCTATCAGTGGTAGAAGCGGCTGCAGAATCAGCTGCGGGTACCGCCGAGCTGGCGGAAGAGCCGCCACAGGCTGCCAAGCTTGCCATCATTGCCAGAGAAAGACCGGCTGCGAGTACGTTTTTCATCGTGTGTTTCATGGTTTGTTCTCCTTTTTTGTTTGTGTATGCTTGCAGGCAGTTTCCGAATCTGCCTTACTCCTAAGGAAAACCCGGTTACTTATTCTCTTTGCCGGGGATCGTGATGCCGCGGGCTGCCATACTCTCTGCCAGGGCATGCTTATCGCGGTTATGCTTGCGGTAAAAGTCGAACGCCAGCGCAACAACCAGCAGAGCACCCTGTGCAACCTCCTGCCAGAAAGTCTGTACGCCGACCATGTTCAGACCGGTCTTAAAGCCTTGCAGGACCAGCATACCAAGGAATGTGCCGAAGATGGTGCCGACGCCGCCTGTAAAGGCAGTGCCGCCCAGAACAGCTGCGGTGATGGCATCAAATTCCAGACCCTCGCAGGCGGAGGGCTGACCAGAGTTCATACGGGCTGCCAGCATGATGCCTGCAAAGGCGGCCAGACCGGACTCCATAATATGCAGCTTAAAGATGATGGCTTTGGGATTCAGTCCTGCCAGACGTGCGGCGTAGGTATTGCCACCCAGCACATAGATGCTGCGGCCGAAGTAGGTCTTGCTGAGCATGATGCCAAAGACGATGAAGCTGATCAGCAGAAGCAAAACGGGCAGCGGCAGGAAACCGAAGATGCGGTAGTTGCCCAAGCGGATAAAAGTCTTATTGCTGATAGCGACCGCCTTGCCGTTGCACAGGATGTAAGCAGCGCCGCGCGCCACGCTCATGGTAGCCAGAGTCGCAATAAAGGGCTGCAGGTTCAGCATGGTGACGAGGGCGGCATTGATAGCACCGACCATACAGCCAACCAGAACGGAAATCAGAATGGCCAGCACGACGGGTACGCCCATGCGGACCAGGATAGCTGCCAGAACACCGGCGCAGGCCGCCACGGAACCGGCAGACAGGTCGTTCTGTCCGGCGATGATCAGGTTTGTTTCGCCGATGGCCACAAAGCCGGTCAGCGAGCAGGCAATCAGGACGTTGGTCAGGTTGCTGCCACTCATATAGTTCGGGTTCAATGAACCGAACAAGATCACGAGCAGGATCATGGCAACGATCAAAGTGATCTTATCAGCCAGATCGCTCTTTTTCAGTTTGTTCATCAGATTTTTCATGCCAGTGCCTCCTGTTTGGTTTTCTGCTCCGGCTCACTTGCCATAGCATAAGTCAGGATCTTTTCTTCGCTGAAATCCTTGCGCAGCAACTCGCCGCTGATACGACCGTCCCGCATGACCAGGATGCGGTCGGACAGACCAATGATTTCCGGCAACTCCGAGGAAATGACGATGACCGCCATACCCTGCTGCGCACATTCAGTGATGATGCGGTAAAACTCCGCTTTGGCTACAACGTCAATGCCCTTGGTAGGCTCATCCAAGATCAGGACTTTGGGGTGGGTTTCCAGCCAGCGGGCGAGGATGACCTTTTGCTGGTTGCCGCCGGACAACTGCGAGATCAGCTTGGCGGAATCCGGTGTACGGATGTTCAGTTCCTTGATTTCACGCAGGGCAATATCTTCTTCCTTGTCCGTTTGCAGGAAACCGACCTTGCTGCGCAGCTTCTTCAGCATCGAAATCGTGATGTTGCCGCGCACCGAAATGTTAGGCAGGATGCCCTGCATTTTGCGATCCTCCGGCACCATGGCAAAGCCAAGTTCCAGCGCCTGCGCGGGTGATCTGGGGGCAACTTCTTTGCCTTCCATCTTGATCGTACCGGAATAGACAGGATCCAGCCCGAACAGCGCCCGCATAACCTCGGTGCGTCCTGCGCCGACCAGCCCTGCAAAGCCCAGGATTTCACCGCGGTGGGCGGTGAACGATACCTTATTTACATAGGGTGTGCAGAGTTCCTTGACCTCCAGTAGATCTTCGCCAGGCTTTTCGTTATGCGGCAGGCCGTTGAAGATATCACCCAGTGAACGACCGACCATCAAGCGGATCAGCTCATCTTCCGGCGTGGTGGCCTGGTCAACGATGGAGACCAAGCGGCCATCTTTAAAGATGATGACCTTCTGCGCGACCTGCGCAATCTCGTTCATACGGTGGGAAACGTAGAAGATGACCTTGCCCTCGGCTTTCAACTGGCGGATGATATCGAACAGAATGTCGATCTCATTGTCGCTCAGGCTAGCGGTGGGCTCGTCAAAGGCAATAATGTTGGAATCGCGGTTGATGGCCTTCATGATCTCGACCATCTGCTGGTGCGCGATGCTCAGCGAGCCGACCTTGGTATCTGGGCTGATGTTCAACCCAAACCGTTTGGCAATGGCTGCCGTGCGCTCGTTCATCTGGTCGAAATCGACCATACCATTTTTCTTGCGGGGCCAGTCACCCAGAAAGATGTTTTCTGCCACCGTCATATCCAGCAGGATCTGACGTTCCTGATAGATGACACTCACGCCGTGGGCAATTGCGTCTTTCGGGGTAGAAAAGTGAATCGGCTTGTCATTGATCAAATACTCACCAAAATCCGGTTGATAGTCGCCGTTCAGGATCTTCAACAGGGTGGACTTACCGGCGCCGTTTTCACCAAGGAATGCGTAGACCTGCCCGCTGGTTGCCTGAAAGCTGATATCGTCCAGGGCCTTTACTCCGGGAAAGTATTTGCTGATATGCCTGAACTCAACGGAATTGCTCATGCAAGCACAGCCTCCTTTACTCCGTTTGTGTATCCATGCGTTGTGTTGCTTCAGTGTGTTTACGTTAACACCTTGGCTGTATTATAAGCTTATTGCTATATTTTGTCAACACTGTCTGCCAATATTTGGCGTATTTGTCAAAAACGGTGATTCGAATTGTCTATTTTCCCCAATTCGAACATCTGCGGTGTGCTTTTTGGCACAATTTTGTCTGCTTTCCGCTCTGCTTTCAATCAGCAATGCTCTTATCGACCAATTTACTTTGTGCAAATCCGATATTTTTATTTAAATTGTTGCATTTCCAAAAAGCTGTGTTATAATTAGGTTAACGTACACACTACTTTCGGTGTGTCGATTGGATACTGATTTTATGCAAAGGAGCGCTGATTATGAAACGAAAGACTGCAATTGTTACTGGTGCCAGCCACGGGATTGGTCAAGCAATTGCCGTTGCCCTGGCCAAGAACGGTTATGACATAGGTATTAACTATTGTAATAACCTCCGCGGAGCCGAGGAGACTCGGCGCCTTGTAGAGGGTGCCGGTGCCAGCGCCTTGCTTTTGCAGGCCGACGTGGGCAGCTACGAGTCTTTATCCGCGATGTTCAAGCAATTCGATGCAATTTTTGACCATCTGGATTTGATGGTCAACAACGCTGGTGTCAGCGAGTTCCACCCCCTGCTTGAAGTTACTGAGGCACAGTGGGATCGCGTGACCCGCATAGACTGGAAAGCCGCGTTTTTCGGCACACAGTTTGCCGCGCAGCGCATGACAGCAACCGGCAATGGTGGTGTTATCGTCAATATTACTTCCAACCATATTGATGGTTGCTTCCCCAATGCCAACATTTATGCGCCCAGCAAAGCGGCGGTGGATACATTCTGCCGCAACGCCGCCATGGAGCTGGCGCCCCACAAAATCCGCGTAGTTTCCCTCGCCCCCGGCTATACCAATGTATGGAGCGATGATAACCCCATCCAGCAGGTCCGCGACCGCATCCCGTTGCAGCGCTTTGCCACACCCGAGGAAATTGCTAATATTCTGGTGTTTTTGGCATCAGATGCCTGCGCGTACCTGACCGGCACTCGCGTTACCGTAGATGGCGGTGCGCTGCTGCCTGTTGTGCCCGAGAACGATATGAACGGCGGTTCTCTGTTGCCGTTGCAAATCCGTGAAACGGAGGAACACAAATGAAAATCACAAAATTAGAGACATTCCGTTTGCAGCCCCGCTGGCTGCTGCTGCGCGTAGAAACTGACGACGGCTTCGTTGGCTGGGGTGAGCCTGTAGTAGAGGGGCGCGTTGCTGCCACCCAGGCATGCGTGCATGAGCTGGAGTCTTATCTGATTGGGCAGGATCCGCGCCGTATTGAACATATCTGGCAGACGCTGTACCGCGGCGGATTCTACCGCGGCGGTCCGGTGCTGACCAGCGCCCTTTCCGGTATTGACCAGGCATTGTGGGATATCAAAGGTAAGGCGCTGGGCGTGCCGGTATACGACTTGCTGGGCGGTGCGGTGCGTGACAAGATGGCCGTGTACAGCTGGATTGATTCGGACACACCGGAAATCGCAGCGCGCTCGGTAAAAGAAAAGATGGCACAGGGCTTCACCACTGTAAAAATGTTTGGCACCTGTGCCACCGGGTGGATCGATGACCGCAAAGCAATCAACGATCTGCTGGAGCGTGTGCAGGCAGTGCGCGATGCCGCCGGACCGGATGTTGGTATCGCCATCGACTTCCACGGTCGCGCACACCATAGCATGGCGCGCACCTTACTAAAAGAACTGGAACCGCTGAAGCCGCTGTTTGTAGAAGAGCCGGTCCTTGTAGAAAATCTGGACGCCTTTGCCGACCTGCATCGCCGCAGCAATATCCCGCTGGCCACCGGAGAGCGCAGCTTTACCCGCTGGGGCTTTAAGGAACTGTTGGAGCGCGGCTGTGCCGATATCATCCAACCGGATCTCTCCCATGCGGGCGGCATCAGTGAAGTGCGCCGCATTGCCGCCATGGCCGAAACCTACGATGTGGCGTTAGCCCCGCACTGCCCGCTGGGACCCGTGGCGCTGGCTGCCTGCCTGCAAGTCGATTTTGCCTCCATCAATGCCTGTTTGCAGGAACAAAGCATCGGCATGGCTTACAACAAAGGGCAGGAGATCGACAGCTATCTGCGTGACCCCGCCGTATTCGCCTATCAAAATGGCTATGTCCCCTTGCTGACCTCCCCCGGTCTGGGCGTGGATGTGGACGAAGAGATTGTCCGCCGCAGCCAGGTGCCTGATCTTGCGTGGAAAAATCCCGTTTTCCACATGGAGGACGGCAGTGTGACCGAATGGTGATGTTATGATGAAAAAATTATCTCTGCCACCGTGCGATCTGGGTGAAGGTCCGCTTTGGCACGAGGAAACGCAGGAATTTGTATTTGCCGACATCACAAAAGGCCGCCTATTTGCCGCTGCCCCCAGCGGGGAAGTACAGCTGTTGCTGCAAACCGATTGGCAACTGGGCGCGTTCCTTTTTGATACCGCTGGGAATCTGATTCTGTTTACTGAGCAAGGCGTTTTCGCCCTGCCCTACGGTAGCACCCCAACCGACTGCCGCCTACTGTGGGAAATCCCAATGCAGGCAGGAGAGCGCTTCAACGATGCGATCTGCGACCCGGCAGGTCGTATGCTGGCGGGAACCAAGACCTCGGATAACCGCAATGGTTCCCTTTGGCTTTTTGACAAAAATCTGCCGCCCATGCGTCTGCTGCAAGGGCTGCAAATTTCCAACGGTATGGGGTTTGCCGAACATGGAACCGTGTTCTATCACACTGACTCCGGTCAGCGTACAATCTACCGTTACCACTATAACGCTGCGCAGGGAACTTTTGCCGACCCAAGGGCTTTTTTTACACTGCAAACGCCCGATAACGCCGTTCCGGACGGTATGACCGTGGATAAACGCGGTCAAGTCTGGACAGCCTGTTGGGGCGGCAACTGCCTGCGCTGCCTTAATACCGATGGGCAGGAAACCGCAAAAATTTCCCTGCCTGCAACCCAGGTCAGCAGTCTGACTTTCGGCGGACCGGACTTACAGAAAATACTTATCACATCAGCCGCCTGCGGCTGTCCCGGTGCAGATGAGGGCGGCATCTGGATTCTGGACGCGCCCTGCCCCGGTGTGGCGGAATACCGCGCGGTTTTATAAGGCGTTACAGCGTTTTGCACAGGACTTATTCTTTACAAAGAGCTATAATATATGTATAATTCTTTTTGATAAAATCACTTTTTTATGTTCAAGGCGGCTTATTATGTCTACCCAGCCTACCATTAAGGATGTTGCCCGGCTCGCCGGGGTTTCCATCGGCACGGTCGACCGTGTCGTGCATAATCGCGGCAAGGTTTCCGCCCATAATCAACAGGCGGTGCAAAGCGCCATCGACTGTTTGGGATATCGCCCCAGCCGTATTGCCAGCGCACTGGTCAAACGGCGCAGTAACACAAAAATCGGCGTCTGCATTTCCGATGTCGAAAGTGAATTCTGGGGCGAAGCGACCCGGGGCGTGCATCTGGCCCGTGAAGCGTTGCTGCCATTCGGTGTGGAAGTGTTGGAAGCTTCCACAAACTCATACCATTTCCGCGACCAGAAGCGCGCCATCGAGCAGCTTTTAGCCCAGGGCGTCAACGCGCTGATCGTGCTGCCCTTGCAGGGCAAAGACAGCCAGCTGGATGCGCTGATTCCACCGGAAATACCCTATGCTACAGTTATTGAAGATGCCCCTAACTCGCGGCGGCTGTTCCATATCGGTCCTGATGATTACGCCATGGGGCTGCTGGCCGGGCGGCTGGCCCACTTGTACTCCGGCAAAGGGATGAAATGTGTCGTGCTGGCATCCAACCAGAGCTTTTGCGGCACGCAGGGGCGTATCTGCGGGTTTCAGGATTTCCTTGCCAAACACGACCCTACCGCCGAGATTTTGGAAGTATGCGAGATTTCGCTGGATTCAGAACGCATCGGCTACCAGAGCATCTACGAGATTGCCGAAGCACAGATGGAAAAGCATCCGGACATGGATGTTTTTTATGTGACCAACGGTTTGACACAATGGGCCGCCGCCGCCGTAAAGAACCACAAAAAGCAAGGTCAAATCCTGGTATTCGGCTTTGAACGTACTGAGATGACGTATTCTTTTATCCACGAGGGCATCATCGGCGCAACGATTTGCCAAGCACCTACCCAGCAGTGGTACAATGCCACCATGATTATGAGTTCCTACCTTGCAGGGGAGCGCGAGATCACCAACCCGATTTTCAACGCCGAATGTAAGATATTGATCGAAGAAAGTCTGCCCTTTGTACGATTGGACGAGATCTCGAATTTGTAAACTGTACAAACCTAAAAAGACAAAAATGGTAGTCCTACGTCGGTAAGACTACCATTTTCGTTTGTAAAAAAAATCCCCATTTAATTTGGCTGGCCAGCAGATGCTGGGAGAAATTCTGGCCTAAAAGCCGAGAGCATCATTTTGCCTGAGTCTAATCTCTCTATAACCAAATGCCCCCTGCCATCGTACGCGATGTCAGGATACACTTTTGCTCATTTTGCAGGCTGCTCATGCCTGGAGGTGACTTTTTCCGCCACAGTTTCTGGAATAGGATAAGCGTAACCATAAGCGAGACAAACTCTGAGATTACAAAGGCATACCAGATGCCGTACAGACCCGCGGGGTGCATCAACAGATAGGCCAGTGGCAGCAACACCAGGATCTGGCGGATGAAGGAGTTGATGGCGCTGACATAGCCGATGCCCATGCCAGTAAGCGCATCGCCCATGATGATACAAATCGCACTCAGGCAGAATGGCATCGTCATAACGCGCAGCGCATGCGCTCCAATCGTCATCATAATACTGTTCTGCTTGATAAAGTATCAGATAATACACAGCGCCTTTGGTATGCCGAAGCTTGTCGAAAGAACGGTTGGTTCCGCAACGTACTCATTCATCAGATTGAAAGTAGTTTGTACGAACGACAGGTATTAAGTAGCAAGATTTCCAACTTTGCCCACAGGTTGCCTGCGCCGCAAAGCGAGCTCGCTATGCAGACAATGAAAGCTCCCTATGTGTTTGACTGCATTCCGTTCCGCGAAGATATGCTGGAGCGTGACATCGAGCAGGCAGCTTAACTGGGGAACTGGAGAAGCAACCGCCTTCCGTGGAGGATATTCAGAAACGATTTAATAAAACCTACCACTCAAAGTCATAAGGCGGAAACTTCAATACTCGTTAGTAGTTTTGCTCCAAACATCAAGAAATTTCACCCCATAGTTGACCACCAACTGACCACCGGCAGTGATTTTTCTGGCTGCGATCAGTTTTTATCGTTGGCACATTGTTTTATAACGCTTGTGTTTTTGCACGGCATCTGTGGAGTATATTTTTCGTTGGGTACTGAAAACAGCTGTGAATGAAGGTTATCTGGACACGGGAATTATTTTCGTAGATGGCACACACAAAAGAATAGCCGCACCGGCAGAACCGATGCGGTCAGGCTTCTTATTCAGGTATCGTCTGTTTGCGTTGCTCGGCGCGATTGAGCCAGATGTAGAAGCCGATGTTCAGCACAACACCCACCAGCGTGGAGATGGGTGCCGCAAGGCCGATCTTGGTCAGGCTGGCATTGGGCTGGATACTCATAACATAGGCCAGCGGCAGGCGCACCAGCAATGTCTGCACCAACCCCTGAATCATCACCCATACCGTCTTGTTGTTGCCGTTGAAGTAGCCCACCATGCTGAACAGAATTGCCGTAGCAATGGTTTCCGGGGCAAAGCCTTTCAGGTAGGCAAAGCCGTTCGCCACAACCTCCGGGTCGGTCGAGAACACTCCGGCCAGCAAATCACCCTTGAGCATAATCAGCGTGAATACCGCGCAGCCAAAGACCAGACCGATGCCAATGCCGGTAAACATCGCCTTTTTGGCGCGTTTGCTGTCGCCCGCGCCCACGTTCTGCGCCACAAAGGAGGCCATCGACTGCATCAACGCGCTGGGAATCAGCATCGCGAAGTTGACGATCTTGCTGGCAACGCCGTAGCCGGACGATGCCGCCAGCCCCAGACGGTTGACGAATGCGCAGAGCGCCAGAAAGGACAGCTGGGTCAGGAACTCCTGCAAAGCCAGCGGCAGGCCGACCTCAAGGAATTTGCGGCACTGCACATTGAAGCGGAAATCCGATTTTTTGATGGTGAACGGCAGCTGCTTTTTCAGCAAAATGACAACCGCAAACACCACGCTGACCGCCTGTGCGGCCACGGTGGCAATCGCCGCACCGGCAGCATCCATTTTCAGCCCGGCCACCAGCAGCAGGTCGCCCGCCACATTGACAAGGCAGGCCACCAGCACAAACAGCAGCGGGGAGCGGCTGTCGCCCAGGCCACGGAAGATGGCGGACATCAGGTTATACGCCACAATAAAGAAAATGCCCGCACCGCAGATACGCACATAGCTGGTGGTCAGGGTCAGGGCCTCCGCCGGGGCCTGCATCAGCGCGGAAATCGGCCGGGCAAAGCCTACCAGCAGCACAAAGATTGCTGCGGACAAAATGGCAAACACCACCGCCGCGCCGCCCAGCACAGCACCAATCTGCTCCGGCTTCTTTTCACCGATGTAACGGGCAATCAGCACGGTAACGCCCATTGCCAGCTGGGTGACCACAAAGGTGACAAGGTTGAGCAGCTGGCTGCCGGTGGAAACTGCCGAAAGACCGGCGGTAGAGCCGAAACGTCCGACAACCAGCAGGTCCACGGCACCGTAGGCAGCCTGCAGAATCAGGGCACCCAGAACAGGAAGCATAAAAAGGGACAGCTTTTTCAGGATACTGCCCTGTGTAAAATCGGTTTTATCAGCGTTCAAGGGAACCGCTCCTTTCTGACATAACATCGTAAAGATTTTGCATGGTGTGAATGGTGCAGGCTGCATCTTCATCCGGAATATCGGCCAGCAGCGGCGCAAGCTGTGCAAAAAATTGTGCATTGTGGATTCGGGAAAGCTGCTTGCCGCTGTCTGTAATAGCAAGATAGGTCACGCGGCCATCCTCCTCCGATGCAATTTTGCGCAGATAGCCCTTGTCCTGCATCTCCTTGACCGTGCGGGTGACGCCCGGCCGGGGCAGGTGAAGCGTATCGCTGATGTCTGACACTTTCACGCGGATACCGCAGCTTTCCAACGTTTCGATCACATCCAGATACTGAACGTAGGAGGGCCGCACCCCGTGCGGCAGCGGCGGCAGCTCCCGCACGCGCTTGCCCTGATAACAGGCATCCAGCAGTGCCTTTATGTTTTGGCTCGTCATGGCTACTCCTTTTGATTGCTTTTGTTAATTACCATAAGCAATTATATCAATAATTTTGCCAATGTCAACCTCTTTTGCGTGTCTTTTTCCGGCTTTGCACAAGATTATATTTCGTCACAGAAAAAGCCGGATGTCTGAATTTTCTGACATCCGGTCAGTCTGTCGAAAAATGTCACATCAAGGTGGTCTTTTTCTCGTAAAACAGGGAAAAATATGGTATAATAAGTACGGGTAAGGAAGCAAAGCGCTATGCCCACGAACTGTTCGATGAAATAAACAAAGACCGAGAAACCCACCTGAAAGAGTGCGCCTTGCGGCCTTATTGGTTATTGTACCGATACAGACATTATCAAAGTGAAACATTGTGCAAGAAAACGAGAGCCGCCTGCGTCCTGAAATTTATCAACGCCGTAAACCGCGCATCAAGCAAAGGCAGAATCGTTTTCTAACGGCTTAACCTTTCTTCTTCAAAGCTTTCTGAACGAAACCAGTGTAAAGGTAAGAGAAGCAAATTCAGAAATGACAAAGGCATACCAAATCCCATCGATTCCCACGATATGCATCAGCAGATAAGCCAGCGGCGGCAATACCAGAATCTGGCGGATGAAGGAATTGATGGCACTGACATAGCCAATGCCCATGCCGGTCAATGCATCGCCCAGAATGATACACACTGCACTGATTGCAAATGCCATTGTCATAACACGCAATGCGTGTACACCAATCGCCATCATATCTGCTCCTGCAGAGAAAAGTCCCAGAATCATCTCCGGGAAGAGGTGTACAATAGCTGTGCCGATAAGCATAATCAGCACGCCGCTGATCAGCGCCAGCTTGATAACCGGCCGCATGCGCTGCGGCTTCCGGGCACCGTAATTGTAGCCCACAATGATGGACTGTGCCTGCGTCACACCAAATACCGGCATAAATACAAACGTCTGCATCTTGTAATAAACACCGAATACCGAAACAGCGGCTTCACTGCTGGAGATGAGAATCTTGTTCATGCCGACATTCATAATAGAGCCAAGCGATTGCATGAGGATAGACGGAACACCGACCTTGTAGATTTCCTCCAGATCCTGTTTTTCAAAGTGGAAGCCCTTCAGATGAATATGCACGTCCTGGTTCAAAAGCAGATTGAACAAAACACCAAGCACCGCAGAAACAATCTGCGAAAAAATCGTAGCAATTGCCGCGCCGCTGATGCCCATCGCCGGAAAGCCAAGCTTGCCGAAAATCAGGATAGGATCCAGGACAATATTGATCACTGCGCCGGCGGCATTCATTGCCATGCACAATCCAGCGTGGCCGGTAGCCTCCAGCATGCCACCCATAGAAAAGGTAAGAAAGCTGCCAACGCTGCCCACCAGCACAATTGTCAGATACTGCGTTCCCATCGTACAGAGCTCCGCATTGTCGCTGAACATACAGATGAACGGACGCGAGAAGAACAGCCCCAGTACCAGAAACACCAAATAGCTGAGCAGCGCCAGCACGAATCCATGAGTTGCTGCCGCGTCGGCTTCCTTATGCCGACCAGCCCCTAAGCGGCGGGACAGCAGCGAGTTGACGCCCGTAGCCGTGCCACCCGCTACCGACTGCATCAGAATCTGGGCAGGGAAGGCCAATGTGGTAGCGGTCAGCGCCACCTCCGAAAGCTGCGCCACATAGATGCCATCCACAATATTGTAAAGCGCCGTGATAATGTTGGCAACAATCAGCGGCAGTGCCATAGACCACAAAAGCTTCGGAATCGGGTACACACCCAGTTTGTTTCCCTGGGCTTTTTCCATTCAGGCACACACCTCCTGTTTCTTTTGCAGCTGTACATAAATTGCAGTAACCGCCATAGCGACAAAGGCCAAGATTGCCGCCATCAGGAAGCGGTACCTTACAACAGCCGTACCAAATACGGCTGCTGACAGATTTGTAATGAGCGGTGCTACAATATTGCCGGAATTGGCAAACATCTGGTCGATGGAAAGCCCCAATTCCTGCCAGGATCCACCAGCTTCCGAGCTAAGAATCTGTGCATGTGGCATCACCAATGTAATGGCACCGCCGCAGAAAAGCGCCGAGACAATCAGCATCGCATAGGAGCCGGACAGGAAAATGCCCACATAGCCAATGCAAAGCCCGATAAAGGCAAGTGTCATGCAGTGCAGGCCAATTTTGCGGGTAATTTTATCGACAGCAAGGCCCATCACACCGCCAACGGCAAGAAATACCGTAGACAGCGTGCCTGTCATGGCAGCACTCCTTTCCGGCGCCACAAAACCGCTTTCGGCCACCAGCATGGCCACATTGACCATTGCCGTGCTATACAGCATCGAAACGGCAAGGCCTGCAAAGCAGGGGAACACCAGCTTTTTTATGCTGAACGGCTCTGTACCGGCGGTTTCATTGCTTTTGGCCAGCTTTGTGTTTTTAGGGAAGCACAGCAGGCTCAGCAGCATTCCCGGCAGCATAATCAGATAAGCCAGGAAGCCGTATCGCCAGTTAATGCCAACCAGACGACCGCCGACAAAGGTCATCAGCATAGCACCCACTGAGGAAAAGCAGGCACGCACACCAAAAATGCGGACACGTTCCTCCGGCTCAAACATTTCGTTGACAATGGCAAGCGAAACTGTACTTGCCAGGCTGGTACCAATGCCCAGCAGTGCAGCCCACAAATAAATTTGCTGCAGGCTGCTGTTCAGCGTGCTGGCCAGCAGTGCAAACAGAACCGCCAGGCCACAGCCAAACGCTGTAATATACTTTTTGGGGAATCTGGCGCAGAGCCAGCCCGTAACCAGATTTATCAGCACCACAAAGATACCGGGAATGCTGGAGACAAACTGTATGGCCGTTGTGCTATACTGCGGAAACGCCTTGCTCAGCTCCGCCAGCACAGGCGAAATGCCGATGCCGCCCATTTGCAGAAAGCCAACTGCGTAGATGGCTGTAATATTCCATCGGCGCTGCTTCTTGTCCATTACAGCTCCTCCAGATTCACCTGCAGCTCCGGGCTGGCATCCACATCATACTGCCAATGGCTGGTGGTTTCGCCGGAGGGCAGATTTTCCCACGAGGGGATAGGATCCGGCGTTTCAAACTTAGCCTCCAGCCACATACCATCCGTAATCTGGCGGGTCTTTGCATAGCGCACCCAGTCACTGTTGGCCGGACAGCGGAAATATTCACTGATATGCAGGTCGTGAATCTTCCACTGGCCATCCTCCTTCACAAATTTGACCTCGTGATTCTGCAGCAGAACCTCGGCGCGGTACTGTTCACCCGCCTCCGTCTGCGAGGACATCATCACGCGGCGCTGGTCATCCGGGGCGAGCTTCTGGCTTGCCAGATCACCAGCATCCGTCTCGGTTGCCAGCACCATCCATACGCCGCGGGCCGTATTCCCGTCAGGCGCAATGGTCAAGAACTGGTTGGTGCCGGTAAAGGTGTGGAAGGAGCCCGGGATTTCGAAATCCACATAGAAGGTGAGAACCTTCCACAAAGCGCCGTATACTCCCGAAGCGCCGTACTCGATTGAGGCGTTTTCGTCCTTCGTCCACAGCTCGGGCACGATGCGACGGCCCTGCCCTGTAGAAAAATAGTAGTTGTGCTTTGCCATCAGGTTTTCTATTCCCGCCTTATCCTCAAGGCGGGCAAGCTTCGCCTCCAGCTCGTTAAGGCGCTGCAAAAGTTTTTCTTCCATGCTCAGATTCTCCCGGTGATTGCCATTGCTGCAGGGGACGGAATCGCCAGCTTATGCCCCGTATCCACAAGGGTGGCATGCTCATAGTCGATGGTATGGATGCAGATTTCGTTCGTCTTTTGCAGGCAGGTTACTACCAGACGTCCATCCTGCGAGATGCCGAAGTCTCGCGGCGTCTCACCCGGAAGCGTGACAACGTCACTTATTTCCAACGTACCGTCCGTCCGGATGCGGAACACCGTAATGCTGTTGGCATTGCGTGTAGCCGCCAGCATCAGGCTATGGTCAGGCGTAGCGTGAATGGTGGTGGTTCCGTAGCGCTCCATTTTTTCACGCTGCACCGAGATCGTCTGCAAAAGCTCCAGCGTGCCATTCTCATCCAGATGATTGCGGAACACATATACATCACCGGGGTCCTGCATCAGCGCATAAATGGTATCGCCCACTACCTCCAGGTAGCGCGGGAAGGGCTTATCCGGGAATACATACTCCGTCACACGGGTACCGTCCGTGGCTTTATACACCACAAGAGCCCCCTCCGTCAGGGAGATGACTGCCACATACCGATCCCCGATGGGGGCAATGCAGTGCAGGGCTGTCAAAAAGGCATCCGGCACAACTGGCGGATTTACCACCAGCGAGGCCTCCTGCGGTGCACCGTTTCCATCCAGCGGCCACTTAACCCATGTACCGCGGTAGAAGTTAGCGCCATAGGCAGCCGTATCATCTGCATTGACCGCCACCGAGCAGGTGCGCTGGCCATAGCTGCGTGCTGCGCCCAGCTCCGTCAGGATACCGTTTGCATCATAAGAATATCCGTAAATACCGCCATCGGCCACACCCTTGAAGGTCATGCCCTCACTGCCTGCATACAGGCAATTTTTATTTTTGCTGATGGCCATTGTGCCGGTATTGTACACCTGATGGGTCGATACAATTCCAGGCTTGAACGTTTCCGCGTCAATTGCAACAGAGTAGATTCCCTTGCTGCCGCGTACCGAGTTGGTGCCGACAAACGCGATATAATGCGGCTTACTCATTACAATCCATCTCCTTCATTTTCGGTCTGTCCCTTTGGGGCTGCTGTATCCTCGCCGGTTGTACGGCCACCCTTGATGACGCGGTAATCCACGCGAAATTCCCGCACGGCAAGCCCCGCATGGCACAGGGCTGCTGCGGCAGAGCAAAGCATTGCTGCAACGGCCGGTATCCCCTGCTGCAGATCCAGCAGGTATCCCACCGTCATCAACCCATTGAGCACCGCACCCAGTACAGGCATGACACGCAGCATGACAAGGCGTTCCTGATAGCTTCCCTTGGTCAGATCTCCCTTACGGAAAAATGCCTCGACTGCGCCCTCTGCCACGCAAAAGGCCGGAATCAATGCCAATATGGATACCGCTGCAAAGAACCCCGCCATGTTGGAGGCCACAGGCTGCAGCATGGCTGCAAGCAGCAGCACACAAGCCAGCGCTGCCAGCACAAGGTAAGCGGCACGCTCCTTATTGCGCGCCTGCTCCGGCAGGGCACGGGCATAAAGATCCCCTTTATAAATGTAGCGGCGGTACTCTTTCCCGTTTTTTAGCCCGACCTCCACATCATAATCCTGGAAATACTTTTTTGCCCGCAGTGCCATAGCCTGCAGCCTCCTTTCGGCAGTATGGGATGTATCAGACCTCTACTTTAATCACAATCTTGCGCATCTGGCAGGGCTCGCCAATGGCGATGTGCGGCTTATGGGCATCCTCAGGTGCCAGAATCGTGTACTCGCCGGGATGAAGAATCAGCATGCTGCTGTCCTTCGGCTCCTCCCAATAAGCCATATCCTTGGTGGGATCGTATTCGCCCTTGGGGGTCAGGCCGTTGCGGTCCACTACACCGATGCCCTCGATGCCCTCGATGATATAATGGATATCAAAGTGATAGTCGTGGGTTTCAAAATCAATCTGCTCGGCAGGCTCGGTGCTGTAGCTCTGCATCTGCACGATCACGCCGGGAACCAGTTCAAAGTTGCCCAGGGGCAGTTCAGCCAGATCCTTGCGCTGCAGGAAGGCAAGGGCTGCCTTGAATTTTTCGTTACGCAGGTCATGCTTATCCAGATTTGCAATCGTTTCGAAAACCATAATAATTACTCCTTTTCATTCAATAAAAAACGGGCCCAGCCCCTTTATGGGAGCCGGGCCCGCGTAGCTCATGTACAATCGGATTAAATAAAGTGCCTACTGCTTGACAGGACGCATTGCCCAGACATTCGGCCAGCTGTGTGCATCGTACTTCATGCCGGTGATGGTGTTGCTCCATGCATCGGTGTACAGGCAGCTGTTCAGGGCGGTGGTCATGTAATGGTCGGCAGCAAACTGCTGGACGGCCTTGTAGGCATCATAGCGGTCATCCTCGCTGGCAGCCCAAGCGGCATCGATCAGGTCATGTAGCTCATCCTCATACTCGCCAACATAAGCATCGTAGGAGGTCTCGATGCGGCTGTCGAGCATGTTCAGCATACGGGTGATGTCCCAGGTATCGTTCTCGGCGACGGTGATGGAGGTATCGCCGACAAAGAGGTGCTCGAACAGAACGGTGGCAAAGTCGGCAGACTCAATGTTCAGGGTGATGCCAACAGTGGACAGATAGTACTGGAGCAGCTCAAGCTGAGAGGTATCAGAGCCAGAGATTGCCCAGGTGGTGAAGGTCAGATCCTCTGCGGTCCAGCCATTCTCGGCGATAGCTGCATCAATGGCAGCCTTGGCAGTATCCAGATCCTGGTCGTAATTTTCGACCTCAGCGTAGTAGGGGGAGTTCTCGGCAACCAGAGAGGACTTGCCGCCGATTTCGTAGCCGTTGCCGTAAGCATCTGCCAACGCAGCTTTGTCGATGCTGTACATGATAGCCTTACGGACGTTCTCGTCAGCCAGTGCGGGGTTCTTCTTCATGTTGAAGTTCAGGGGCATAACAACATTCTGGTTGTAGGGGTTGACGGTCAGGCCAATCGTAGCACTCTTCAGCTCATCAATCTGGCTGGAGGCCAGGTTGTAGGCTACATCAACGGTACCGGCTTCCAGTGCAGAGGCACGGGCAGGCATATCCGCGATGAAGCTGTAGACAATCTGCTTGTAGTAGGGTATGTTGTCCTTATCCCAATAGTCCTCGTTGCGCTCCAGGGTCAGGTGATCGCCATCGACCCACTCAACCAGCTTGTACGGGCCGGAGCCGACAGGATCGCGGATCCACTTTGCAAGGGCATCATCGGCACCCATGCTGTCAACGTCAGCCTGCCAGGCAGACCAGTCAAAAATCGTGTAGTAATCGCAGCCCAGGATGTCAAGCAGGTTACCATAAGGACGGCTCAGGGCCAGAACCACATGGGTGTCATCCTCAACAGCAAAGTTGTCCGGGTCGAACATCTGGGTATAGGTGGCGTGATACTGGCAGGAATAAGCCAAAGACTCGGCCACATCCTCAGCGGTCAGCAGCTCGCCGTTTGTGAACTTCACGTCGTCACGCAGTGTAAAGCGGATGTGGGTATCATCAATCCATTCCCACTCCGTAGCCACGCTGGGCTTGGCCTCCTTGGCTTCGTCGTCCCACTCGACCAGATAGTTGAACATCGAGCTGTTGACACGGTTGTCGGCCTTGTTCTGCTGATAAGCAGCGAACAGGCTGTCCGGCTCACCATCAATAGCTACACGCAGAACAGCATCGTCAGAGATGCCCTCAACGGCCTCCTGATTCAGATCGACAGCCTCGGTGGACTGCGCCGTGCTGCCTGCATCAGCCGTAGAAGCTGCTACGCTGGAACTGCCGGAGCCGCCGCATGCGGCGAGGGACAGTGCCATGCTTGCTGCCAGAACACTGGCAATTGCCTTTTTCATTTGGTTTTCCTCCTTGAATTTCTTGTGCTTTATTTTTGCTGCCCGGTTGAGCAGCCAACTACATAGTACGGAAATTAACCGTTAATCTGCTGAATCTCGCGCACGCGATGGCAGGCAACGAAATGTCCGGGGGCGGCCTCCTGCAATTCGGGGGTCTTTTTGTTCTTGCATTCCTCTGTGCAGTAAGCGCAGCGGCCTGCAAAGCGGCAGTGGTCCTTGGGGTTGATGGGGCTGGAAATTTCGCCCTGCATAATCACACGCTTGGGGCGGTTATGCAGCGACGGAATGGGGATGGCGGAAAGCAGAGCCTTGGTGTAGGGGTGCCAATGCTCCTTGAACAGCTCCTTTGCGGGAGCCTTTTCCACAATCTGGCCCAGATACATAACAATGATGTCGTCCGAAATATGCTTGACAACCGACATATCGTGGGTAACAAAGATGTAGGTCAGACCCAAATCGCGCTGCAAATCCTGCAGCAGGTTCAGCACCTGTGCCTGAATGGAAACATCCAACGCGGAGACGGGCTCATCGCAGACGATCATTTTGGGGTTCAGTGCCAGCGCACGGGCAATACCGATACGCTGACGGCGGCCGCCGTCCAGTTCGTGCGGGTAGCTGTTGGCAAAACGGTTTGCCAGGGATACCGTCTCCATCAGTTCATCCACACGCTTGTGCAGCGCTTCCTTATTGTGCTGCGTCTTGTAGATTTCCATGGGCTCGGCAATCAACTCACGCACCGTCAGGCGGGGATCAAGCGAGGCGTACGGGTCTTGGAAAATCATCTGCATGTGGGGACGCATGGCGTGGAACTCTTTGTTGGACATTGCGGCGATGTCCTTGCCTTCAAAGCGAACCTGACCGGCCGTAGGATCTGTCAGGCGCAGGATGGTCTTGCCCAACGTGGATTTGCCACAGCCGGATTCACCAACAACGCCCAACGTCTTGCCTGCATCCAGCGTGAAGGAGACATCATCCACAGCATGCAGCAGGCCGTTGGGTACGGGGAAATACTTTTTCAGGTGCTCGACTTCCAGAATCGGCATTATACGTTCTCCCCTTTCTTAGCGTAGATACATTTCACAAAATGGCCGGGGTTGACTTCAACCAGCTTCGGGTCAACCTTGCGGCACTCATCGGTGCAGCGGTCGCAGCGGTCACAGAAGCTGCAATAGTCAGGCAGGTTTGTCGGATCAATGATCTGACCCTTGACCGGCTTCAGACGTTCGGTATCCTTATCCAGCGAGGGGATGGACTCGAACAGACCAATCGTGTACGGATGCTGCGGACGGTCAAAGATATCCTCCACCGTGCCGACCTCTACGATCTCACCTGCGTAAACAACCGCACATTTGTTGCAGATTTCCGCAACAAGGCCGAAATCGTGGGTAATCAGCATCAGAGCCGTACCGAACTTATCGCGCAGGTCCTTAATCATGTCAAGAACCTGTGCCTGAATCGTAACATCCAGCGCGGTCGTCGGTTCATCAGCAATCAGCAACTCCGGGTTGCAGGCCAGCGCAATTGCGATGACCACGCGCTGCTTCATACCACCGGAGAGCGCATGCGGGAAAGCGCTGTAGCGCTCCGGCCGGATGCCAACCATCTGCAGCATATCCATGGCGCGCTTCTGCGCTTCGGCCTTGGAAACCTTTTCATGTAGGGTGATAACTTCAGCAATCTGATCACCGATGGACATAACCGGGTTCAGGGCTGTCATGGGATCCTGGAAGATCATCGAAACCTTTTTGCCGCGGATTTTCTGCAGCTGCGAGTTGGACATTTTCTCAATGTCCTCACCGTCGATTTCCACCTTGCCGCGGATGACATGCGTCGGAGGGTAGGGGAGCAGTCCCATCATGGCCAGTGCAATGGTGGTTTTGCCGGCACCCGTCTCACCAACTAGGCCAAACGTATCTGCACGGTTGATTTCAAAGCTGACGCCGTTGACGGCCTCCACTACATTCTCGCGGCCCTCATAATGGATAACGAGGTCTTCCACCTTGGCAACAGGGACATTTTTTTGGTTTTCCATTGTGCAGACCTCCTTTTACTTCAGTCTCGGATCCAGCGCATCACGCAGACCATCGCCCAGCAGGTTAAAGCCGAGAACGGAGAGCATAATCATAACACCGGGGTACAGGCACAGATACGGTGCCGTGGAAAGATACTGCTTACCGGCCGAGAGCAGGGCGCCCCATTCCGGGGTGGGCGGCGTAATGCCGATGCCAACGAAGCTCAGAGCGGAAACACAGAGGACTTCAACGCCCAGCAGGCCAACCACCGACAGGATAACGGGGCCGACCGCGTTGGGCAGCAGATGCTTGAGCATAATGCGCATGGCACTGGCACCCATCGAGCGGGAGGATTCCACATAATCATTGTCGATAACGGTGAAGATTGCACCGCGGAAGGTGCGGGCCATATTGGGAACAGCGCCCATGGAAAGACCACAAACAATGGACATCTCACGCTGGAAGGTGCTTGCACCCTCACCGCTGAACACGGCAACGATGGCAATGGCCAGCATGATACCGGGGATGGAGCCCCAGATATCGACGAAGCGCATCAGGATATTATCCACGCTGCCGCCGAAATAAGCGGCAATGACGCCGATGGTGCCGCCCACCAGAACAGCTACCGTAACAGCCAGCACAGCAACCGGCAGTGTAATGCGGGTACCGTAAAGGCAGCGGGTGAACATATCACGGCCAAGCTGATCCGTGCCGAAGGGGTGTGCCAGGCAGGGACCGACCATCTTATCGCTCATGCTGATCTCATCGTAGCCATACGGCGCAATCACAGGGGCGAAAATTGCAATCAGAACAAGTGCTACCAGAATTACCAGACCCAGAATGGCGGTTTTATTGCGCACCAGGCGCAGCCATGCCTCATATACGGGGCCGGTTTTACGGTTCTTGCCCTTCTGGGCTGCCTTTTTGGCTTCAATCTTCTGGATCGCAGGGGTCATATTCTTTGCCATTATACCGTTACCCCCTGTTCTGCCAGCATCTTCTTGAACTGGCGCTTACTTGCCTTCTTGCCCAGAACCTGGCTCTTCAGGCGCGGGTCGATGAGAACATATGCGATGTCAACGGCCAGATTGACCAGTGTGAACATCAGAGCCGTTACCAGGATGCCACCCAGCATGCCGGGATAGTTCTTGCCGTTGATGGCCGTAACAACATAGTTGCCAATGCCGGGCAGAGAGAATACAACCTCGATGGCCATGTTGCCGCCTAGGGCGTTGCCCAGACCGGCACCCACGCTGGTAGCAACGGGAATCATCGCATTGCGCAGCATGTGGCGGGTAACGATGTGCCCCTCGGTCTGGCCCTTGGCGCGTGCGGTGCGGATATAATCCTGACGCATGACCTCCAGCATCGAGGAACGGGTGATACGGATATTGCCGGCCATCGAACCGATGGTGCAGACAACAATCGGGAGAATCCAACCCTTTGCATCCGAAACGCCGAACGCGGGCAGGATGTTCATCTGAACAGCGAACTTGTCAATCAGCATCATTGCCAACCAGAAGCTCGGCATTGAGACGAAGAGAACTGAAAGGAACAGGATGGCCGCATCAATTGCGGTGTACTGCTTCAGCGCGCCCCATATTCCTAAGGGTACGCCTATCAGGAAGGCGAACAATGTAGAGGTAACTGCCAGAATCAGCGTGTAGGGCAGCTTTGCCAGAACCTCGTTGCGTACCGGCTGCATGGTCGTGTAAGAGGTACCGAAATCAAACTTGGTGAAAACACCAACAACGTAATTGCCCCAGCGCTCCAGAACGGGCTTATCCAACCCCAGGCGGGTATGAACCTCGTCAATCTGCTCCTGGGTTGCATTTTTGTCCAGCAGGGCAGCCGCCGGGTCACCGGGCATAAATACCGTGATTGCAAAAACGATGGTGATAACGCCTACCATGACGGGAATCAACCAAAGCAATCTTTTAAGTATGTATTTTCCCATAAAAGTCTGCTCCTTCTTTTTATAGGCCAGTGGTTTACTGGATGCGCTTCAGGGCGATGACCTGATGCTCAAAGTTTGCGTGGGTGGGGAACAGATAAAGGTTACCCTTGCTGTCCGCTGCCAGATCGTGAGCGCGCAAGCTGTCATTGAAGAAGCCCAACTCGCCAACGATGTTGAAATCCAGATCGAAGATGGTCAGGAAGCCGCCGCGGCCGACCACGTAAACATACTTGCCATCAGTGTCAATGCCGGAAGGCTGACCCAGATCGTGGCTGCAGTAGGCGATCACGTTGCCCTCGGAGTCAAACACATGAACTGCATCCTTTTCACGGTCGCACAGCCAGATGTGATCATTGGCGTCCACGCAGATGGCGTGAGGAACTAGGAACTTACCCGGGGTGTCGGTATAAGCATCAAACACACCCTTGCCTCCAAAGGTGGTGATGTAGTTGCCCTCGCGGTCAAACTTATGGATGGCAAAGTTGCCGTAGCCATCGGAAACGTAGATATTGCCCTTGGAGTCCAGGTCAACGTCATTGCAGTTATTGAAGTACTCGGTCGTAAACTCGGTATTCTCGAAGTCTTTCATCTGCTGGTAGGTGCCGAAATCCATTCCATGGAACGGCTCGGTTCCCAGAATGCCGTAATGCCAGCGGGTCATGAAGATGTCGTTCTTGGGGTCATTCTTTTTATTATGGCAGCCATCGTTTGCCTTGCCGATGGTGCGGACAATCTTGTCGTCCATGCCAAGCTCAACAACCTGCTGCTGCATGACCGTGGCCACTATGATGGTGCCCTCCGGCGTGACATTGCCGAAGTGAACCGGGCCGAACTGGCCCTCGCCCAAGCGGCCCAGATAATGGCCATCCTGATCCAGCTTGACGAACATTGTCTGCGGGCCGGGGTTCATGGCTACACCGCCGCCGCGCAGGGTAACGTAGAGATTATCCTGCGCATCGCAGAAGCCACCGGAGACATTGCCAAGATACGGCAGCGTTTTGATATCCTCCGGCAAATCCTTGGCGTAGTCCATATCCAGCTGATACTCGAACCTGCCGTCCGCCGTGGTATAAATGATGGACTGATGCTTTGCACGCTCAGGATCGCCGTGCATCATTTTGATTTTGCTCATACTTTTCTCCTTATTATCTTTCATGTGTTTATATATGCTTTTCCCCAGCTTGTACGCTACCGGGGCTTATACCATAATGATTTCTATATAAGATAACACCCGAATACAATCCAGATGCATTGGATTGGTTTGCAGGACAACCACAACGTTTGTGTTATGATTATTTTCCACTATCTATAGAATGTCGCATTGTGAAAACTTTCCACACAATCTGAATGTTCTCATGTAACGTGCGCATTCATGAACTTCATGCTAAAAGTTTGCGACTTTCTGCATTTGTTTTGTGCATTTCTTCTTTGTGTTCTCAGTATAGCATCGCATTTGACACTTTTCAATAGTTAGTTAACACCAATTATCTATAGCATTTCTCATTTAGTTACCATAAGCAAATTCATATAGTGAGTTTGCGTTTTCCCCTTGTTTTTTCGTCCTTAATTCGTTACACTATTTACAAACAGCCGCACAACGCACCGCCGTCCGAGGGATTGGATCCGTCCCTTTGGCCTGCTTGAAAGCGAAACGGCATGTGGAATGGTATAACAATTTTAACTCAGAAAGGAGTTTCTTCCCTTATGGATATTAAGCATGGTAATCCTAACCGCAGAGAGGTTATGAAAAAGACGATCGAATCTGCTGACGGCAAGTTCAAGTTCCAGGTTATTCTGGACTTTATGCAGAATATGCCGGAGGAGTATAAGTACGTGCCCTTCTGCGGCAACATTGCCGGCGGCTGCTGCGATAAGGACGGCAACATCTACTGCGGCCTGCGCGGCGGCAGCTTTATGAGCCCGTTCCCGCTGAGCTGCTATCTTGAACTGGACAAGGACGGCAATTTCGTCCGTGCCGTTGGTTCCGGCAACATCCCTGGCATGCATTTTGGCGAAATCAGCCCCGACGGCAAAAAGCTGCTATTCGCCGATGTAGGCGGCTGCCGCTTTGTCGGTCTTGATCTGGAAACCGGCGAGGCCAAAACCGCACTGGCACCGTTCCATGAGCGCCCGCAGAACAATGTGAACAAGAACGCTCTGACCGACTGGCGTATGCACAAGGGTGTTATTGCCACCGAGCCCCTGCACGAAGAGGGTTGTGGCGGTTCTTTTGAATGGTATCAGCAGCGTGCTGCTATGACCCTTGGCGAGCCGTTCCATAACCCCACCGATATTGATTACGACAGCCAGTGCAACATGTACATCTCCGATGGCTACGGCAACTGTGCTGTGCATAAGTTTGATAAGGACGACAACTTTGTCAAGACTTGGGGCGGCAATGGCTACGACCATTTCTTTGATAATGTTGACACTCCGGGTAAGTTCCTGGTTCCTCATTCTCTGGCAGTTGATGCCAAGGATCACATTTGGGTCTGCGACCGCGAAAAGGATGCTGTTCACGTCTTTGATACAGACGGCAACCTGCTGTTCTACGCAAAGGGCGATTTTGGCCAGCCCTCCGGCGTTGATGCCAACTCCAAGTATATCTACGTCTGCGGCCGCGCCGGCTACCTGACCATCTTCGACACCGACTTCAACATCGTTGCCGAGCTGGGTGAGTTCAACGGCGACCTGCGCGCTCACTCTGTCGCCTGCGATGAGGACGGCAACGTTTACCTCTTCCCCACGCATGCCAACACCGAGCATCAGGTCATTGCCCTGAAGGCAATCAAATAATTGTCATTCTCATTTCTCCTTTTACAGTGATTTTTCAATAAAAGCAGAACCTCCTGCACGGATAAGCCTTCCGTACAGGAGGTTCTGCTTTTATACTTTTATAAAATGCCCCGTTCCTTCCAGTCCTTCTCAATCCATTCTTCATTGCGGGCAAAGCGTTGTTCAATATATCGTAGATACCGTGTTTGCTCGTCTGTAAAATACTCTCCTTTACGCCACAGCATAACAACCGGCCCACGTTCCGGGCAGTCCTGAATCGGTATAAAGTGACAGTTATCTTTTGCCATATCATGTGCCTTGCTGTGTACGTCCATCATCGGCATACAAAATACTGCTCCCAACCCTTTTTCGGCTGCGGAAAACAGAACATCTTTTTCGTCCAGAGTCAGTAAGTTGCAGTTTACGCCTGCACGCTGAAGCATACGGCTTGCAAAGGCATGCGTTTTGGCAATGTTGCTGCAAAATAAAAGCTGGCCCTCCAGATCCTTCATGCAAATAGAATTACACCTGGCAAATGGATGCTCATTGTTTACAAACAGGTAAAAGCGCCCATTCATCACTACGCGCTCCTCCAAGCGGCTGTCATGCAGATGCCCCAGAATAAAGCCGACATCGGCTCGTTCGTCAAGAATCTTATTGACTATTTCGTCGGTCGGCCGACATTTCACACCAATTTTAGCTTCCGGGTTTCCCGCCAGATATTCATTTGTCATATCACGCAGGATGCCAAATCCGCTCGATACACGAAGCATATTTACCGACTCATTGGCCAGTGCGCGGGATTTTTCGATGCCTTCATCAAGCAGGGAAAACATACTGTTAACGTAGGACAAGAAGCACTGTCCTGCATCTGTCAGCTTGATTTTGTTTCCCTTGCGCACAAACAGGTCATAGCCCAACTCTGCCTCCAGCCTACGGATCGTAACAGACAGCGCCGGTTGGGTTATGTACAGAGCCTTGGCTGCCCGCGAGATATTTTCAGTCTGTGCAACCTCACGGAAATATCTCAAGTGATTCAATTCCAAAGCGTTATCACCTCGTTCATCGTTTTGCACATTATTTATTTTCAGACTCAAGCCATGTTGGTATGTATTGTACACCATTGCTTTTTGAAATTCAATATCCACGGAGCATATATGGCGCAGCAACATTTTACATATAGACAGGCTCACCCAAGTTAACCGACAGCCAATCGGACGGAGCAGTATGCAAAAGTGATGTTAAAACCGAAGTGCAATGTGCAGAATTTTCTCCAAGGTGGTTCAGATTATGCTGTTTTCGCGTATACATACGAACCAAGGCTTGCCCAGCATCAAAATCAATAAGAAGATGGATGCCGCTTTGAATTTGCTTTTATACCTGACACCAAAATATGGCTTGCAGTATCCTGCTATCACAAGGTTCATATTTTGTGATATGATTCGCACATTCTGGAAAGATGCAACTGCATAAATATTCTGTGCTGACAAGGGTTTCAGGTTTCCCCTGACAAGTGTCGTTTCGTCGCCATGCTGGCAAAATGACATGTTTGCTGATACTGTTCCCTGTAGACGACAATTTTGCACACTTTAGATCTCATGCCCTCCAATCTGTTGAGTGAGCTGCACAAGAAAACCAAGCCGTATTTCGACATTAAACTGCAGCATATTGCTTTTGAGCAAATACTTGGCATTGGAATATCCCATCTTTGCAAAGTTTGGACGATACGGTGGCGTGTATGTGATGGACGAAAAATCATTTAGAGCAAAGGCTATTGATGATTAACCAGCGGAATTTCTTGATTGAAATAGGGAAAAGGCTACCAGAAGAAGATACGCTGTATATTCTGTCCATAATTGCAGGGTTCCCACCTTGAAAAGTCAAAGCGCAAATGCTTAGCCATTCTGGGGAATTCCGGTATGCGAACTGTAACGCAAGCATAGCGTTTGGATATCCACAACGCATTTTTGGGGTGAACCCCAAACCCCCGAGGCCACGCAAATGTTACAATTTTCTCAAATCTGTGCACCTTCCATTGACAGGCTGGTGAACTCTGTGTTATCCTGAATTTGCAGAGAATCTCTGCACAGCACCTTTACAACTGAATACACAGCATAACAGGTACTTTACTCTCCCGGTGGGACGCACAGCGTGGTCACGGCAGACCATAATTCACGGCGGGGGTGAGTCCATAATGATACTCCTGCTGCCCCACGCGTCAGATGGGGTGACTGAGTTTGGATTGTAAGCATTAAGATCCTTACAAGGTCAGTGAACGGTCGCTGCCAGCGGCTTGCCTGTTATGTTCCCATGTCTGGGGGCGAGCGGCAAATTAGAC
>ERZ1034768.93-NODE-93-length-34653-cov-322.809151_pt1 | contig 34653 bp, 34 predicted proteins | sample MGYA00520691_ERZ1034768 | MGnify/ENA primary metagenome ERZ1034768 (study PRJEB33766, sample SAMN09781704) | gut metagenome | biome: gut microbiome | host: Homo sapiens | place: Madagascar | study: EMG produced TPA metagenomics assembly of the PRJNA485056 data set...
GAGAGTGTAAACTAAACTGTGTCAAGCTACAATAAAAGTAGTTTAACACAGTTTTTATATTATGGACAACTTAGAAATTGATTACAAGAAAGCAGCTCAGCAGTTGCGTAGTGGTGAAGCCTTATTTGGCAAGGACGGAGCATTAGCTCCATTGTTAGAGCGTATTCTCAACTCAGCTCTCGAAGGTGAGATGGACGCTCATTTAAGTGAAGAGGAACGCTCTTCCGGCAATCGTCGTAATGGTAAGATGAGTAAGAAGGTTCAAACAAAATATGGTGAGGTCACTATAGAGACTCCTCGTGACCGAGACGGAACTTTCCAACCTGAGACCGTAAAGAAGCGTGAGACTATTCTTGCCAATGGCATGGCAGACCAGATTATTGAGATGTACGCCATGGGCACCAGCACACGTGACATCAGCAGCTACTTTGAGCGTGAGTTCAACACAACTCTATCAGCCGATACTATCAGCTCTATAACAGACCGTGTATTACCCGAAATCACCGCCTGGAAGTCTCGCATGCTCGATCCTGTATATGCCATTTGCTGGCTTGATGCTATCCATTATAAGGTAAAGGATGAGAATGGCAGAGCTGTCACACGAGCCATTTACAACATTCTTGGCATCAACAAGGAAGGCCAAAAAGAACTGTTAGGTATGTATGTGTCTAAGAGTGAAGGAGCTAACTTCTGGCTAGAAGTTCTTACGGATCTTCAGAACCGTGGTGTTCGAGACATCTTGATTTGTTGTATTGATGGTCTCAAAGGCTTCCCGGATGCCATCCAAAGCGTATTTCCTGAGAGTTCTGTGCAGCTCTGTATTGTCCATCAGATACGCAATTCTATCAAGTATGTTGGCAGTAAGCATCAAAAGGAGTTTATCAAGGATTTAAGAACAGTATATGGTGCAGTAAACAAAGACTCCGCTGCTGCTAATTTAGACCTGTTAGAGTCTAAGTGGGGAGAGATGTACCCAATTGTCATCAAGTCATGGCGTGACAATTGGGAACGTCTGACAGAGTATTTCCAATATACTCCAGCCATCCGTAAACTCATTTATACGACCAATACGGTTGAGGGGTATCACAGACAGGTAAGAAAGGTCACAAAGACTAAAGGGGTCTTTCCTACGGATAATTCTTTGGAGAAGCTTGTGTACTTAGCTTACCGCAACATCCGTAAGAAATGGACTATGTCACTGGCAAATTGGGGACAAATTTCTCAACAATTGGCAATAAAATTTGGAGATAGATTTAAAATTATGTAACTTTGCAGCCGAAAAGGCTTCCCTGCTGGGGGCATGCCCCCAGCAGGGAGTGGGAATGAAAGTTAAGAACAAGCCTTGACACAGTTTAAATTACACCCCCCTGTGGCAAAATTGATTGCTATAAATAAGTCTATTGCTTTTTGAAAGTTACAGTCCTTGAAGAACCATCTTCAAAGGTTGTTTGGCATACAAGTTCATTACCGATTAAGCTGTAAGCACCAGAAAGTAAACTTGTTTGTGTTGAAAGATTCCATTTTCCTGTAGAACTATTGTATTTCCAAGAGCCTTCTCCTACAGTGGTTTCTTTGGTTTTACTGTTGTAGTCTGTATAAGCCAATTTTCCATTTTTATTAACCTCCATAACGATTGTTTCTGTTATTCCCGAATATTTCCAGTAATAACTTGCTTTCCAAGTACCAACAATCTTATATTGAGATTCATCAACAGAAGGTTTGTTCGGTTGTGACTGAATGTAATTGAATGTATAGGTAGAGCCTTCTTCATCTGTCAGTACAAGAGTACTATTTGCTTTTGAAGACTTGATTGTATAAGTCCAAACTTCTGTCTCGTCACCGAAATCCAATGTCATAACGAGTTTGTTACCTTTTATCACATAAGTTCCCTCTCCGAATTCGTAAAAGGGATCTTCGTCATTATCATCATCTGGCTCCAATGCCTCGGTATAGTTACATGTTCCATCGGCAAAAAGTCCCAATTCTTCTAAGTACTGTCCGTTATCTTCATATCGAATCCAAAATCCGACAAGATTCTCGTTGCTTGGAGAATCATCGTTGTCATCATCAGAACTACATCCCATGAATAATGCCCCTACGATAGTAAAGAGGAACATCAAGGAGAACAACTTCATTTTTCTCATCGTTTTATACACTTGGTCCGTGTCGTGTGCAACTTTTAAATGATTATTTGATAGAACCTTCAAAATGCCCTTTCATTTCCTCTAAGGAAAAATCAAAGGTATAATAATTGCTAGATTTCTTTTTTATAGTAAGGGTTCCAGTGAAGTCCCAGTCGGAACGATTCTTTAGTTTTCCATCTATCTTGGCAAGGCATCCATATTTATAATAGCCTCCATTTCGGGATATTTTATATGTTCCCTCTCCCCATTCTTTGTTTATTCCTTCCCATTCTGCTACATTGTAATCGAATTCTACATATGTGTCATTAGAGCAATAGAATGTCAGGTATTTCGTATTGCTCCCTGTTCCTGTTCCACTATATCCATGTCTTTGAGACATTTCTGCACGATTTATCCTGTAGCTTTTATAGTTGAAATTGAAATAGTTCGTATTGCCAGCATCTCCGATAGTTGTGATGTCAATGGTTTTGGATTTATGTTCTATTCCTTTTTCGTCTATTGCATACGCTGTAAGATAATATTTGGTTCCAAGTTTCAAACTCTTATACATTTTTTCGAAGTGAGAAGTCCTTGCCGATTTTGTATCATTGGGGTTCTCTGAAAATGAATAGTAAAATTTAGAGATTCCCCAAAATGGTGTTATTTCTATGGTAACATCTCCCTTTTCATCATAATAGCATCCCATCTCTAAAGCTTCTTCTGATGATGCTGGAACGGCACCACTTTCTAATGAGGATAGCTTAGTGGAGTGGTATTCTATACTGTTTATCTTTATACTTTTTGAAGAAGACAGAGTTAATTTTCTTTTATACTCCTTACCGTTGTCTGGCTTAAAGTATATACTGTCAGTTGTATAATGATATATACCTTGTGTAGAAGAAGTTGTTTTCCCAGAATTATATTGGTATGTATAGTGCATATTATCATCAAATGTATATAGATGATGTGTTGTCTCCTTGTCATAATAGAAGACATAATACCAGTTGCCTACCAATTTGTTTTTATTAGTATTATTACCATTATTGTTGTTATTGCCACTATTGTCATCAGAATCATCATCTGTTCCATCACCATCTTCGATATAAAAATCATCATCGTCATGAGAAGAACTGCAACTAATAAACGATGTGAAAGATATAGAACAGATGAACAATATCAAAAGTAATTGGATTTTTTTCATACAAGATGCACTAAATCCGTGTCGTGCGCAACTTCTAATTATAACAACTACTTTTCGTAATAAGTCTTATTTCCGATACGTAATGATGAACCGTCGCATGAATATGCGTATTTTGTGCCATCGATATATAGATACTTGTCGTCAACTGTATACCACTTTATATCGTCATCTTCATTCACCCAGTCAATGTCACTTTCATAAGACCCATGAATGCCTGTTCCATCTGAATAGAAAGAATAGTAATCATGTACATACATCTTTCCATCGTTAGCAACCCATTCGCCATATAAAGAAGCATCGTGTTCTTTGGTTGACAAATCTTCATCATCGTCGGAGCTACATCCTGTGAATAATGCTCCAACTATTGCAAAGAGGAACATCAATGAGAACAACTTCATTTTTCTCATAGTCTTGTACACTTAGTTCGTGTCGTGCGCAACTTCTAAGATAAAGTAACGTTTTAGTCAAGAGAATATCTCTTATATTTTAACGATTATGGTATCCTCCTATTAGATATGGATATTCATTTGGAAATTCAGAACGTATAAATCGTAAACCATTTACAACTAATCCGTCTATTATATATTTTCCTGCAATTTGTGACTGCCCCTTAATTGTAATTTCCTTGTTTGAAATGGAATAAGTGCCATTTCCTTTACCCTCTAATGAATGAAAGCTGTAGCTTGATTCTTTCGAAGCCTCGCTATCTTCTTGGTAATCTTTGTATTCATACGTTCCATTGCTATAAAAGCAAATTCGCGTTTTCTGTTCTGATGTACTTTGTGGGTTTACATGTAGATACCATTCCCCAAGTATAAGCATACTGTTTGTTAATTCCACCTTTTCATATACGTCTTCGTCTAAGCACACAGATGAAGATGTCAGGTTTGTGACAGTTAGAGTCTCATTGTAATATTCAGAATAAATCAACGTAATACGCCCATTTTCCATATTATATGAATAACTAAATCTTTCTGCACCATTTCCTTTGTCAAAACACAAGCCTGTACCATCTTGAAAAAAAGAATATGCAGTATAATCATATGAAGGGTCATCGCCCCAATCATTGCGCCAAGTTCCAATGATTGATATTTCTTCGGTATCGTCCTCTTCGTTTGAGCTACAACTTGTAAGTAATGTGCAGAAAGACAAGAAGAACATCATAAACATCTTAAAATACTTCATAATAAATACACTTAGTTCGTGTCGTGCGCAACTTTTATTTTAGTAATTTGTTATTGCTTTTGTTCAAGGAAAAAGTGTAGGATTACTTTATTGTTTTGTCAATGTCATTCTTTCTCCGTCCTCGTCTATTACAACTAATTTCTTACTTGTGATAGAGACTACTTGCCATTCTTCTGGGTCTTCATCCTCCCAATAAATCTTTAGAACTTGACTGTCTGAATCATAGGAATAAGTAAAAGAATCCTCGTAGTCCTCAGCTGCATAGTCTATCTCTTTCAAACTTCCTTTACCATTAGACTTGAAAGTAACGAGTTGATAACCTGTGCTAAAGGTATACTTCCAAGTACCCACCAAACTCTCAACAACCTCAATGTTGTTACCTCCATCATCATCCTTGTCATCGCTTGAACAGCTGACAAAAGCAAATCCCAGGAAAAGGACTGCCAACAAAGCCAAAAGTTTTGTTCTCATAATCTTGTACACTTGATTCGTGTCGTGCGCAACTTCTAATTTAGTAATTTGTTATGACTTTAGTTGTACCTGTGGTTGTAGTACCACCTTTACCTGTAGCTACGCATTTAACGTAGTAAGTTGTACCTTTCTTCAAACCTGATATATTGGCTGTGATAAGGACACCTGCAACTGTTGCGGAAACAGATTTTGTCGGATTGGAACTTGTGCCGTAATACACCTTTGCAGATGTAACCTTTGCCTCATCCTTATTGTATATCTTATACACGACTTTCAACTTTGTCTGAGTTGCCGTGAAATCATTGAAACCTATGTCTGGCTTTTCGTATGAAGTAGAACCACCTGTACTGCCACCACCTGTATTATCATCTTCTTTGCCATTTTCTTCATCCCATTTGCTGCCAGTAACTGCTCTTACAGACAAACCGTTACATCTAAGGCTTTCGCTTATTCTTGCATAAGAATCGCCGTCGTGTGTTATTATAAGACATTTGGAGTCAATTTCATCATCCAAATTCGATGTCCAATAATGCCCCCAGTCAGATTGTCTAATATTTGTCGTATGATCTCTATAACCACAAAAAGGAAGGAATATAATACCACCAGTTTTTCCTTTAAACTGAAGTCCACTTACACCATTAACCTTCTTATAGGAATAGTAGCATTCCGAAATAAGTTCACGAACTTCTTTATCCGTAGGCATACGCCAACTTTTTCCCCAATTGTTGTAGGCAATGTCATATTTCGTGTTCTTGATGTCGGTAGGAGGATTGGAGTTCGGGTAATAATTCGTATTTGCTGATGTTTTTTTACCTGTCGGATCTCCCCAACCATAATAATTCCCAAAATATTCAGGCTTTGTTGTACCTATATTGCATGTCGCCCATTTTACGCTTAGTCCTAAATCAACAGCTTCATGTCCATTTACAAGACCTGATATTTTCTTATTGTCATTAGTTTCATTTCCATCAGGAGAATAAATATCTTCTTCATTATCATCACCACTGCTGCAAGATGTGAACATTGGTGTTATCGCAGTAATGGCAAAAGCCATTAACAGTATTGCTAATTTGTTTGATTTCATCATTGTCCTTATTTTTAAGTTATACATAATTAATGCATCAATCGCTCAAAAAGTAACCTCATATTATGCGTTTATTTACAGAAATGGCAAACACCGTCTCCTTTTGAATGTCCATTACTACAATTTCCACAAGGAATTTTATTGATGCCTGCTCCATAATGGTCATGGTTATCTCCCATACCATTTTGCCATCCCGAACCATTGCAAGTTTGGCACACATGGGTATCACGACATTGAGAGCAATTATAACCAGATGATGTTCTTTTATTGGAAGCACTCCCACTTATCCCCAATTCTCTGTCATACATTCCACTGCTTGCCTGTTGTACAGTCTTGTAAGCATTGACTTTGGTCTGCATATAGTTGTTGTATGCAGCTTGCACTTCCTCTGCTGATGGGTCTTTGCCGTGCAATTGACGATAAGAGGTCGCAAAGCCTGTCTTTACTTGCATTTCTTCTTGCTTCCATTGTTGCTCAACTTGCATCATGGAATAATTGGCAAGTTGTGCAAGGCTGGTGTTTACATAGTTTGTAAACTCAGCATTGCTCATGCTTCCTAAACTCTTACCTTGTGGCATTGATGGATAATTGTAACCAGTTTGTCCTGCGTTAGCTTGGCTTGCAGCCATATATGCTGTGCCGACTTCCGCTGCTGCTTGGAACAACCCACTGAAGAAGTTTGCCGTTCGCTGGTTTCTGGCTTCACGTTGGTCTTCCGCATTAGCCTTTAAGCTACGACTTTGTTCTTTCAACTCTTCGGGACATTCGTCTATACTGATGACTTGCGAGAAACCATCAATGGCTGAACTCCATTTCTTGCGGTTGTAATCACACATAGCTTTGCCAAAATACGCTTCTTCGCATGGCAGGTATTTCCCATGATTCTGTATTGTGGACTCAAACAGTTTATCCGCTTTCTTGTAATCACCAGAATTGAAGATGCGTGATGCTTCTTGATATTCTGAAAAATATCCTGCTATGTCTTCGAGGATTTTTTCACTGTCCTCCTCAGACCGAAGCCACAAATATTTCTTATCCACAGGAATGAAGACTTCCAATCCTGTATAAAAGGTGTCCATTCCGAGGTTTACAGTTTTAAGAATATCCGTTGTTAGTCTATACTTGTCTGCTAAATTCTCGATGGTTTCACCACGCTGCACGATATGGCTTAGTTTCACAATGTCTTGTCCCCAACTCTTTGCAGGATTGGAGAGAAATATCATTGCGAACAATATTATTGTCATATAAACTCTTCTCATAGGCGTAACTTGAAATTAGTATATGATGTTCTTTATCTTGGCTTTGCTCATATTGAAGATAGCAGCCTTAGCAGAATTGACTTTCTTGTAAGACACCATCGTTGGCGTATCGCTGCAAACCCAAACTTTCATTCGTACACCTTTCTTTGTTACGATTGTCGCTTTTTGGGGATTGGTTGCGGATGCCGCTTCTTCTATAGCAGCCGCCTTGATGGAATCTGCTGCTTCTGCCTCTCGCTGCGCTTTCAATCTTGCCTCCTCTTCCTCATGTTCTCGTTGCTGTTGCTCTGCAACTGCAAGATTAGTCAAGATGTCTCGTGTACCATCAGGGTAGCGTATCATAAACACTTCCGACTTTGGCGAGAATATCGGTCTATCCTTGGCTTTCTTAGTCGTTTTGAACGAAACGGTATTTGCATCCATCGTCAGATTATAGGCAGGAACTTCTCTTCCGTCCTTATAGTACACAACAATAGCATCTTTCGGAATTTGTACATGTTCGGAAGTGGTGAGTATTCGCTCACCATTTCCATTGAACACAACATTTCCACGAGTCTTGAATTTTAGCATAAACACTTTCGTGTTCTCTACATATTCCTCAGAGGCTTTTTTGTTGTCTGATTCTTTGAAGATCGTCTTGTCATTGTTGGTCTGAATGATTTTGACATACTTCACACGACCATCACGGAAAATGATGGCATCTTGGGTGTAAGCAGAAATATTACATGCCCAAAACAAGATAATGGCAATATAAAAACTTCGTAATCTCATCGTCTAAACATCAAATCCTATACCTGCGGTAAAACCACATGTTGCTTTCTCGCCTTTTTTGAAACCTCCATTAATCAGTATGCCAGCATTTATATTTACTTTCCCAAAGCTATAATATAGTCGTGGAGAAATTGCCCATCCCCACCATGTCTTTTGGTCTCCCTTATCATCAAAAGAAACATTGCACATAGCTTGAACAGGAAGGGCTACTATGAAATTTTGTGCAAATTCATACGCCACATTTGGACCAAACAATATCAAGTCTGTAGTATAGTCCTTATCGACAAGTCCCCAGTTAAAACTAAACACTGTGGCATTAAAACCAAATAATGACCCTCCGATATTAAGAGCGTCAATAGTAAGACCATAATGACCAGAAAGTTTCACATCATCAAAGTCTTGTGCAAAATATGTCAGTCCCCACAAAACACGTGTCTGATTTCTTTGCCACGTATTTGAAGAAGCGTTGTTGTAGTTGCGTTCTACTTTAGCTGTTGATTCATATGTAGATTGTTGAGGCTTAACTTTTTCTACAGTTCCTTGTTGAACTGTTGTTGTAGTTTTGGCATTTGTTGTTCCTACTGGTACAACAAGTTTCATTCCCACATACACAATACCATCCGCATTAGGATTAGCCTTGTTGATGTCCTCGACACTCACCTTGTAATATTCAGCGATGCTTTCGAGAGTTTCTCCACGTTGAACAACATGGGTAACGGTTTGGCTTTGAGCCATACCGAACATACAAACAGTACAAAGAAGTACTGATAGAAAAATCTTCTTAATCATAATCATAAAGTTTTTAGAGTTGTATAATCAGGAAATTGCTTACGCTCCAGAAAAGAGTAGGGTTTGTTATGACAAGCGTACAGTTGCCATCGCCACTCTCCTCAAAATGGAAAGAACGGTTGCTTGGTTGCGGTGTAAGAATCTTTGGATTACTTGAATGCAAAGGAATTTCACGGAACTTACGGATGTCAACAGCATTGAACTTGCTTTTGTCAACATCTTCATAGTTGACTTTCTTCTTTTGCAAGAAGCCGCCTTTTAATAGCCCTGCTGCCGAAAGTTGCTTTTTCGTACCAATCTTTACATAACACTCGTTGATAACTTCATCCTGTTTTGACAAAGCCTTAGTCAGCACCTTTGTTTTCTGCTCTGCATTATTAGCCTTTGTGCGCATATCAGACAGAGAAGCCCGAAGCTGGGTGATGTCTTTCTTGGAGTTGTTCAAGTCTGCACGCAAAGATTGGATGACTTGATCCTTTTCCGCCAACTGCTGATTAAGAAATTCAACAACCTTTTGCAGTCGTTCCACGCCTTGCGAGGATTTCTTGTTAGCCAAAGAATCTTGGAGCATTTTTATTTTGACTCTTTGGCGAGCAAGAATATCCGCCATTCCCTTTAGGTTGGCAGCTATTTGTTGGCGGTTCAACATGACACCATCACGTCCTTTATTGGTGAAAAGGATGTTTTCTTGTACGGCAATACTATCCAAGCCTGTAGCAATCGTTGCCAATACACCATTGAGTTCATCAAGTTGTTGTGTCTTTGCTTTGTTTTCCTGCATGATGGAATCTCGCTCTTGCATGTAGCTACTCATATCAACCTTTTCATTCTTACACGAAAAGACTGACAGCATGATAAACAAAGCTATGAAGCCTTTGAAGAGTTTCATTTCGTTTGGTCATAAAAAAAGGCGGAACCGTTCGTGGCTTGCCTTGTATCTGGTTACCGCCAAGTGACCATCCTTACAACAAGCACAGAACGGCTCACGCCATATATGGCATGAACCTTCCATCTGCTTGTTCTCGTAAGGTTGAATATTGGCGGTATTCGATACAAGAGAACAAGAGCTAAAAGCTCAATATCTTCAAAAGTCTTAGAACGGAAACGCTGGATTAATATAATAAGGTGTTATCACCTCTGTTCTTAGTCTCAGTCGAAATGGCAATTCTTGGAATCGCCAAGTTCTTAGCGTTTCATTCTTGTGTAATGTCTGTTTCTTACTTATTCTATTTTTTAGTTTAATAATTCCGTGAACTTGCAAACAAAATGTAAAAGTCGTTCTTCACATAATGAATTGCGAGTGCAAAAATAACAAAAATTAATCGCAATGAAGAATTTGATATGATATTTTAACGTATAATTATTGTTTTATGGTCATAAATGGGGTAATTGCTACCTATATTCATTCCCACAACAACTAAAAACGTTTATTGCAACAGGTTTCTACCTCCTGTATCCTCAAGAATCCTCATCTGTTGGATGGCAATCTGATTGAGTTTTATCAGTCGCTCAGACTGAGGCATTCCATCATTGATAAACACAGCGTTGAGGTTCTCCATATTCGATAGGCAAATAAGCTCGTTGATGCTGGCGTAATCACGGATGTTGCCTTTCTTGTCGGGATTCTGCTCACGCCATTGCCTTGCCGTCATACCAAACATGGCTATGTTGAGTACATCCGCTTCATCTGCATACTTCATGGCTGCTTGCTCACGAGTTACTTCTGACGGAATGAGATTCGCCTTGATTGCATCCGTGTGGATGCGATAGTTTATCTTGGACAACTCACGTTTGGCAGACCATCCTATCTGCTTTTGCTCTTCTTCCTTTAGTCGCTGGAACTCTTTTATCAAATACAGTTCAAATTCCACAGAAACCCAACTGGCAAACTTAAAGGCAATATCCCTTTGGGCATAAGTGCCTCCATTTGCCCCATTCTTGCATACGATACCTACTGCATTGGTAAGTTCCACCCACCGAGTTGGACTCATTGTAAAAGCATTTGAACCTGCTTCTTTCAAAAGGGGGTCGAATTCGACCCCTTTGAAATTAGGGTTGTTCAACTGTTCCCAAAGTCCCAAATACTCCAAGGTGTTTTTGGAGCGTAACCAATTCTTTACCACATCTTTAGGTTCGACTGGATTCTTCTGTCTTGCTATATCAGTAATGCAGATGTAGTCAACTCCATCTTTGGTTAGAGTCTTTATCGTTTGGTTTCTTACAATAATCTTTGCCATAAGGAATTTGTTTTTGCATTCATTCTATGCTATTCAAATCAATGCTGCTCCCAACTTACTGAGAGCAGCATTGAACAATCTTTTTCTGATTTACTACAGCCCGATATAGTCATTATCCCCATCAGAAGACGAGCTTCCACCTGATGAAGAACTACCACTTGATGAGCCAGAGTCTGACGATGAACTTCCACTTGGGGTACTACTGCCAGAATCCGCAGAAGAACTACCCGAAGTAGAAGGAGCGGAAGACTTCTGACCAAGCACCTCACGCTTATAGTGAGTAATCTCGGTGTTCACGTAGTCGATGAACGGAGCATAATCCTTTTCGCCAAAGACGAGGGCAAGGGCATTCACCATCTTCACCAATGCACGGTAAGCGTTATCACTTGCTGTGCGAGCAGTTTTCAAGGCTCCGACAGATACGCCCATCTTCTCGTTAGTACGTTGCAAAGTAAGTGTTCTTACACGCTCGTTGGCTTCCTTCATGTTGGTAACAAATGCTGTCAAGCCCAACTTGGCAACCTGTGCAGAATATTTGTTCTCAAGGTCTGTGATAAAGTTCACCAAAAGACCGGTCTCCTTGTCGAGTTGGTCGGCGGTGTTAATCTTGTAGTCCTTGATGTGCTGTGCGAGAACCTTTGCAGCCTGTGCCATGTCTGCGATAGGCATAGCAAGGAATGCTTCAACGGCTTTCTTGTAGCCAGCATAGAGTGCGTCACGGTCGCTGTCTGCCTTGGTAATATCATCAGTCAAGAGACTTTTCTGTGAAATTTTCAAGGCTTCGTCCTCTGCCACAACAGCAGCCTTGAAATTACTTACTTGGTCAGCAGCCTTGCCCTTTACGGCAGTGTCTGACTCAACACGTGCAAGAATGTTACTTACGAACGTGAAATGCGCACCATTATTCATGCGTGGCAAACTGATGTCATTTATTTCCTTCATAATCACTGGAATTAAGTTCGACATTTAGATTTTTGCGTTGTCGGTTTCCCGATTGCGAATGCGAATATACAAAAATAATCGCTAAAATGAGAACAAATGAATAAAAATCGGATGAAATTGCGAAATAAAACCTACTTTTTAACGGTTGTTATACCATTGGCGCACGTTTATTGTAAAACTGGAATTGCAAACACTGTAAGAAACGCCGTTTCTTGCTCTTGCTGGTTCTGATTGGGGTAAGAAACTTGCATCAATATCTCCGTTAGCATTTGAATGTAGAAAGAAACGCAAAACAAGACCTTCGTTGAGTCCCAAAATGACAAAAAACGTGCGTCGAAACCTCCAACTGAGGTTAAAAGTAGCGAGAAACGCTAAACAAAAGCCCCAACAACCATCAAAAGTCGAAATAAACGCTAAACAATTCGTCAAACGGCTCTCTAAATGACAAGAAACGCAAAACAATGCCCACTTTTTTCTTCAGGGAAGGTTTTGTTTAGCGTTTCTTTCTATTTTGGAACTCAAACGAAGAAATTGTTTAGCGTTTCCTGCTACATAGGCATCAAAATTACCCCACAGTTACCCCATAGTTGTCATACAGTTACCCCACAGCTCACTTTTCCTTGTGCCTTGCCCAACAAGTACCCTACAAGCACCCAACAAGTAACCCTACAAGCTACCCAACAAGTTGACAGGTAAGAAGTCGTAGGGCGTTCGCATCTATACCAGGCTACAAGGACTTGAACGAGTATCTGATGAGCCATAAGACAAGAAAGTAACAATCATTCAAAAACATCAAGACAATGAAGAAGAACAATAAAATCAAGAAATCAGTGAGCGTGTTGGCATTCCTTTTCGTGTGTGCCTTGTCGGTAATCCTTTCATCGTGCAGCGATGAGCTGGACATTCAGCAGTCGTATCCATTCAAGGTGGAGACGATGCCTGTGCCAAAGGACATTGTGCGTGGACAGACCGTTGAAATCCGCTGCGAGTTGAAGGCGGAGGGCAAGTTTGACGGCACCATTTACACCATTCGCTATTTTCAGCATGACGGAAAAGGTTCGCTGAGAATGGAGAACGGAACGGTGTTCCAGCCAAACGACCGCTATCTGTTGGAGAACGAGAAGTTCCGTCTTTACTACACCTCGGCAAGTACGGAGACACAGACGCTGACCGTGGTGGTGGAGGACAATTTCGGCAAGTCATACGAAATGGAGTTCAGTTTCAACGATACTGACGATGAGGAAGAGTTTGCGAGAAGTGCCAACAAACTCGGTAGCGTATGAGGTTGATGATATTGTTAGCCTTGCTTCTTGTGTCGGGCAGCTTGTCTGCCCAGACGCAAGGGGCGATAAAGCGAGTTTGTCATGTGTCACGTTTTGAGTTGGCTGTCGCCTGCATCAAGAAGTACGAGGGTCTGCATGGACCGAAGCACCATCCTTATGTCGGATATGGACACAAGCTGTTGCCTGGCGAGCGGTTTTCTCCAAAAATGACGGAGCGGCAAGCCGATGCCTTGCTCCGCTCTGACCTTAGAAAGTTGTGTGCCATGTTCCGTGGTTCCGGTCGTGACTCCCTGCTGCTGGCTACACTTGCCTATAATGTCGGGTGTGGAAAGGTGATGAGAAGCCGGATGTATGCCAAGATGCGGAGTGGCAACAGAAACATCTATCGTGACTATGTGGACTTCAAAAGGTGGAACGGAAAGATAGTGCCTTCCATCGAGCGAAGAAGAAAAATGGAGTATCTGCTCTTGTTTACTCCATAGAATAAGGTTTTATAAAATAGGACAGTCCTTTTGATTGGGGGCTGTCCTTTGTTCTTTGCAAGCATCGCAGATAAGGGCAAGACGGTTTCTTTTGATAAAATAGGCTGCACCTCGGCAATTGAAGCAAGCTTCATTGCGCTCGGTTTGCACTATTTTTGCCACTTTCTTTTCCGCTCCTCGGCTCAAGAAAGTGGCGGAACGAATTTTCATCGCTCCGCCGATATGGATTTCATGTCGTTGCAACCATTCGTTGCTCTATAAGTCTTGCATTGCTGTTCACTAAGTTGATGATGTCGGCATGGTGCTCGGTGTCCTTGTTCTGTAGTCCGTGGCATTGTACGACTTTCATCTGTTTGAGTGAAAACTCCACGGTCTCAACCCTTTGTTCGGCTATTCTTGCAGAGAAGATGATGCAGTCGGGATTGAGTGAGTAGTTTGTACCGCTGCCTACGCAATGATGCATCGCCTTGCCCTCAAGAACGTGCTCCCTGACGCTTTCAAGCATTCTCACCACGATATTGCCGTCCGTGAACATCAAACCGAAGAAACGGCTCTTCATTTCCTTGAACTTGTCCTCGTTCTTCAATGCCTTGCGTATCTCCTCCTCGGTGCGCTCCTTTTCTTTCTTGGCTCTGATTTTCTCGGATATTCTGTCGTGCTCGGCTTCAAGGTTGTCGGGACAAATGTAATGTGGACTTCTGATGTCCTTGCCCATTTCCACCAACATACAGATGTAGTCCGCCCATTTGCCGATGTCTGTAATAAGGTAATGGTTGCGGTTGGCTATCTTGTAGGCATTCCAACAAGTTTCCAAGTGCCGTGGATGGTCTATGAAGTGGCGGACGTGTCCGTAACGACATTGTTTCATCATCGTTTCGATGCGGTGGTCTGTCAGCATCGCCTTGAACAATGTAAGCGGTTCGATGCCGTGAAACGCTCCGTCAAAGCCGTTGCGCCATATCTGAGGAATGACTTTCATATCGGGGCAGACCGGAAATGAAGCAATATGCTGATAGGTGGTGTTGTCCCTGCGCAGTTCAATGTCGGAGTCGTAGCAGAACGTGTCCATATAGATACCCATTGTGCGCTTGCGTGCCATAATCTCCACCTTGCCTTTTTCGTTCATCCAATAGCGTGCCACCTCCCAACAATAAATGTCTGCCTTTTGTCCCTTGCGGTAATAGGCTTTCATCTGAAATGCTCGCATAAGTTGCAGTCCCTTGCGCTCAGTGAGTACGCTGAAATAGGTAGAAGACATTGCCTTCTGTCGCTTGGTGCGCTGCACTTCCAACTTTGCCTTACACTTCGGGCAGACACATTTGTCCGCATCCTCGTCCGTAGTCCAAGTGTGTCCGCAGTCCATGCAGGTGGTCTGTCCGTGCTTCAACTGAAAGGCATAGTGGTCAAGACACTCACGGAATGCCCATTGCATTTGCGCTCCCTTGATAGGTCGTAACCCCTTGTTTGAGGTTACGACTTGCTTCTGATATTTCGTTCTTGGTTTCATAACGTGTCGAATAATGATGGTTGGTGTACTTCTGTTTCCGTTCTCTGTGAGGTGCGCTTGGCGGTATCTCTGTTACGCATCTTGTTCATCTGCTCTTGCTGATATTGGCGGATGGCTTCCTGTCTTGCCTGTGCCTTCTCCTCCTCTGTGAGTTCGATGTGGTGGTTGACAGACACTTGGCAGTTCAGAGGTTTGCCGACCTCGATGTCCTTCTCCTCGTAGTAGTGGATGGCTTGCCCATATATCTCGTCATCGCAAAAGCCGTTGCAACCGCTCTTCTGTACCCAATTAATGATATAGGTGACGCAATCGTCTATGTTCTTGTCGGGGTTGTCATACTTGGCTGCAAAGAGTTCGTCCTCCATAGCACGCTCCTCCAAATAGGCTTGTATGGTTCTCTTGAAATATTCTGTAGTGTTCATGTCTGATGTTGTTAAAGGGGTTGTTACTCGTGATAGATGATGTCGCAGTCCTCAACTTCTGTAGGCAGTCCGAAGAACGGATAACGGCTGAAGTAAGGTTCTGTGCACATGTCCTCGTTGTATCTTGGACTTACTATCTCAATATTGTTCTTGCGCATGGCTTCGTCCACCATACGGATTTCCTCGTCTGTCAGTCCGCTTGCATCGCCATTGATGATGTAGCAGAGTGACCATGTAGGTATCGCTTCAATGCTTCTGTTCATATCGCTTGTACTTTAAAGTGTTAATAACCAAATGAATGTTCCAATCAGTACCACCATAGAAAGAATGGAAATGATGATGCCGAAGATGAACTTCACAATTCCCAATATGACTTCACCGACCATGCAGAGAGCCATATATCCCAACCAAGCCACCAAAGTGATGAGGGTTGAGCCGACTGCGGAGAACAATCTCCACCAAGTCTGTGTTATGTTGATGTTTGTTGTCATATAGCTTTGAATTAAATTTATTTGCGGTTCCAGGAACTGAAGGGAAGTTCTCGTTTCTTCACCTTTTTGTCGCTCCCTTTTCCGACATTTTTTTTGCGTCTTCCTGTCGCATCGGTCGTTTCGTTTCAGGTGCCTTTCAAGGGCGGCGAGGCTGGAAATACAAGGTTTTTGGGAAAAATACTACCCAACGGTGTGGAGATTTTTTCGAAAACCGAAGGCTCGACCTTTTATTTCCAAAGCCCGCTGCCATACCTTTGCACCTGCACGATAACGGTTGATGCCAAAAGGAAAGACCATGTGGAGGAAAGAAAATCAGAGCGGCAAATGAAAATAGAAACTTCACGGAAGTTTTTGGACTGTACGATTATCGCATACCCATTTCTGAGAAATGGATACAACTTCGTCTTACAAACGTCTTGAAAAATGGAAATCGCATACAAAAATGGCACAGCCATCAGAGAAATTCCGGTGAAAGAAGTGTATGGCTTGTCCATGCTTCTTGCATCGGGTTTTCTCCAAGGCTGTGCAGCCAAGCATGAAAGTGGTCGTTGAGGTTTACATCAATGACTTCTTTCTTGCGGTGGAGTATGCAAACAAAATGGTACGGCAAATCAAGGAATGGTGTTTCTTTTGATCGGTTAGCCTGCAACCGACAAAAAGAAACACTTTTCCTCATGCCGTACTACTAAGACATGAAAGGGTGGCGTGCCACTGTTTCATGTCGTTTGGATTGTGCGATAAAAATGGGACTGCGAGTTGTGGCTATAAAAGTCAGCCGTTGTCAGCACGGCAAACAAAGAAAAGTCCTTGGCAGTATAGTCTTGAAGTATTTCAAGGCATACCGCCAAGGATTTTTCTTGCCGTGCCATAGTCGGAGGAAGTTAGTCTGAGGTACGAGGACTGTCTTTCTTCGACGACGGCTGACTTTTATACAAAACACACGAAAGGATGAGAATATGCAAACGAAATAGACCATTCAAAAAACAGGAACCCTTGCCCCATATGTTTGAATGGATTGAAATGGAAATAGCAAAGAATAGGGTTTAATAAAAACAGATTTACCCAAGCAAAAAATCGAGGATAAAAAATCTTAAAACATTCTTTATCCCCGATTAAATATCGTACCTTTGCAACCGAAAGAGTTCTTTGGATGGTTATGCAAATCACAGCAGGATGCTACATTCTGTTTATTTCTAATTCGTAACCTCTTCTTTTTATGAGATAAAAACTTATCTCATTCTCAATCACTTATAAAAAATACGTACTTTCATATGAAGAAAATATTAGTATCTATTTCAATGTTGGCATTGGCTTATACAGCCAGTGCCAATGTTCCAGTTATCAAGAGCGACTCCAAGGTGGAGGCTCAGGTGGAACAAACGCTCCAGAAGTTGACTTTGGAGGAGAAGATTGGTCAGATGATGGAGTTGGTGACCGACCTCTTCGGTGCTAACGACAAGAATGGCGTGTTTTATATTGATGAGAAGAAGACCGATTCCATTCTCTCTCGCTATAAAATAGGTTCCATCCTCAATGCGCCAAATACTTGCGCTCCAACCGCCAAGCAGTGGGAGAAGTATCTCCAGCAGATTCAGAAGATTTCGATGAAGCGCATAGGTATCCCTTGCGTCTTCGGTCTCGACCAGAATCATGGTTCTACCTATACACAGGGCGGAACGCTTTTCCCTCAGAATATCAATGTGGCTGCTACCTTCAATCGGGAGATAGCTCGCCGCTCTGCAGAGGCTACCGCCTACGAGACTCGTGCCGTGAGCATTCCTTGGACCTACAGTCCTACGGTGGATTTGGGTCGTGATGCCCGTTGGCCTCGTATCTGGGAGAACTTTGGTGAGGATTGTTACCTCAGTGCCGAAATGGGCAAGGCGATGGTATTGGGTTTCCAGGGCGAGGACCCTAACCACATCGACCAGCAGCACATCGCCACTTCCATGAAGCATTTCATGGGCTATGGTGTGCCATGGACCGGTAAGGACCGTACCCCAGCTTATATCTCTCCTGCTGATTTGAGAGAGAAGCATTTCGCTCCATTCTTGGCTGGTATTCAGGCAGGTGCCCTGACTGTGATGGTCAATTCTGCCTCTGTCAATGGTATGCCGATGCATGCCAACAAGGACATTCTGACAGGCTGGTTGAAGGAAGAGACTGGTTGGGACGGCGTATTGATTACCGACTGGGCTGACATCAACAATCTCTATACTCGTGAGATGGTGGCAAAGGATAAGAAGGATGCCCTTCGCATCGCCATCAATGCCGGTATCGACATGGTGATGGAGCCATATAATGCCGATGCTTGTGGCTATCTTATCGAGTTGGTGAAGGAAGGCAAGGTTCCTATGAGCCGAATCGACGATGCTTGTCGCCGTGTGCTTCGTATGAAGTATCGCCTGGGTCTCTTTGAGAATCCTACACAGAAGCTCAAAAACTACCCTAAGTTTGGTGGCGAGGAGTTTGCCAAGTTGGCACTTGATGGAGCCACAGAGAGTATGGTGCTCTTGAAGAATGAAGGCAATATCCTGCCTTTGCAGCAGGGTAAGAAGATTCTCCTCACGGGTCCTAATGCCAACCAGATGCGTTGCTTGGATGGTGGATGGAGCTATACTTGGCAGGGCCATCGTTCCGATGAATTCGCTGGCAAGTACAATACCATCTACGAGGCGTTCTGTAATGAGTATGGCAAGGAAAATGTTATTCTCAACCAGGGTGTAACCTATAATGAGAAGGGCAAATACAGGGAGGAGAATGAGCCTAATATCGATGCTGCCGTAGCTGCCGCAAAGGATGCGGATGTCATCGTGGCTTGCATCGGTGAGAACTCATATACCGAGACTCCTGGTAACCTCACCGACCTATGGTTCTCAGAGAATCAGCGCCATCTCGTAAAAGCTCTTGCCAAGACAGGCAAGCCAATCGTTTTGGTATTGAATGAGGGTCGCCCTCGTCTCATCGCCGACATCGAACCATTGGCTAAGGGCATCATCGACATCTTCTTGCCAGGCAACTATGGCGGTGATGCCTTGGCTCAGTTGGTAGCTGGCAAGCAGAACTTCTCTGGCAAGATGCCATATACCTATCCAAAGGAGATTAACTCTCTCGCCAACTACGACTTCAAGAAGAGCGAGGAGGTGGGTACGATGGAAGGCGCTTACGACTATAATGCCAAGATTACCCAGCAGTGGGGCTTTGGTCAGGGTTTGAGCTACACCACTTATCAGTATAGCAACCTCAAGGTGTCTCAGTCTCAGTTCCGTCATGGTGATGTCATCAAGGTATCTGTGGATGTCAAGAACACAGGCAAGGTGGCAGGCAAGGAGAGCGTGCTTCTCTTTAGCAGCGACTTGATAGCCAGCATGACTCCAGACGGTCGTCGCCTTCGTGCCTTCGACAAGGTAGAGCTTCAGCCAGGTGAGACCAAGACCGTCACTTTCGATCTTAAGGCAGATGACTTGGCTTTCGTAGGTTATGATGGCAAGTGGATATTGGAGGAAGGTGACTTCAAGTTGATGATAGCCGACCAGACTGCCGACATCCATTGTAGTGATACTTATCAGTGGCAAACAGCCAATAGATAAATTTTATCAGAAAACTCAAAGAGTGTAAAGAATGTGAATGATGCTATCATTTCACTGGGTGTTAACAATGAGCAGAGCCGGAGCTTACTGAACGTATATGGTCTTACCAATTTGCCTTTATAGGGCGCATTGCTAATTGCGAGTATACCCAGGGCTTAGCCCTGGGTTACGAGCTTTTGGACCTTCTGCCCGTTCTTGAATCACATGCGAAAGTTCAATATGTTATTTAATGGTAAGTCTTGTCCAAATCCATCTAGGAATCATTCGCCAGAGCGAAACGAGAATGCTGTATTTCCAGTCGATGGTTTTGACTGCTTTTCCCCGTTCTATGGCATTTACAATCTGTAGAGCCACTTCCTGAGGAGTTAATTGCAGGGGATAGTTGCTGCCAGCTATCAGGTCGGTCTTTACGAAACCCGGGCGGATATCTGTGATGGCGATAGGAAGATGGCGCATGTGAGCCTGCTGGGTGAGGCACTCCAGGTAGTGATTCTGGAAACGCTTGGTGGCAGAATAGGCAGGAGCTGCTCCGAGCCCTTTCGTTCCGGCAATAGAGGTAATGCAGGCGATGCGGTAAGTATCGCAGCTTCTATCTTTACCTTGCCTTTGTCCTTGGCCCGGCTCTTGCCCTTGATTCTGTTGGGCAAACCAGTTGAACGCCGTATCTACCATTCTGACAAATCCCAGTCCGTTGGTCTCTACGGTCTTCATTTCTTTCTCGATATCTAGAGAATTGTTTTGCCATCCGATTCCTGAACTATGGAAATATAAATCCATCCCACCGAGTTTTTCGATGAGTTTCTGAAGTAGGGAAGGGGCTTCTGGCGAAGTCACATCTATCTGTTGATAGCAGGCGATTTCTCCCTTGGAAGCCTTTGGACTTTCTGAAATCAAAAGGTTTGTATTCCTTTTCACTTCTTCAAGTCTTTCTATTCTTCTTCCCGCTATTCCCACCTGCCAACCTCTCTGCGCTAAGAGGCTGGCTACTTCCATTCCTATTCCTGAGGTTGCCCCCATCACAATCGCTTTCTTTGCCATATCGTACATTTTATTTTATCTGGATGCAAAGTTAGTGTTTTTCCTCGAATGTGCGCATTATCTACTTGTTTTTTTCATCTTTCTTCCTACAAAATTCCATGCAGGCATTTTCTTTAGGGTACTTCTTACCGGCTGAACATCCCATAGCAGGAAGATGAGCAATACGGCAAGACCGATGATACAAGTAATGCCATAGAGGTTCCGGATACTGAGCATCAGAAGATTGGTAGCATCGTAAGGCAATCCGCGCGACATGTTGTCTGCCATCTGATAACGGAGTCCGAAACTGTACAGACCTGAGCACATCGCTGACATCGGACCGTTGCGGATGATGCCTGCCATTGTCAATCCCATGAAGAAATGCTGGAACGGCATCAGTTCTTCCAGATACACGGTGAGCATGCAGAAGAAGATGGCGTTGCCGAAGCTTCTGAGAAAACAGGGCAGATAGAGCGCCTCGATGTTGAGACCCGGATCGATGAGGAAATACATCATCACGGGATAACATACCATCGTTGCCACGCCTATCGTGAGCAGATGGGTGTATTTCTGATGAAGCACCTTGCACCAGAAGAGGCAGAAGAGGCAACCGGCGATGGCTCCTGTCCATTCCACAAAGTTGATCACGTTGGTGGTGATGTTGCCGAAATGCAGCACGCTACCCGTAAAGGCGGTTTGCAGCACTTTAGGCGTACTGCCCATAAATTCTACGAAAGCGAAGAGAATGAGCAGCGGGATGAGTCGCTTATATTTCCACGCCTGGGGAGCGATGTAAGGGTGGCGCACATGTAGCATTCGCTGGATGCAGAAATATCCTGTAAAAATAAAGAGTACTACATCCATCTGCATAATCTTCGAATCGAGCCAGTTGTAGTGCTCGCCATAGGTGAAGAAGAAGATGAACTCCAGCATCCATGCCGACCACAGGATGCAGCCCAGATAGTCGGGACTGATAAAAGGCAACGGCTTCATGAAGTGGAAATCGTGGGTAGTAACGTAGACGGTAAGTGCCACCAGGAGCAGGGCTCCCGTCATCGCCCAGTTGATGATGCGCCAATCCTGATACATGTAAATCAGATGTTCGGTAATCCAAGGCGATAGGAACATGTTTCCCAAAACGATGCAGTAGAGCAGGGGGAAGAAGATGGTGAAATCGCGCTTGGAGGTCATCCACAACTGAATGTTGCTCATACACTCGAAGGTGCCGCAGAGCTTGAAGAAGCCTGCGATGTAAGCGAGAATGCACATCACGGGAACCGAATCGGTCCACATGATGAGAAAATTGCAAGCCGCCACTACCAGTGCCGCATTCAGCAGGAGCTGGCGGTTGGTAAAGTGGAACTTCATCTTGAAGAGGAAGGGGAATGGCATCGCCACGCCCACCACGTTGAACATGATGATCATGAGTACGTCTTCTCTCATCAAACTGTACTCGCCCATCACCTGGCTCATGGCTCCTCCATAGATTCCGCTCGACATCAGGAAGATGAAGGCGAAGAGGAGATAAATCCATGGCTGTAACCGGCGAGGAATAAATCCATTAAATGAAGGGACTCGAAATGGTCCCTGTAACATTGGAGGTCCTGGCATTTTATATAATTAATAATTTATAGCTTATAGAACATTCTATTTGATGCGAACCTTGGCTTCTACGTTCAGTCCGGCACGGAGCAAGGCTATCTGTTTCGGGTCATTGTCCTTGGTAAGGGCGATGCGAACAGGCACACGCTGCTCTACTTTTACGAAGTTGCCGGTGGCATTATCCACAGGAATCATGGAATAGGCATTGCCGGCTGCGGCAGAAAGGGCTTCTACCTTGCCATGGAATACTACACCCGGGATGGCATCGGCGGTGAAATCTACAGTCTTGCCCACGGTGATGCCGTCCATCTGAGTCTCACGATAATTGGCTACCACCCATACATCGTTATCATCCACGATGCGAGCCAGCATCTGACCAGGCTGCACCAGCTGTCCCTCGTGAATATCCTTTCTTCCCATCACGCCATCGCAGGTTGCCACGATTACGGTATATGAAAGGTTGAGGCGAGCCAGATTGAGCTGTGCCTCTGCCACGCTCTCTCCGGCACGTGAACCACCGAGCTGCTGGGTCTGAACTTTACGAACCGATGCTGCGCTAACCTTTCTGCTGCTTGCCTGCTCATAGCGTGCCTTGGCTCCCAGATAGCGGGCATAAGCGTTGTCATACAGTTGACGGGTAACTGCATCCTTCTTCATCAGAGCCGCAAAGCGGTCGAAGTCTTGCTTGGCATTCATCATATCCACACGAGCCTCCTCGATGCCGGCAGCTGCTGTCTACACATTGGTATTGGTGGTGCCCATGCTGGCAGTAACTACCGAAGAACTTGACTTGGATCCACGCAAGCCTGCCTCTGCCTGAGCCACATGCAGGCAGAACTCAGCATCCTCGATGATAACAAGGGTATCGCCCTTCTTTACGTGCTGATAGTCATTGAAACGAATCTCCTTGATGAATCCCGGCACACGGGTATTGATAGGGGTGATGTGACGGTTCACCTGTGCATCATCGGTATAAGCCACATTGCTGCCATGATAGAAATGGCTGAAGCACCAGCCGATAGCTCCCAGAAAAAGGAGGATAATCACTACATTATATATTCTCTTGATAATCTTCTTGTTCATTGCTTTATTTATTTTATTGTTTCTAAATTTCTCCTGCCACGTACTTCATGCGATAGTAGGCATAGACGATGTTGATGCGGGCATCCACCTCGCTGAGCTCGGCATTGAGCTTGAGGTTGGAGGCATCTACCATATCCGTAACCAGAGCCAGCTGACTGAGATAGCGGGCATTCATCACATCGTAGTTCTGCTGAGCCAGCTCCACGCTCTTTCGCTGCGTTTCCAGTTCCACGTAGGTTTGCTGATACTGCACGTAGGCAGCCTGCACATTGTTGTTGAGCAGCTCTGCCTGAACGGCATGTGCCTCTTTAGCCTGTCGGGTCTCTACGGCTGCCTGCTTGATGCGCTTGTTGCTCTTGAAGAGAGAGCTGAGGCTATATTTCACGCCTACGCCCACATACCAGACGTTGAGGTTCTTGTCAACAGGTGGCAATTCGAAGAGGATAGGTCCATCGAAGTTATCTGCGGCAACGAAAGCTACCTTTGGCAGAAGATCGCTCTTGGCAATCTTCTCCTTCTGCTCAGCGATGCGGATGGCGTTACTGCTCTGCTCCAGGAGTGGAGAGTTCAGGGTGCCTGCTGTCTGCCAGTAAGCCTCGCCTTCCTTGCCGTAGGTCTTATCGGCGATTGTGGCATCGGGGATAATCTGAATCTCCTGATTTCCCTGGTTCATTTGGCTATCCTGGTTCATTCCGAGGGTATTGCAAAGCTGATGGTTCAGGATGCTCCGGTTATTTCTGAGTGCCGTCAGACCGAGCTTGAGGCTTTCCATCTGGAGTTCGTATCGGGTGATGTCGTTCTTCAGCGCCATGCCGTGCGTCTGTTTCTCCTTGATGTCGTCGATGAGCTGGCGAGTCAGTTCGATGTTCTTCTCATAAACCTTGATACGGTTGTCTATCTTGTAAAGGTCGAGATATTGACCGAGGGCGATGAAGCGAATCTGCTGTCGGGTAAGTTTCACGCCTACTTCTGCCTGCTGCTTTCCGAGTTCGGCGAGTTTGATGCCTGCGTTGATGGCTCCACCGGCGTAAACCACCTGCTGTGCCTGGAAGGCGAAGTTGTTGCCGAAATGTGGGGATTTCAAACCATGAACGTTGCTGAAGTCGCGGTCGGTAATCAGCGCATTGCCGATGTAACTGAAAGAGAGGGAAGCATCAAGGTCGGGCAGTTTCTTGCTTTTAGCCGATTCGATGCCGAGATGTGCAGCTTCTACTCCTGATAATGAAGTGCGAAGGCTTTTGTTGTTATCCTCAACCTTCTGGAAGAGTTGGCTGATGGTCATGTTTTCTTTCTTGCAGACAGGCAAGGATGTTGCCGCCCCTTCTGTGGCTTGTGATTGAGCCGGAGCCCAAAGAGTTCCTCCTGCAAGCAGAAGGCTTACCAATAAGATGTTCTTAATCATTGATTCTTGCTTTTTGAAATTCGGGTGCAAAGGTACGGAGTTTTGGGCGAACAATCACTTTAAATTTTTCGCGGCGGATGGACGATTTGGGAATAATAGTTCTTTTATGTCACATATTTTGTGTAATTTTGCAACCGAAATAGGAATAAAGAGACATAATAACTCTATATATAAAAGGTGTAGATGGAATTATCAGAATTAAGCAGTTATCAGGAAGCAAGCCTTTCCTGCTCTGGTTTGGAGGAATGGCAGGAGGGTCCGCAAGTATTGACTTACGGAGCAATATTGATTTGCCGGAAAGGAAAGGCGAGGCTACAGGTGAATTATAAGGATTGGCAACTTTATGATGGAGCGGTCATCACCGTGTTCCCGAATGATGTGGTGAAACTGAGAGTTGAAGAAACGTTTCAAGTGGAAATGCTGAAATATAATCCTTCCTTGCTTCGTGAAGCAAGTCTGCAACTGGAACAGACGGTTTATTCTTCCTTACGGGAAGACAGATGCAGACAGGATACCCCCGTGGTGACAAACATCATCAATGGTATGTTTGCCCTATTAAAAGTTTATTTCGACCAATCGGAGTGTACTTGTATCTCCCAATTGGTATTGTGCCAGTTGAAGGCATTCTTCATCGGTTTTCATGAGTATCTTCAGCGCAATCCGCAATATCGACCAGATGAAGTGAAATCGTATCGTGTAAGAGAACTGTTCAATCGGTTTATGATGCTGCTGGAGAAGGATTACAAGATATCAAGGGATGTGAACTATTATGCAGCCCAGATGAATATCTCCTCGAAATATCTGACCAACATCGTGAACCAGGTGACGGGGCACACTCCCAAAACCATCATTGACCAATACGTGATTCTGCAGCTCAAGATGCATCTTAAGCGAACCACGCAAAGTATCAAGGAGATGGCTTGGGAGTTTCATTTTGCCGATGTCAGTTTCTTCTGCCGCTATTTCAAGAAGCATACAGGTCTGACACCGCAGCAAATCAGGGAATAAAAGGGAAGGCGCGTGCTAGAAACTCTGTTCCAGCACGTGCTGCAAGCAATCTGCAACAACCTTCAATTTCTTCCTAATCTCTTCTTCTCCATTCTCTTGAATATGTTCAGGCGATAGTGCCTTCAGTTCTTCCAGACAACTCATCTGCATCATACTGGCAATCGGCAGAAGTTTGTGAGCAGCTTTTCCTATTTTATCTATAGATAAGGAATCCTCTTCCATGGCTTCTTTCAAATTCTTAAGATGTTCTGCCAGTTCCTGCTTCACGGTGTTGAGTATCTCTTTTGCTGCCTCTTCATCGCCCTCTGCAAAAGCCAGAAGAGCGTCAAAGTGGGATTGAGGTTCAGAATCTATTCCCAGGATAGCTGATAACTTCTCTATGCTGAATGGCTTGAAAAGACAGTCGTCGAAGCCAGCTTTTATAAGTTGTTCCCGGATACTCGTATCATGCGCTGTCATAGCAATGACAGTCATATTGGTATGGTTGATGTGGGTAATCATCTCTGTACCATTCATTTCTGGCATTTCTATGTCCATCAGCATGAGGGCTGGCTGCTCATTGTGCAGGATGGTGAGTGCATCAATCACATGATTGCAGGCGAATACTTGCCAGGAATCGCCTGCTATGCGTCGCAGCATTTCCTGGAGAAGTTGAAGCTGAAGCTTGTCGTCATCGAGAATCAGAACCTTATGGTTGGCAAACTCTTGTTGAGCCTTCTTTTTGTTGTCTGAGTCCTTGGCTTCCTGATGATCAGATGTTTGTTTGATATCCTCCTGCGAATCATCTTTTGGGGCAGGTCCTATAGGTAGCGTAACGATGAAATTGGAACCTTTGCCCAAGGTAGAACGAAGTAGAATTTCTCCACCGAGAAGCGACACCAGTTCTTGAGTGATAGACAAGCCCAGGCCTGTTCCCTCGATGCCTTGTGCACTCTTTAATCTGGTGAATGCCTGGAACACTTTCCGCTTTTCCTCATCGGTCATTCCCTTACCCGTATCTTTCACGCTCATGGTGAGTGTCAGCTTACCCATGATTTTGGAAACTCGTGCCTCAATGTTGACACTTCCGTGATCGGTATATTTGATGGCATTGCTCACCAGATTATCCAGAATCTGACGAATACGGAAAGCATCGGCTAGGAATAATTCCTTGTCTGTTTCATTCTCCTGATTTGCTTCCTTTTTCATTCCCATCGTCATCTCATACGAAATGGCTAAGCCTTTCTCTTCGGCTCGCAATCGCATTCCCTCTACTGATTCCTTTACCAGTTGAGTAGGAGAGAAAGAGACAGGCTGAACCTTCATCAGTCCATTTTCCAACTGATGATAATCGAGAAGAGAGGCTACTAGTCGGGAAAGATGAGCAGCAGAGTTCTTGATATTTTGAAGACACTCAATGCCTTGTGCTTCCTTGACATATTCTTTCATCAGGTCGATGAAGCCGGAAATGGAGGCTGCGGGAGCCTTGATATCGTGCGTAATGGTGAGGAGAAGTCGCTCACGTTGGTTCATGATACGTTGGATTTCTTCGTTGGCTGCCTCCAGGTTCTCACGGTAGATGCGTTCTTTTCTTGCATCGCGCCAGATGAACCAAATCATGACGATAATCGCAAGGAAGGTTACTAGTGTAAGCAAACCTATTTGCCACAATAGCTGTTTACGGGCAGCCATCGCTTTGTTGATGGCTTTTTGCATAGAGTCACGTTCCCTTTGGTGTACGTCACTCAGTTGCTTGGCAGAACGTAAGGCAAGTTTTGTACTGACTATTTTCAAGTCTTCCATCTCTTTGTTGATACTTTCCTTATGATCTTGCGTAGCAACCTTCTCCTTCTTGTCTATCTGGTCCAGAATGTTGGCTACATTTTCTGCCACATTCACAGGAGTTGTGATAGAATCAATGATGGCTCTGTTGCTGTCTTGCTTGATGCTTAGCGTCTCTGCATGCTCTTTCTTGAAAGCATCAGCTAGTCGGCGGAAGAATCCTCGGCGGGTCTTCATTACTTCCACCGTAGTTTTCTTTGCCTCGTGGGTTTGTGGGGCTTTGGAATGAACAACGATAGAATCCTTGCCGGTATTCAGACTTTTAACCTTATCTTGCAGATAATTGGACGTAGATTTCCCTGCCATTGCATCAGAGAGTTGCTTCAAGTTCTTCTGCTCTTCTTTGAGCAGAGAAGTCATGGTACTGTCGGCCGCATCCTTTTTCTTGATGTACTCACGGGATGCTTCGTTGATGGCGATGATGCTCTTGGTGTTGCTATATACGAGACTGATTGCCAGAATCATGATAATGGCAATAATGCAATAGCCGAGGGCTACCTTGAGTGGAATATTGTTCTTGTGCATGTGAAATCTACTTACTTAATTATCTTTTGCAAAGATAGTGCAAACGAGCGCAATGAAAGCTTGCTTTCAGATTGCCGAGTGCAGCTTATCTTCTGCAAAGATAATGCAAAAAACTGATTTAAAGAAAAGAAAGGGCTAAAAACAAGTCAGGAGACCAATGAATTTTATCATTAGTCTCCTGCCTAATTGAAAGCGAAGCGTAATTACTGATATTTAATGTCTTTCTATTTCTTCTGTTTATTACTGTTTTTTGAAGGTGATATTACTTAGCTACAGTTGTATCTGTTGTTGCTGTTGTAGAATCAGCTGGAGTCTCTGCTGGAGTTGTCTTCTCAACTGTTGTGTCTGCTGGTTCTGCAGGAGCAACTGTGTCTACTGGAGCTACAGATGAAACACTTGCCATCTTGTTGTTGGCGAATACATTACTAACTGATACCATTACCATGGCAGCGATAGCTGCGAATACTAACTTTTTCATAATCTTTTTATTTTTTATTGTGAATATTATTTTTACTTTAATGAACTGTCTTACTTGCATTGTTGCTTGTTTGCGAGTTCACAATCTAATATCACAATCTGCGTGCCAAAAGATTCCTTCTTTTAGTAAATGGTTGATAATCAGTTAATATGCATTTTTGTGCCAAATCTTAACTTTGTGGAAGTTGTGGAACAAGTGTGGAATTTTTCCCCAAAATATTGGGGAAAGTTCCTCAGATGCCGTACTTCTTCATCTTGTTATACAGCGTCTTTCTATCCACAGCAAGCAATTGTGCAGCTTTACTCTTGTTACCTCCTGCCGCTTTTAGTGCTGCTTCTATACGCTGCAGTTCTGTTTCCTCATCATGCAGGGTGGTAGGAGCTTGTGGCTGAATATGAGCCATACTCTGTTCCAGTTCTGTTACTCCAATATATCTGCCTGTGGCAAGAAGAGTGGCACGTTTCATCACATTGTTCAATTCGCGTAGGTTTCCTGGCCAGTTATAAGAGGCGATTCTCTCCTTCGCCTTACCATCGAGTCCTTCCACGTTTCTATTGAGTTCTTTGTTGGCATGTTTGATAAAGAGATCAGCAAAGAGGAAGAGATCGGCACCACGGTCTTTCAACTCCGGCATGTAGATGGTAAACTCGTTGATGCGGTGGTATAGGTCTTCGCGGAAGTTTCCCTCTGCTACACGCTGTGCCAGATTTTCGTTGGTGGCGCAAACCAGTCGGATGTCGATGTCGATTTCCTTGTTGCTGCCCAATGGACGAATTTTTCGCTCCTGAAGGGCACGAAGCAGTTGCACTTGCACTTCATAGTTCAGGTTCCCCATTTCGTCCAGGAAGAGTGTACCGCCATTTGCTATTTCAAAGGCTCCCTTCTTGTCTTGGTCTGCTCCCGTAAAGGCTCCCTTGCTGTGACCGAAGAATTCTGATGCTGCCACATCCTTAGGAATGGCTCCACAGTCGAGTGCAAAGAAAGGTTTCCCTGCCCGCTGACTTAATTCATGAATGCGACGAGCCACATATTCCTTACCCGTTCCGCTTGCACCTAGAATGAGAACCGACATAGGAGTAGGAGCAACCAGAGATACGAAACTATAGAGTTTTCTTGAAGCCTCACTTTCACCTTCAAGATATTTAGGAACATCTACATTTCCTTTAGATTCCATATTTCCTGATACTTTTTTATTATCTATTGGCTCCTGATTTCCTGTTGCCTCCCTCTGCTCTATATTTTTCTCTGATAGAGAGCTTGTATTGTGATTTTTTATGGCTTCCTTAATCTTTTCCAGGAGGATGTCCGGATGAAAAGGTTTGGCTACGTAATCTGTAGCACCCGACTTCATGGCGAGTACTACGTTCTGAATCTCTGCATAGCTGGTCATGACGATGAAAGGTACTTGCATGCCGTGCTTTCTCATCCATTGCAATAAGAAAATACCATCATGGTCTGGAAGACGAAGGTCGGATAGCACCAGATCAAATCCACTTTCCAACTTCTCCCAAGCCTGTATAGCTGCTTTCACCGAAGTCGTTTTTTCAACTTCGAATCCTTTCTTCCTGAGCCATGTCTGAATCATGGTTCCAAATGCGATGTCGTCTTCAACTATTAGTATTTTTTCCATATCATTACAATCTTTCTGTCTCTTTGTCTTCTCAAGATAAAACAATTTCGTGCGCAAAGTTAGCATTATTATTTGGAATCAGCAAAGAAAAAGTCTTTAATTGTCAGTTTTTACAAAAGATTATAATAATAATGAAGGTCTCTACCCAAACATGAAGGATAGAGAACTTATATTATCAATTGATTTTTGATAGCTTTTTACTCTGGGAAATTGATGTTGTGAGAATCTGGTAGCCTCTATCTTAACATTTGTTGTTGAATTATGGGGCAAAGATATAAAATCTTTGTGAAACAAAAGTAAAGAAAAAGAAAAAGTTTTGTTTATCTCGTTAATTATTATTATCTTTGCATTCGTAATTGTAAAAACTAAACGAAAATGAAGATACATATAGAACAAGCAACCCCAGATAAAGCTTCGCATATAGCATCGCTCATTATGGAAGCGATGAATACGGAATGTTGTCAGAATTTTGCCGGACCTCGTCATACATTGGCTGATTTTCATCAGTTGATGGAACGTTTGGTAAAGATGGAGGATAGCCAGTATAGTTACCGAAATGTGTTGATGGCAATGACTACTGATGGTGTGGTTGCTGGCATCTTGGTAGCTTATGATGGAGCTCAACTTAAGACTTTGCGCAAAAGATTTTTAGATGAGGCTCTTGCTACCTTTGGAATTGATTATTCGGGTATGGATGCTGAGACTCAAGAAGGTGAATACTATCTCGACAGTTTGGCTGTTTCCAGTAGCTATAGAGGTAAGGGGATTGCAAAGCTTTTGTTGAATGCTGCCATACAACGGGGTAAGGAACTTGGTATTCCGAAGGTTGGATTATTGGTTGATAAAGGCAATCCAAGAGCTGAAAGCCTTTATACTCGTATGGGATTCCAATTCGTCAATTATACAACGTGGGGTGGACACGGAATGAAACATTTGCAGATAAATGCTGAATAAGAAGTGAAAATTCTTGTTGATGATTACAGAATATAAGTGAATAGAGCATATAAAACAAAAAGCCCAGGATAGCATCACTGCTGCCTGGGCATTTTTTAATCAACAAAAACTAATAAAATCTCTTTTAACCTATTTTTCTATAAAGTTACCTTTTCTGCTGCAAAGGTACAAAAGAAAATGGTAGGATGAATCAAAAATATATAGTTTTCTGCTATTTCTTCAGGACAATCGTTTGCACGATTATTTGTCTTCTACTTCCTGTAATTCGCTTTCCTCCATATCCTGATCTAGACGGTCGCGCCAAAGATACTTTCTTGTTTCATGCACAATAATTCCACTAAGACATAGTAAAGAGACGAGATTTGGAATAGCCATAAGAGCATTCATGCAATCAGCTATGTTCCATACCAGACCGAGACTGATGACACTTCCTGCAAATATACTGGCAATGTAGAGAATGCGATAGCAAAGCATCCATTTCTTTCCCTTCAGGTATTCTACGCAACGTTCGCCATAATAACTCCAACCTAGTGTAGTACTAAAAGCAAAGGTGGTCAAACCAAATGTCAGCAATGGAGCTCCAATATATGGTATTTTACTAAAAGCAGCCTTTGTAAGAGCTGCTCCATCATGATAGTCAATGTCGGGATAGGCTATGATACTGCTGGTGATTACCAGTCCTGTCAGAGCGCAGATGATGACTGTATCCCAGAATGTTCCTGTTGATGAAACTAATGCCTGTCGAACGGGATTGCGGGTTTGAGCAGCTGCGGCAACAATTGGCGCAGAACCAAGTCCACTCTCATTAGAGAAAAGACCACGGGCAATACCATAACGGGCTGCAAGCATCAGTGTACTACCTGCAAAACCACCACCAGCAGCTTTTGTTGTAAAAGCTGATTCGCAGATAATCTGTAGGGCAGGGAGAATGTAGGCATGATTTACAATGAGAATATAAATACAGCCCAATACATAGAATAGGGCCATGAAAGGTACAAGCATTCCACAAACCTTAGAGATTGTCTTTACACCACCAATGATTACGGCTGCTCCTAAAATGGTAACTATCGAGCCTGTAATGAAAGGAGAAATGCCATATTGATTCTCTACAAGGGTTGAGATGGCATTAGCTTGGACTGTGCTGCCAATACCAAAAGAAGCAAGGGCGGCAAAGGTTGCGAAGAGGATGGCAAGCCATTTCCAGCCCAATCCCTTTTCTAGAGCATACATCGGACCTCCCAGCATCTTTCCTCGTGTTGTCTTAACTCGATATTTTACGGCAAGAAGTCCCTCTGCATACTTGGTAGAAATACCGAAAACACCGGTGAGCCAGCACCAAAGGACAGCACCTGGTCCACCTAATGCTATGGCTGTAGCCACACCGATGATGTTACCCGTACCGATGGTGGCTGCCAAGGCAGTGGCTAGTGCTCCGAATTGAGAAACATCCCCCGTTGCCTTCTTGTCTTTCTTGACTGACAATTTGATAGCCTGGAATATCTTGCGCTGTGGAAAGCGCAGGCGGATGGTTAGAAAAATATGAGTTCCCAACAATAAAATAATCATAGGCCATCCCCAAAGGAATGAACTAAAGGCTGTGAAAAAATCATTGATAGCATCCATCTCTCTTATGTTTTAATTTAAAAATGATAATTATTAATTAGGCTTGCGCCCTGATAACTCTCTTGTCTTTTTATGAACGGAATATGTTTAGTTACTTCCGTTTTGGGAGACTGAAGGTAATTCTACCTTCAGTCATCGAATTCTATTCTAACGTTAGTGAATCCCATTGTCTTGAACATGTCTTTGAATTGCTGCTTGGCATTTCTTCTTGCCGTCTGATAATTCACAGGTGTCAAGCAACGCTTTTTCATCATAACGTAAGCTCTGTCGTACATAGCCTGTCGGTCAGCGCCAGTCCATTTTCCTTCTTCAAAGAAACTTTTAGTCTTTGCCTCGTCTATGAAATTGTTGTCGAGGAGTCGGATTGGGGGAAGGGTGCAGACTATGGAATCTTTGTCTTCATCCGTCTGTATCCATCCTTCCTTTACGTCTTTCATGTCAATACCGAGACGGAGAGTGCCATAATAGATACGTACCAATTGATCGTCACCAAAGAAACCATGTCGGGTTGTATCAACGAGTTCCTCATCGTTGATGGCAAGAAATTCCCATTGCCTGATAGCCTCAATACTTTCTACTTGGGTTGGTGAAAGGGTGGTCTTTTCTTCCGTTGCCACGTTCATTGTATTGTCTTTATTAAGCCAATAAAGTGCTCCACCTATTATTATAATAAGGAATAAAATGATTATGATTCCATATTTCTTCATATCTTAGTCCTCTTTATTTGATGCCTGGCTAGAGGCTGTTCTCTTTTCTATTGTTTTATTGTCATTCAATCCATTTGAAATGAATTCCTTCAAGTCTTGGATTGTGAATTTCTTACGGAAGCTAATCTTGATGTTTTCTTCCTTGAATCCCATGTTCTTGAGCATCGGAATCAGAGTATTTGCGGCACTGAGCCGAGCTTGTTCCATGAGGTCAAGATTCGGAATATCATTGATGATGCTTTGTCTGCCTTGCTGCTCTAGTTGGGTGAGTTCTGCATCACTGAAATTGCTGCGGGCAATGGAAACATATTGTTTTACCGCATTGTGGTCTATCTTACTGCTCGTGAGTGTCAGCTTTGGGTCTGGCAGAATGATTTCTATCTTGTCGCCTTTGCGCAACACATTTTGATTGGAAAACCCTTGGAAGTCTACGGAAGCCTTGATGGTTGCATTCATAGGGATTGCAACTTTCCTGTTTGAACCAGGTACATGAATGTTGAAGTTCTTTCTGAAAAAAGAACCTTTCAGATTCAGTTGATCATCGTGGGTGATAATTTTGTGAACATGGGCTTCTGCCGTATATAGTCGGTTGCATTTTTGTATTTGCATCACCATCATTGGAATTGTGTCGATGACTTGCTCCTTTTCTTGCGTTTGCTCTTTCTGAAAGCAAGAAGAAAAGGTGAAAATGCTGGCAGTTATTATGAATAATAGAATCTTTTTCATACAAAATGTTTCTTTTTGTCTGCAAAGATACGACAAAATGTTTAATTCTCAAAATAAAAAGGGTAAATTTGCTTTAAAAAGAAGAAAAGAAGCATTTTTAAGAGAGAAAAAACATTTAATGAAGAAAAAATGCATTTTTTTTAGACTTCCATTAAACCTTTTCTTCGTGATGACGTCAAACTACTGATTAGAATTCATAAACTGAACTTTTATTATATCGTGTAAGATTCAATAGGAAAT
>ERZ1034768.97-NODE-97-length-33987-cov-7.114170_pt1 | contig 33987 bp, 31 predicted proteins | sample MGYA00520691_ERZ1034768 | MGnify/ENA primary metagenome ERZ1034768 (study PRJEB33766, sample SAMN09781704) | gut metagenome | biome: gut microbiome | host: Homo sapiens | place: Madagascar | study: EMG produced TPA metagenomics assembly of the PRJNA485056 data set...
AGAGCTTAACGGATGCGAAGGCAGACGTTGTATTTACTAATACTTAATACGAACTACTGGCCGCAGGAAGCGTTAGCAAAATAACCCTTTACAAAATAATTCCAAACTATAAAGTATTTGAAATCAAACTGTCTAGTAATCCGAATAAAGTATTCGGATTATACCATTAAAATACGAGTACGGGGATCAGATGGATCCCCAATAAGAAAAAGATTGCTTTTAATTTAAATTATAACCATTATGAATCCTTTAGTGATTTAAGAATTATTTTTGACATTACACTACAGTAGGATTGAAAAAGATCCGCTAAATTGTCTGGCTGATTCAGACAATGGTAATGTTGTTGTGTACGATCACCAGAGTGGGTGATCAGGAATATAGATGAGGCGGTTTGGAACCCGTGCTCATCTATATTTTCATTTGTCTATACATTTAAGTAAAAGATATTTCGAGTGATATCGGTAATTTCTTTGATAATACTTGTACAGTTTTTTCATAGAACTGTGCTCCTTTCTTATGTATATAGATAAAATTTTATTTTCATGAACTTAACCGTACGATTCTCAGATGGAGAATCAATTTTCGTAGAGTTGTCCAGTGAGTGGATGACTCTACGAAATTATTTGATCATATACAGTTATTTGAGGAGACCATTTCATATCATATAGGTCATCCTCCTGTAGAAACGCTATAGACAAATCACAATCCGTACAGGGATCAGATGGATCCCACACCCCGCGAAAGATAACCAGGTCGTAATCCTGGTTATCTTTTATTAACATAGCTACAATATATTAGGACAAGAATCCTTGTTCTACTCATATATCATAATACTATGTGAGATGTATCAGAAGGTATATTCTCCGAAAGTCCTTTTATTTAATTGAGGTCTTTTTATTTGAACTATATGCGTACAGAGGCCAGATGGGTCTCTAACTAAGTTAGTGAGTCGTGAGATTCACTAACTTTTTATCACTATTTGTACATTAAGGTAGGGCCTCACAATAGCCCTGGGTAATGCTTAGGACAGCATTATCACCGACCTTATTTTAATCAATGTAGTATCTTGTTAACTATATTGGTGCAAATCGTACGAGAATCAGATGGATTCTCAAAAACCACATACGGACCGTGAACCGTATGTGGTTTTATTTTTGTATCTACATTTAAGTAGGGCGGACGTTACCTGCCCTAGGGTGTAGATACATCTAATATCCATTTTATTAGAAATTCTTTCTTTTTCTACAATTGAGAATTTCAAATCTTAACGGTTGTGTACGAAGATCAGACGGATCTTCAATATTCATTACATGGAGAGACGCTAGATGTGAGCGTCTCTCCCTCCTTCCAAAAAAATTGGAAATTTAAAAGAACGCTTACATTAGAGTAAGTGATGTAAATCACTTAGGTTATATACATGATTAACCGTCTTGGAAAAAACCAAAGTAAATTCAAGTACGTTCCAAAGATGTTGGAACAATCAAACCTCGATCCATACGCTAAGCTGTCGTATGGATCAAATGCTGTTTCAGTATAGACGATACAGTCAGTTAGAGGTGACAACTATAAAAAAAATACGGGGAAGAGGAGCTTCCCCATATCTTTCGTGTTGATACTACTTATCGGCTATATGCCGGAGTAGCATCTGTAGTTCTTGTCTGTATAGACTGAACTTTACGCTCAACACAATCAATTTCAAACTGCAACTGTTCTTTCGTACACATAGGTACACGAAGAGCATATTGCATTACATGGTTAAATGTGTGATTATTCATAGTTATCACCTCCTTTACTATGAATTCATATAGATATTACATCATTGAATCTTTCGGATTTCCGAGTTCATGATGTAATATCTATCAAAGCTTATTATAGAAGATACAGTCCATTAGAGGTGACAACTATAAAAAAATACGGGGAAGAGGAGCTTCCCCATATCAATTTCGTCCTGCATTTGAACGTTAGTCATAGGACCATTGCTACATGTGCGTTGCAATATTCTATGAAATGTGTAATCACTCATTGTTGCCACCTCCTTTACTGTGGGAAACGATATATTATTTACATAGAACCAAACAAGAAAGGAGATTTAACATGGATCCAATAATTGAAAAAGTGAAGCACTTATATGACAAGTGCGTAGTAAAAGACGCAAAACCAAAAGACTTAATAGATCTACAAACGGTGGTTTATAATGAAACCAGACCGTTTGTAGATTACTTTCTTGGGATTAGTCTGGATGATTTACGAGACAACCTAGATTTAGAATTAGAACTGGCAACGATCTTAAAAGCTGCCAGTATCATCTATGAACAAACTGGGATGGATACACATATCGAAGATCCCGAGTATGATAAACTTTGGGAAAAACTAGATCTTTTACATGATTTAAGAATTGACCTGGATATCACACAACCGGTCGTAACCAATAAACCAAAAGGATATCATCTGTATCCATCCTTACGAGGAACTTTAGATAAGATCTACTACTTAGGTGAAAAACTAGATACTTCAAACCGAAGAGGTTTACGTGATTGGGTTAATACCTCTGGAAATACGATTAAAGAACGAACTGGAGAAGCATATCCATTATGGGATACCCATGTGTATATCTTCCCGAAATGGGATGGTGTCTCTGCGATCTTAGAGTACGATGAGATGGGAGATTTACAGCGAGCGTTGACTCGTGGATATACAAAGTTAAATGAAGCTATCATTGTCACTCCGGTGTTTAAAGAATTGGCAAAAACGATTCCGACGATCGGGCATCGAACGTCTCCATTTGGAAATGGGAAACCATTTGGTGTTAAGTTCGAGATTATGACCAAATCAGATGATCTTGCGAAATACAACTTGGAACATCCAAAGAAACCATATAAGAATACGAGAGCGTTTGCTTCTGCGATTATGAATGGTGAGACCAAAGGAGACTTAAAAGAATTAGTTCCATATTTAGTTCCGGTTCCGCTTCGTGCGTCCTATCTGGAAGAAGGAGATGAAAGTTTACAGATCTTAGAGCCAGGTGTATTTAGTTATCCGCATCTGTACTGCAATCTCGATGACTTTGAAAAGATCGAAGAGTTCGCAAAAGAACATCACGAGATTGGTGGTCTTCGTTGTGATGGTGCGGTTATCTATATCATTGATGAGAAGATTCAGAAGATCTTAGGACGCGAGAATAACAAACAAAAATTCGAAGTAGCTTATAAGTTTACCGAAGTCTATGGATATACCGAAGTAACTGATGTTAGATTCTCATTAGGGTTATACGGAAACGTCACACCAGTGGTTCATTTCAAACCGATTCAGCTAAAAGGTAACATGGTTCAGAAAGCATCTTTAGGTAGTATTGGAAATCTGATGTTGATGGAATTGGGCCCTGGAGATATTATCAAGATCGGCTACGATATCATCCCAGTTGCAACTTTTGATCCTGACGACCCAAAATGTAAACACAGCAGAAATCCGAGAATCGAGGTTCCGAAAAATTGTCCGTTATGTGGACAACCCCTAGAGGTAGGTGAAGTTACTGCTTGTTGCGACAATGCGGAGTGCCCTTCCAAGAAGATGGGAAAGATCAAATCTCATATTGAACGTATGAATATTGCGTATGTAGGAGACAGCTTGATCGAGCAGATGTATAATGCACATTTGGTAGATGATATCCCGGATATCTATAAGTTACGAAAGGTTACGAAAGAATTAATGACCTTAGATAACTTCGGTGCTAAGAAATGTGAACGATTGATCAATTCCATTCAGGGAGTAGTGGATACTCCAATCGATGAAGCAAGGCTGTATGGATCTCTATGCATCAAACACCTATCAACTGCTACATTCCAAAAGATCTTTGATAAGATAACGGAAGATGATTTGTTAGATGCGGTCGATAATGAAGATTATGATGTATTAAAGAAAATCTCTGGGATTGGAGAAATGACAGCCCATTGGATCATAGATGGATTGCAAGAAAAGTCAAATAAAGAAACTTTGAAGTTCTTGAAAAAGACGTATACCGTGCGTCACTATACGAAAATACAACCAAAGTTTGAGCTGGTATTTAGCTCGTTTGGTGCAAACGACGAACGAAAGAAAACCGTTACAGAATTAGTGGAATCAACTGGTGGTGCCGTTCGTAATAGTATCAGTGGTCGAACAAACTTCCTAGTTGTTCCAACCCATAACATCAATAGTACCAAAGCAGTATATGCGAAGAATCACAAGATTCCGATCTATACGGCTGAAGAGTTCATCCAGCGTTACAAAGCGCAGGACTGAAAGAAGGGACTATTTAGTCCCTTCTTTTTTATTCGTTTTAGCTGAAACGGTTATATATTATTTAATAGAATCATTAGACTAATGATTACACTAATTATTTAAGGAGGACATAATTATGTCAAAAAAGAACAAGAACATCGAAAAGTACGTAGCTAAGAGACTGAGCAAGTTAATCGATTCCATGAGCGAGTACAGCAGCGCGTGTGAATGCAGAATCTCTGTCATTTCTGGTAAATACGGATTTGCAGTGATCAACACGGCAAAAGCACCAACGGATAATCACAGTATCATGGATTATCTGAATAAGTTGATGAAATCAAAGACGTACTATGCTTTGAATAATGATATTACTTATGATTTCGTACACCCAATTGATATGAGAGAACTTAAAGCACGCATATATGACGGTACTGACTTGAAATACGTAACAAGTACAAAACTTTCATTATCCAAGAAATCAGAACCGGATTACGCAAAAATGCAGGGCATTGATCTGGATGAAGCAGCTGATCGTCAGATGGATAATTTCATCGATACTACAAACGAAAGAAAATCACTTGTACTGCATAAAACTACTGCAGAAGATAAACAGCTGTTTCAGTTATATGAGAAAAATAAGGAACTTGAAAGACGTATCGAATCAATCAACCGTGACATGGAAGGATCTGCAAAAGCATACGAGAAACAGAAAGCGGATCTTGAAGCAAAAGAAAACGAGCTGAAACATGCATACGATAAAGCTGCAGAAGATTATACAACCATCCAGAAATTAACCAAAGAAGTTGGAGACTTAAAAATCCAGATTGGAAAACAGAACGAAACGATTTTCCAGCTGAAACATCCAACACCAATAGAAACAACTTCTATTGTACCTGTATCTGAAAAACATAATGAATTATCTACAATCGTTAAGGATATGAATACTAAGATTGATAAACTGGCTGAGAAAGTAGACGGTGTAGAAACCAAGGAAGACAGACCAGAAGAATCAAATCTTTTATCTGCGTGTGGTGTAACTATGCGTAAAAAGAAGCTGCTTGAGTTCCCCGTTCATAAAGATGAATTACCGGATGATTATATGCTGACTTTATTACAGCATGTAGAGAAGCCATATAATTTACGTATGATCTTTAAACTGCAGTCAGATATTTATGACAAGATTGATCCGGATGTATACGACGCTCTCATCGGAATCAAAGATCCGAGAATCACAAATGTACGTAATTTCTCAAGAACAGCATATGCTGCAGCAATTGCATTATCTGTACCAGAAGGATACGTTGGATCATTCATAAGACGTTTGATTGACGATTATAAATATGCAGACTTCAAACCAACAGATTCAAAATACGTACCTGACGATTTCCCAAATTTCTTAGAGAGTTTGTATCCGGATATCGCACGTATTCATCGTTTATTACACTCAACCGATAAGAGAGATCTTCCATATGTGTATAAAAAAGAGGTGGGTATTTCAACTGAATACTATATGATCGGAGCACGTCCATACGACAATCCATCTGATATCAAACAGGAAGATCAGTATGTTGCCATTCCAAAATCCGCAAATCCTTATGACTTCTTAGAGTTCGACAAGACTAGAGAACTTGTAATGGTATTTGATCAGCTGATTCTGAAAAACAGAAGACACAGACCAATACAGTTTTCACTGGATGATGTGGAATCTTCCATGAACGGTGAAGATCATGTACGGACATTAAAAGATCAGATTAATCGTTATATCGCAGCTGATGAAGCAGGATTGATTGCTATTGACTGCAATAATCCGGATGAAATTCTGAAGAATGGGTTATGGTTCTATCCAGTCGTTTGGGGATACACTGTATAGAAGTTTTAGTGATGATGTATCCAATTAAAATATCATCTGAGCTCAAACAGGATTCTAACGAAAAATAAAATCCAGGAGGGTTAATCATGGGCTCAAAAATTAAAAAAGCACCAAAGAAACCAATCGGGACCAAATGGGCAAATAGCTCTGCGGTCCCAACAAATACCAAAAACGATCACAAAGACTTTGCAAACAAAGACAAAGAATCACGTCCTGCAAAGTTCGATCGTAAATATAACAACAATGGTGGATCTAAACCACCGTACAAGAAGCCATTTAATAAGAATGGCAAACCTGGTTTTAAGGGTGGTAAACGTTCGATGACAAGAAAGCCAGTTGCACCTGGTCCAGAGAATGCTTTAAGCAAACTTCTGTCTACATTATCCAAAGAAATTCAGACATATTGTGCTGACACATTCAAGGAAGAAGGAAACGGTGTTCGCATTAAAGTGACCTTAAATAAGGCACATGAGAAATTCGGATTTGTCACCATGAAAGTGCATATGATGGATGAGAAGATCGACGTTCGTTACAAAGACTTATTCTTTACAGCATCCACTGATCGTAACAGACGTAAGATCACTCTGGCAATCATCAATGACGTTGGTGATGGCTTTGCACCAATTTACAGCACTGCTGGTACTTCTGATCAGATCAAGAGCAAATTGACAGAAAAAGATTACTTACATAAGATCTGTGATAGTACTTATGAGAAGCTGCAGAAAATCAAAGCCAAATACGCGAAAAGCGGAAAGTAACTGAACGATGTGATTACACCATAGAGATATATTATTTCTATGGTGTAATTAAACATCATAAATCAAACAAAGGAGACACAAACATGGCAAAGAAGAAAGACTTCAAAGTAAATTTCGATACGGAGGGTACCGAAATCACAACCGACGAGGAGGACACAATCACAATGGATGATGCCATTGAAGAAATCGACAACGAAGAACAAGTGGAAGAAATTCCGGAAGACTGGCAGAAACTGATCAAAGCATATGACAGCAGAACTTTTGAGAATCAGAAAGATATTGCTTTGATCTGCGATACAGCAAATAAAGTAATCTATGACAGATTCAGAGTCAACTTAAGACGTCCGGATGACCCATTCTTTAGTTACTATAAGATGACTGCAATGATCTTTGTAGAGACATTCAGAGCGATCATTCAGCAGCTTCTCGACAGAAGAGCGACCAACGCAACTTATAATATTAATATTGGTAATCGTATCAATATTGGATTCTCAAATTCCGATAATGACGAAGATGAGAAGAATGGAAACTTTTGTCCATATGTAAAAGATATTCCGCATTATACCGTTAAGGATGACGATGATATCAAACTGGATGGACATTCGAAAGAATACATCCGTAACTGGAATCAGGAGAATATGATTCAGAATCCAGAAGATACTTTAACAATTGCAAATCGTGCATTAAAGTCATTGAAAGCAATTGATATTAATCTGGGTTCACCAGAATTAGTATTCCCGTTATTTGTAACCATTTATGAAAGCATCATCAGTTATCTTAAGATCCGCAGACGTGAATCTGAGGATGATGAATTCATGATCAACTTCTGTAATTGTATTACAGTTGACTGTATTGGACAGGATGATGGTGTTGATAAGATTACGATTATTCCGGCAATCGAAGACAAGTTAAACATCAAGTCCGATAAAAACGGGACTGCAATTTACGAATAATTCATTTGGGGACTGAGAGAAATCTCAGTCCTCTTTTATTTTTAAGGAGGTTATGAATATGAGAACTACACAGCGAGCTATACTTAGAAAATGCAGCAAAAATACAGCTTTGAGATTATTGCGTTTTGCAGGTGTTAAACGCAGACATGCGTTCTACAAAAGCTATCGATCAAATTGTGATACAGATAGATATTTTATGTTACCTATATATAAATTACTGAATCGATCACCTTTTGCAATTACAATGAAGAAAGAATACGAAAAACCTGTTATCCTGGAACGTTACAACAATCCATCTGTTGCAGATTGCATCATCGATAAGAGGGTCTAAATGAAGAAATCAGATGGTCATATCGCATACTTATTTTATCGAATCGGTACCCCAACGAGACTTTATGAGGTACCGAAATTATATGCATACACATTCGATAAGAAGTTGGCTAAGAAATTCATGAAGACACGAAACATGAATTTCTTCAATTATAAGGAACGCTATATCGAGGATCCTCTCAAGTTTAAAGATACTTTTCGTTCTAACAACATACGAATGTGCGGCTTTGAGACAAAGAGTGAGAATCCTTTAAGAAAAAAAGAAGTGATTGTAACGATCCCTTGCACATATGATGAAGAAGAGACTATCTTTCTTCAAACGGACAAGGTATTCTTTGAGATTGGAAAAACGATAGATCCAATTTACTATCGAGTGGTAAAAAATTGCAACAAAGATTTTCAAAAAGTTTTAGAAATCTTAAAGATCACACCGATCGCAAGATTTCATAATTACATTACCAATGACAGTGAAGGCAAGTATCCAGAGATATCGATAGAAGAAAAACTCTTCTCCGGATTTGATGGGTTTGCTGTTTTAGAAGATGATGGAATGAAAGTTGACCAATTAGGACTTTTCATCCACTTCTTCGGTGATACGTTAAATACCGATGACATCAGGGGTTTTAAATAACCCCTGATTTTTTTGTATGTTCCGGAGGACAATCTATTACAGATTATGAAAGGAGAACACAACTATGGATATGAACGATATTAAAACGACCTTAGAGTCGTTGGATCCGTTAAAGATATCCGAAACATACGATCGGATGAAAGATAGTTTACAAAATGCTGGTTTGATTGAAGTACCACGACCAGTTCCAGAATCAACGGTAGTACACCGTTCAGGAGGACTTCCTACCGGTGCTGCCTTAACTCCTAGAGAAGTTGCACAAATGATGCATCCGAATACCCTAAGTGGGCATTTAACAGAGCCTCTTGGCGCACATATGGCAACAAACAATGACGGGCGGACCGATCATACTATCGAATCGGAACCTACCATTCCGATGGTAAATGAAGAACCTCATTTTACCGCCGGATTAAGTCATGCCCAGACAATGGCTCTTGCAACCGCAGTCAAAGAGAAACTCTCTGCAGAAAAAGAAACTCCAAACGATTCCACCTTATATGCACAATTTGACGATACTTTAACCAAACTTTTCGAAGAAATCGAAAATACTGATGTATTATCTGATGGACAGAAGAGTGCGTTACTGATGAAAGTACACATGACTTCTGCAAATATCTTAAAAAAGAAATATGAGGTGAACGTCTAATGCGAAATGCAATTGTACAAGCTCTCTTAGAGAGTGATCCAAAAGATGAAAGACTTTACTTACCGGATTCCACATCTTATTCCTATAAGACTGGATCTCCGGTCATCGACTATTCCCTTGGGTATCGTGTCAACGTTTTTAACGAGAACGATGAAGTAGTCGATTCGTATGCAGCTCTTGGGGTTGCTGCAGGAAAGCAGGTTTGTTGTATTGGAAAACCATCTACAGGTAAAACTACCTGGGCAGTTCAGACAGCAGCGGCTATTGTAAGAAATATTCCAAATGCAAACGTGTATCACTTCGACCTTGAACAGGCTCAAAACTATACACGTATTATCAATCTGACCAGATTTAAGATGAGTCAGATTGAAAAAGAAGACAAGTACATACTGAAACAGGGTAGCTACTCCATTAGTGACATCAAGAAACTTCTGATGAAGATCTACATGGAGAAAGTCTCTGACCCGAAAAAGTACAAATACGATACAGGAAAACTGGATGAGTTTGGAAAACCAATTCTTCTGTACGTACCAACTGTAATTATCATTGACTCCATCCCACAGTTATCAACGGATGTGAACTTAAATGATAAGAAAGACCGTGCGAAAGTAGAAGATATCTCCTCTCAGACAGACCGTATGCGTGTAACTGGTGAAATCTCCAGATTTTACAGTGAGATTGGTCCGTATCAGCAGGAAGCAAATATCATCGTTATCTCAATCAACCAGATTAAGAAACGTGGTAATATTGGTGGTATGCCATCACCTGCAGAAATGCTTTACTTAAATCAGGACGAAACCGCTCCTGGTGGATTAGCTCCACAGTACTTAGCAAACCAGCTCCTGAAATTCATTGCATGTGGATCTGAGAAGAAGACCGTGGAAGATGACGGCATCGACGGATTTGGCGCGAAGATTCGTGTCATCAAATCTCGTACATCTACGAATGGTATGGATATCCATGTTATCTATGATAAGGTACGTGGATTTGATTCCTTAAGAACCTCTGTAGAGTTTGCAAAAGAAATGGGTCTGCTTGGTGGTAACCGTGGTGGTTATTACTTTGCAAATCTTGAAAATGGAAAAGAGCATAAGTTTACGGCTCGTAATATGACAGAAGATTTCAGAAACGACAGAGAGCTTTACAAAATGCTCTATAGCCAGATTATCCCAATTCTGGATGCCCGTATTCCAAACGTAGATCCAGAAACTGAAGCAATCCCAGAAGAAGAACTTGACTACTAAAACAATTTAGTAAGTCTGGTCGTGGTGTAGTTTCTGTATTGGGTAAAGATTCGCGAACGGCTTAAGATATAATTTCACCTAGTGTTAGCATTCAGTGCTGGCATTAGGTGAAATAATTTTTTATAAGGGTTCTAACAAGATAATTAATGGGGTCTGTCGCTATGAACCCGTATGAGATTGGTTACTTCTATTAATTATTGGTCTGAAATCCCAAAATATAGGACAGCTGACTGAGCTGCCTAATGTTCACCGATCTCGCTTGGTTGACAAGGTTGACAGCTCATTCCATAACATCGCGTATAGTCTTGGTTACTTCTATTTCTTATATAACAGAAAATTTAGGGAGTGCCTGTGGTTACGTGCCGCAGGAGCGCACACCCTGCCAAGAACCTCACCGAGACTGCTTGCGATACAAATTAAATTTTGTGGTCATTGACGTATAGGTATTCTTACTTCTATCAAATGGTTGTACAAAAGTATATAACGGTTCGAATCCGGAGTATCTCCGAGTCACATCGGAATACAAATAGAGTACCTGCTTGTCAAAAGAGAACCACGCACATTGAGAAAAGAACTATACCATTGGACGTATAGAGTTGATTACTTCTATCAAGGCTACCGAAGCCGCAATACTGCTAATATTGTGAATAATCATCGACTCTGCTTGTCCAATGGGTTCTTTTTTCTTCAAACTATGAACATGAAAGGAGAACTCAATGAAACACTTATTGATGGACGTAATTAAAGCGTCAAACAACTTAACCCTCCGCTACAGGAATACAATTGTTTTCCCGACATTAGAGGAGATCAACCCATACAGCTCAGAAAAAGTCACCCTGGCAGACTCTGAAGCAGTATTGGGGATTTTAAAAGAGGCTAGGACTCTTCAGGAATATGGATACTATATCCATCCAAATGATTTAATTACATTACTGGAACGTATCGTTACGGAACAGGATGGAGCAACTGCGGTATTTACATTACGTAACGCAAATGCCTATCTTGGAGAAGTAACCGGTGCTACCAGATCTTATACTACCTTATATGGAGATGGCGTGACTGCAGAAGACTTAAAGAATGCAGGAATCGATCCATATATGGTGCAGATCGTACATTATACACTGACTCAGATTATAGGCGTGGATGATTGCGAAAGCTATCATCTCTTAGATGATCGGAACGTCAAAGAAGTTGAGGAAGCAAAGGCCAAATACTTCAATGAGGAACACAAGGATCAAACGGCTTATATGACGAATCTGTTAGATGAGCTGGCTACCAATATTGAAGGTAAAGAACGCTTAAACATCGGATTCGATATGATCGGTGATGCTGTTACGATATTCACTTCATTAGTTGCATCAAACAATCCGATGAGTGAGACGATGACAGCTGATGTGAAAGGATTCTTGGAATATGTGGCTCCAGAAATCAACAACTGGGATCGTTGTCAGTTCACGGTTCCATGTAAAGAAACCTTTGCGATGTTGGTATATGAATACTTACGCCTTGGTTTCAATGCTACAAATCTGGTAAAGAATATCAACAATGCAACAGACGTGTTACGTGCATTTGCCGTATATTCAGACCCGACATACGATGGTTCCTTGACCACCAAACCAAAATTCAAGAATCACTTAAATCATGACGAGCGTAAGTTTTTCATGATCTTACTGACTCATGCAGATCATGTAGATACAGATGTCTTCTTATACCCAGAGATGTGGAAACGTGCATTTGAACGTTTAAAACCACAGCAGTTCTTACATAAACGCTTTAAGAAAGTAAGAGAAGCTGCGGATAATCTGTATCACAGAAAGAAACCACAGACAGTCAAAGGTATTGCAGAAAATGCAGTTCTTCATGCTGGAGATAGCTTAAAAGACTTCGAAGCGGGTCTTAAGAAACTGGAAATGTTCCCAGGTACTTATATGAGATACTTTGATAAATATGTCCGTACCTATGGTAGCAAGATCAGTGATGATCTTCAGGAAAACAGACATTTTCAGCATATTGTCACGACTTCTTTATATCGCGTGGTATCCCAGGTGGAATCCACAAAGATGTTATGCCAACTTCTGATCCTGTATCAGAATCGTAGACATGACGAAAATAACACGAATCTTCGTTATATCAAACCGAAAGGAAGCCGTGCATATGTGCCGTTGAAACCAACAGCAGAACCGCTTTGTGAGAAGACATACTTAAACGACTTCTATGATGAGATCGTCAATATTTTACGTAACGAAGTAACCAGACGATTCAAAGACAAACCGTATCTTGGAAAGGTCTTCATTGATGAAGCTGCTTGGGGTGTTGTAGTTCCTACCGAATTACGTGAAGCGAACGATAGTGGATTGCACATCGTTGGTAGAGGTTCTTACTTTCGTTTACCAACCGTGGAATCTGCTCCTGAGATTGCTAAACAGGTGCATGACATCATTGTCCCATATATCCACTGGACAAATGGAAAAGATTGTATGGGTGACCGCGTGGACCTCGATTTATCTGGAAGTTTCTACACCGACGATTTTAAATACGTTGGTAAATGTAGTTACGGAAATCTCTGCTTATCTGCGGGATCTGGAGAAGATCGAAGCGTTATTGCTACGCATTCAGGTGATTTCACTTCTGGTGGTCCGTACGATGGTCCAGGCGTTGCCGAGTATCTCATTGTACGTCGAAAAGATGCCGTTGAGAAATTAAAAGCAAGATATTTAGTAATTCACACCCATGTATATACTGGTCAGGATCTTGCAAATACCAATGCATTCTTCGGATTCGAATATCTTCAGGAAAGAAACGGGGAACACCAGATCGAGCAGTATGCACAATTAATCAATCGTGGACAAAAAGACACTGCTTGTAAAGCACTGATTCGTCCAGATCGTACACTCTTTACTTCCAACTTACGTGGAAAAGAAGATTCTATGATCAATGTGGTGATTGATCTTGTAAACTCTGTTGTTTGGTATGCAGATCTTGCAACACGTATGGTTGGTTATGATTATGCAACTGAATACAACTATCTGGATGCTCCAGTAGAACAGCGTCGGGGTACCGAAGATAAAACTCCGTTTAAGGCGTATATCAATACCTCTCCAAAACAGAACAACGTAGATGGAACCAAACTGTCTGCACTGGTTCAGATCAAAGCCTTATTAGAGAAACCATATCTGTATTGTGGTGATCTGATGTGGTTACATGGAGAAGTACGTGGACATATCGTTAGAGATCCGAAGAAAGCGGATGTGATCTTTACGTTACCGGATAGCCGGTATGCAAAAGATGCAGATGATGATCAGGAAATTATCACACCGTTTATGACTGATCGTATCTTAGACGAGTTTATGCCAACTAAATAAATGAAAGGAAGACCGTAATTGGTCTTCCTTTTTCTATCCGCATAGTATAAGGATTTTATTTAGGTAATATCTCTATGAATCCATAAGGATAAAACCATATTAAACACAAAGGAGGACATAAATTATGTCAAGATGGAACTACTACAAGAAAGACCTGATGCCGGTCGGAAACCTGGAGGAATTAGTAGCAACTTTAGATCACGAGGATATGGATATCGGGATCGTTCTCGATATCTATAGAGCAACACAGAACGGGCAGGACGTAGCAGGTGACGACGAACTCTGGTGCACATATCATCAAATCCAGAATCAACTCTCCAAAGATGTCAACGAATACATATCTAACAAGCGAACAGAGATCAAGGACGCTTACGATATGCAAGACGTCAGAGACATCGAAGCATTCGATAAACTAGCTGAATTCATAAAAGAACTCCCAGAGGATCTTTATGAGGACCCTGAAGGAGCCATTGAGGAACTTCGCTGGTTGATACATGTAGATGAAGATACTCGTATTGATAAATACGACGTTGAGGAGGGTGAATATTATGAATAGATTTTTGAATGGCCCATTGCCAGTATTAATCTTAGCAGCGCTGATGACAGCATGCATCAGCTGGGGTCTCCGATAATTTACATAGAAGAAAAGCCTTCACAGGCTTTTCTTTTTTATCCGTAAAATTGAGAATTGAATTTATATGCTATTTACGTGAATCAGAGAAATAATATAAGAAATCCGTACATAACTCTGATCGAGAAAAGTTCATAGGATTGAAAGAGATCCAAAAGGGTTATATGAATCCCCGTACAATAAGTACAAAATCTATGATCCGGCTGGCGGAAGTCGTTAAGAAAGGTCATTATGACAACAACTACAAACACAAATGCAACTGTTAAATCTGTACTCTGGTTTTCCAGACACAATATGACCACTGAGCAGATCGATGATCTTAAACGGATTTTCGGATCCGGCGTAACCATCAACCACGTATCCGCTAATGCAGCGTCTTGGAAAGACGTCGTAGAGGCAGGAACAAACGATGACGTACTGGCAGTGGTTCTTCCTCCAGCATTATTAGCGGACTTAACAAATCCGCGAAATAACCAGAAACCAGTCATCAGAGCTATTGCAAACCGTGTCCCGACCGGAAAACAGGTAGTAAACCCAGCAACCGGAAAACTCGAGGACGAGTTCAAATTCGTTCACGCTGGATGGGAGCGTGTTCTGAAGATTGAGGTCGTAACTGAGAGATTATAAGGAGGCGCGAAATATGTTATATCCAGGATATGAGCCAGATAAGGGAGATATGTTATCATATGGTCCTTCGATGGCCACAGTATGTGAAACTTGTGAATATGCCTTTGTTGATTGTGAAAACTGTCATGCGGCAGAAGTAAGAATCATGAAGGCACATACACCAAAAAAGGAGGTGAATAAAGAAGAGTCTTAACGGCTCTTCTTATCCTATGAAGACAATGACAACAACTAACGATGTAACTTATAGACCAAGTGTTTGCACTGAATGTGCAACATGCGAAACTCCATATGTTGATTGCCCGATCTGTCTGATGGCAGAGAAGGTAGTCGATACAAAAGATGGAAAGGCGGTTACAGAAGAGTCTTAACGACTCTTCTTTTTTTGTTTCTGCGTGGAAACTCCACCTAAAAACAGTCCTTTAAACCTGAAGCTTATGGGAAAGGAGGACAAAATCTTGACCGAAGCTATACAAAATCAGCTTAGAGAAGCGCTTTTAAATAACTCGTATGATCATGAATCAACGCATTTAGCACTGAAAAAAGAATGGGAAAATTCATTCTCTTATCTGTACAGATTACAGATTGAGAAGATTCTTTATGATGAATACCACTACTACTCTAATGATGCAACTGGTAAAACTCCAGACATTATTGGACATTTGTATCTGGATTCTAACATCCGTGCTTGCTTCGATATCGACAAAGACATTATTCATGTCTGTGACCGCGAGGAGTTTAAGCGCTCCAATTATTACCTTCGGTATTTCACACTTCAAGAAATGATCGATGATGGTCATATCTTTCAGTGGATACCTATTGTAATTATTGATGATCAGGTGGTTTGGGACTGGGAACTGAAAGTTATCTCGAAAGATGCGATCCAGTTCCGTATGCCAAAGCCATTCCGTAGACAGTTCGTATTGAAAAACGAACGTGATCCAATTACGGATGAGATCATCTATGTAGATCATAAAGTACAGGTCTTCGTCGTTCAGAATGATTACTTTGAAAGACTGACCTTAAACCGTATGAATCTGTATCTGGATAATGAATCGAAGACGATCAAGATCCAGAAAGAATATTTAAAACAGCAACTCCCTGGCGAAAACAAAGAAGGTATCTACTTTGTAACTCTGGCATTCCCAGATGATGGATTACAAGCACAGTATTTATTTACCCAACTTGTAGACCTGTACGAAGAAGAAACCTATTTTACTGGTACATTGCCTAACCCAGTATTCGAGAAGGTACAAAACTATACCAAAGATATTTCGGTAACCCTTGTCTATGTCAATGAGTTACATCGAAAGATTTGGTATACTGGTTCGGATACAACAACTGCAGAAGCAAACGATTGCAACCTCATGGTATTAAACCGTGATGGTGATTTCGTACCATATGCGTCTCCAGTTCCGCCAGAAAACTTTATGGTATTCCGTACCAAGAAAGACGAAGATATTCCGGCGATTGTACCAAATACAGAATGGATCAAGTTATATTATCCAAACATCTATCGTATCACAAATAAGACGATGGTGGACGGGGATCAGTTTAAGATATTCTATTTCTATCACTATAACACGTATTTGAAGTACACATGTATCCATGATTTCTGGTATCGTTTCTTAAAGATGCATTTTATGACACCAGACGAGAATACGACAATGGAAGAAGTCATTGATCGAATCTGGCGTGGTAAGATGAACTACCCAGGATGGACCGTCGCACAGATTGAAGACTTCACAAAGACATTTGAGAAGATTCTTTTTTATCTGTATAAGCACTACAAATACGCCGAGAATGATTTTCTATATAATTACTTGGAGGGCGATACGAATCCGTATGACTTCAACGATATTGATGGAAAACCATTCATGTACAAGCAGGGAAAACTCAAAGAATGGATTCGAGATGATCCATGGTTATTGAGAGATTACGTCTTAGAACAAAAGAAAGTCGGACGAATTTATCACCTGTTTACCAACCAACTGGACTTAAGTACCAGACTCCGTACGAACACAAATACGGAATTGCATTATGATTATGAGTTCGAAGAACCCATGTATGTATTTGCATTAAATAACACCAGGGAATATCCAGTTTACATGGATATTCGCTTTTTTGTTGATGGAATCTTCGCAGAGAAGATGTATCAGGATCGTTATCTGTTTATGGACTACTTGTATGTCCCGGCATCTATGGTAACCGATGATAGCTATTTGGAAATTGAGGTATTCCCAAGATACGATTTCAAACAACCGGTTCGATTCGAATCTATGGATGATGTACAAGAGGTAACGATCGTAGAACCAGACGAAGGTGATATCTGGCCTACGTATGCGGATGCGTATCTGATGTTGAAAGCTGGAGAACAAGACGAGTATACCCATTTGTATGAAAACTCTTTGAATGAATTTTTCAAAGTAACTTCCTGTTATACGGAAGGTGAATGGGAAGTTAAAACAATCGATAAGGACAAACCAATTCGATTTACTCGTTTACGGAAGTTCAAATTGCAGCCGACAGATGAGTCTGTTTTAAATAAAGACATCAACTTATGTATCAACAAGCATCCCATGGGACTCCCGTATCAGATCACCACAGCAGGATATCCATACCTGCAATTAGTCGGTGCAGAAAGTAAATTCCATTACTCTGCAGACTATATTCGTGTGTATCGAAATGGACGATTACTTCCAAATGTCAAATGGTGTTTCTATTCATCCTTTGAATGCCCACGTATTCAGATGATGGAATGGTTTGATGTAGGAGATACCATTTACTTTGATATCACTCCATTTAGATACAAGATGATCTATTACCAGGAAGAACTGGAATGGCATCAGACCTTAATCGATCTTCGTAACATCATCACAAAACCATTTGACTGGAGATACTACGATGTCTATATGAATGGACGTCGTTTATCCATGAATAACTTATTCTCAATTACGCCATGGGAAATGACTATGGTAAACTTAAAATCCAAATATAACCTGGCGATCTATGAAAAAGAACGTGACTGGGAATATTATGGATTAAACTACAAAGAGAATATTTATTTCTTTACACCAGATGATCTGTTTAAGAAAGATTGGGTATCTGAAGATGAAAAGAACCAACTCATCAAAGATATCATCGAAGCAGAAAAAGATCCGAGATTAAATATTTATCCGAATACGAACGAAGAACCAAAACAGGACTGGACGGATGATAGGAAGTATGTGCTTCTTATGGCATTCTATTGGAATGAGCTCATTCCGAAGACGTTCGTGAATCCGTCGGTGTTACAGTTCAATAAGAGGATTATCTCAGAAGAATATCCGATTGTCTACGAGACTTACGTACATCAAGGCGATGAATTCGCACGAACGGAGTACGAAAAAAAAGCGTTAAAAGATGCTCCAGAAGCGATGTTGTTAGATCCTGACACGATCGTGAAAGGAGAAAACAAGGAAAACTTAACGTATGTCTATATGGTAGGTCATCCATTAGATGACGCTGCTGACTACGTAGACGAGACGATTACTATAAATAACTCAAAGTACAAAATAGGAGGTGATTAACCATGCCAACACCGGCACAGCCAGGGCAAGTCCCAACCATAATCACCAAACCAAATCAGCGTTTTGCAACAACCGCTCTGTCAACCAAGTATCGTATTAATGCGGTCAACGGAGAGCTGTTAAAAGATGATGTCACTGGTGAGATTTTTTATAAACGTCATGGTGACGGCAAAGTTGTAAGCTTCTTCCAGAATAAAGAACGTATGCAGGATCTGGTATTAGATCTTCGTGTGCTTCTTAGTACCAATATGGGATTTCGTTATCCTGCTGGTCTGGAGAATGCATTCTTTATTGATACCAACTACGACCTCGTAGCAATCAATAAAGAAAAACTGATCAATATCTACAATGACGATATTGAGATCAATAACGAAAATACAGAATCGATGTATACCTTCCATTTTAAGTTATCTGCGGAATGCAATGGCTTCTTCATGGAAGTGGATACTAGAGATTGTGACAAACCGATCGTTGAAGTAATCACCAATTACTACAACACAGCATTTAAAAACTACATTGGGGATTCTCCTCTTTTCTTAGCTGAGAAAGACAAATTCCGTGTCACCAGCTGGGAACAGTCAAATGCAGTGGTTCATTATCATTGCGTTTGTACAAAAGGAGAAGCCACACATACGTATGGTTGTACTTCTAATATCCGTCTGAATGAGCAAAGTATGATTGATCTTCCAGATTTGGATATTGCAACAGACTTCAACGGAAGACCAGAAACAATCGAAGTCTTCATTGACAGAATTACATTTGATAAGTTGCACTTTATGATTACCAATAAGGATCTGGTTGCAGGTACCTTCCCAACTTTATTAGACAAATACATCTATGAAGATGGGCATATTGAAGTATCTGTAGCGAACGTCATGCAGTTTATCGATAAACCAGAAGATTGGAAAGAACTTGGAAACGAGATCGTTCTTGCATTTATTGATACCCCATATTTACATCAGTATATGGGACGGATGATGTCTCTTACGAACAACGGAGATTTCATCTTCTCTATTCGTAGACCATATGCCGATGAATGGAGAGTTAATGGTGTTTGGGCTGAGATGGTTCGTATCATTGATACCAACGGTAACATTAAGAATACAGGATCTGAAAACTCTGGTCGTCTTGGTGATCTGGAAGATGTCTTTGGACCAAACCGTATCCATCATGGACGATTTACGTTCTTGCCATCTGAGCATGATGACTTCTTATTTGATGACCGTCGTGAAATCACTTACGAGGTATAGGAGGTACCTATATGGAAGAAATCAGTTTATACTCTGTAGATCCAGGCAGTGAAGTACTACAGTCTCCATATCGTGGAGGTGTTCACAACTGTCAATATGTGAAATCAGAAAGTCAATTGGCAGACGTACCAGCTTCTTTATATGCCGCTGTTGCGAAAAAAGAAATTACTTATGACGTCCCAATTGATGCACCATTATATGCAAGTCTTGTCTTGTATGCACCAGATAGCACCGACGTGAAGGAGGGTGAATAATGGCAACCATTCCGAATTTACCAATGACGGATATCCTCTTACATGGAAAGCCGTCTGAGAAAGAAGAATACCTTGGATTTCCAATTACACGTTATCAAAACATCATTGGAGCTCCAGCATTAGTAACCGCATCCACGATTAAAGGTTCTGCCCCATTTCAACTTCTCAAGACAGATGAAGTGGAGTTAACCGTTTCAGCAATTCGTACGATGTGCGGAAATATCATTTAAGGAGGTACCTCTTATGGCACAACAGAAAGCGGTCGTAACGACCTTAAAATCTCCAGTACAGGATGATGGAAGTAGAATGACCTTATTCCCACAGACCATCTCCTCTGCCATCGTACACGTTGATAAAGATGGTAACCAGAAAACTCTGGATGAGATCCTCCACAAAGACGTCGAAGAAAAACCAGACAACGGTGGCGACGCCAAAATGGAAGATATTCCGTTTATTTCAGCGGAAGAGCCGGACCATGCTTGCCTTTGGGCAAAGATTGATCCGTCTAAAACAAAAGTGGAATAATACTTGTAGGATTAGAACTTCGGGTTCTAATCCTACTTTTACTTTTCGGTAATGTATTATCTACATGATGACAACCCAGTAACGCTAAACAAAGGAGAGACAAAGAAAATGTCAAAAACAAAAGCAACGGAATCATACGAACATGCAGGGAACTTCTTTGAGTACACGCTCAAAGATGAACCTGTTAAGAATACGACGTCAAAGATTCCACTACGAAAGCGGCTCGAAGTAGGAGCCATCAAAATGCAGAAATTGCCGATTGCCCTGGATATCCAGATGTTAGATATGGTAATCGCATTCTTATTGAAAGACAGCGTCTTACGAACTAGAAAGACGATTAATAATATAGATAAGCTGATGGACGCCATTGACCCAATCGTCTATGAGGGGAACATAGAATTGGAGTCCAGAGTACGTGTCATTCAGCAGATAATTACATGTATCTTGGAAGAACGATTCGAAGATACCTCCTTTATACAGGTATACTGTCGGGATCACGCAGAAGATGAGTATACCAGAGATTTGATTGATCGTATGGGAAGTTTTACGATCAAATATGCAGAAAGCAAATACTTAGTTAAAAAGATCGATAACATGTTGGAATATGGGTATGTCATGACATGTCGAGGACTCATGATGGAGATCCTGGAAAGTATCGATCCAAGCGACTATTTAAGTTATGAAAAATACAGTGAAGATCTGGTTACCATTGCCAGATCCATTATCAATATTTACAGGCAAACCAAGAGTTTGGATGCAGACCAGACCTTTAGTCTGGATGGGGAGCAGTTCGAAACAGTCATTGCAGATGCCGTCAATAAACTGAAAGATAGAAACCGTATCTTCTTAACTGGATCTACATATTTAAATGCAATGCTTTCTCCAGGTTATATGAGTAAGCGTCTGTATACATACTTAGCCTTTCCAGGAAAAGGAAAGTCTACGATCTTGTTAAAGTCTGCTCTGGATATGAGACGATACAATCCAAACTTCAAGACGAAAGATCCGGAGAAACGACCAGCAATATTATTCCTGACATTAGAGAATGATATCCCTGAGACCATCGAGCGTATGTTCAATATGACTGTATGTGCCGATGATATTCGTAACTATACACCAAACCAGGTTATTCAAGCCATGCGTGAAAAAGGTGGTTTGAAATTAACCGGAAAATCTTCCATTGATATTATCATCAAAGAATACAGAAACCGTGAGATTGATACTGATGATTTGTATGGTATCATTAATGACCTGGCGGATGAGGGCATTGAAGTTTGCGGTCTGATTCTTGACTATATGAAACGTATTCGTCCTGCAGAGAAAGCGGACAATGAAAAAGGAGAACTTAAAAACATCACCAATGAATTAAAAGAAGTTGCCAAATTCTTTGATATTCCGGTTATCACCGCACAGCAGCTTAACCGTTCTGGTATGGCAGTTATTGATGCCGCTCTACAAGCAGAGAAAGAAGATGTCACCAGACTTGTTGGAGCAGAGAACATCGCTGGCGCTTGGGAAATTCAGGAGAACTCCGACTGGACGTGTATCGTAAACCCACAGAGAAAGAAAGACGATGGTACGTTATGGTTCGTATTCAAGTTACTGAAACGTCGTTATAGATCTTCTGAGACTACCGAGAAGATGAGGCAGCTTGACTACTTCAACCAGCCATTTGAAGCGGGTAATGAAATCCGTATTATGGATGACATTGATCTGGATGAACCACTTGGATTATTATCCTTAAGTGTCGAGTTCGCTCCAGAGAACTATAAGAAACGTGGAGCAACCAATGCAACTGAACGTAAAGTCAGAGACGTCCCAGGTGGAGAGATTGAGGATATGGCGGATTCCTTCTTCGATCTAAATGAGCATGATTATTCTGAGTTTGCAAAAGTATAATAAAAATCTAAACCAAAGGAGACACACAAGTAATGAATAGAAAAACTTTCACATTTGAAGAATTTGGAGATTTGTACTCCAGCTTGATTATCAAGGGTATGTATCAGATCGGCCTCAAAGAATACATGTGGCGATATGATGGCAATGACTGTTATGGACCTATGCGTATCATTATGATTCGTAATAAGTTTGACAGATACGTCAATAGATATTGCATCCTTGATAACCATACTGTTGTTGAACTTACTGAACGTGAAGTGGAGAATCTGTTATTCGCCTATCAGACTTATCATTATTCACCAACAGATAATGCAAAACAACAGGAACCCTGGATGTTTACAGACTTCGACAAACAGGAAGCAGACAAATTGTACATCGAACTTTCGGGTCACGAACCGAATGACTCATATGAATGGCTTGAATGGCCAGATGGGATTTCACTTCGTGAACCACTCAGTTATCCTAATTATTTCTTTGCAAATTAAAGAATTTTTATTCAGAATCACCTGATGCAAATGCAGGCGATATACACTCCTTTAAAGCAAATATTTTCTTTAGCTTAATAAGACTTATAACTTTAAAACAAGGTACGAGGATTCCCAGTCACGGAGTCCCGTACCTTGTTTTGCCCTTAAAACAGTCGAATAACGGAAATGAGGCCTCCCTCATTTTTTTATTTACGAAGAAGAAAGGGGGCTACACCTTGTCTAAAATTAAGTCTCGTATGGATTATGCGAGAGAACTACAAGACGAGATCAAGGGTGTTGTGATGTATTCTTATGAGAGACTGCAGTCTCTTGGAGATGTAAATATCCGTCTTCATCAAACTGGAGAAGTCTGGTTTGAGGATTCTTTCGAAGGTCACCGTGACGAGCTCAAGCTCAAAGAAAAAGAAGAAAAAGCCGTGAAGTTATATAAGGAGTTGGACTCCTTTACGAAGCAGACGAAATATAACGAAATCTACCGAGACTTCTTGGTTGCCATCAAAGACGAGGACGACGAAAAGAAATGGCTTGGCATTTACAACAAATACAGAGATGACATCCGAGATTTAAAGATTGATATGAATAGTAAATATCAGAAATTCTTAGCTGATATGACTGAAATATTTAAAATCGTCACAACTCAGAAACGAAAGGAGAGAGAGTTTAAAATGAAAGAAACTCCAATTGAGGAATTTGTGAGAAATGCAGATCAGATTCGCAAAGTTCTCTATGAGAAATGCAATGCAGGAATGATCACCTTAGAACAACGCGAAGCTTCTCTTGCAAAATTAAATGCCTACATAGAATCTGCAGAGCGATTTACTTCCGAAGTAAATGGTGCTGTAGAAGCATACTGTGAAGGTGAGCTGACTTGTGAAGAACTGGATAACATCGTCTCTGGATACTACAGAGAAAACCCACAGCAGGCGATGTATTACGAAGGTCTTCATATCGACAATCGATTCAAGGCTATGAAGAATGAGATTGTTGGATTATACAAAGAAGGTGTCCTTAGCTTAGAGGATGCTAGGATGAGCTTAGACTATCTGGATCAACTCTATGATGTCCAGATGTATGAGCACGGGGAATACTTAGAGAATGGAGAAGTTCCAACTTTAGAGTTCACCGTATCCGAAGCAATGAATCATTATTTTAACCGTATTAAGACATTTAACGAAAGCGCAAGCGATGCGGAATCCGATTACGCAGAACGTGTGAATGGCTTGAATGACTTTAATGCTGAAACGGCAACTTACTTTGAAGATGCTGGCGAAGTTATCTTAAGTAGCATCGTAATTGGAGCATACTTAGCTTGTATTGCGGCTGTTATCTCTATTCCAGTTGGTAAAGTCATCAATGCGAAAAAAGGTTCTAAACTGATCAAAGCATACGAAGAGTTACATCCAGATGCTGTGAAGTTTAAATCTCTTAGAATATCTAAGATGAGCATTGAGAAAACGGGAGCACAGTATATTCCAGAGATCAAAAAACTGGTAGATGGAAACCTGAATACTTCTGGTAGATGCTTCTTGGCAAAACATGGTGGAAAACCGTTTGCAGTGATTGCATCTATCTTTGCTAGTAGCACTACAGCCGTCGTCACTACTGATGGTGTAGGAAGTGCTTCTACATACAGCAATACCAGATACTACTTCAAAGCACTGTGTCCAGAAGCGGTTGCACATAAAGAGTTCTACGAAGCTGCTTTAATGCTGAAGAAATTCAAAGTATCCACACCAGAAATCAAAGCGTTCTGTAAGGATATGAAAGCAGATCTTCAGGATCTTCGCAAGGAACAGGCACAGGCTGAAAAAGATAAGATCGATGCAGAAAAGAAAGCAAAATCTGCAGCGGAAGCAAAAATTGCAAAAGAATCTGCTGGTATTGAGTACGATAATGATAAGATTTATCAGTACGTACGTGAGCAGTTAATGCAGAAATACGTAGATGGTGAAATCACTCTGGAACAGCGTGAAGGAGCTTTAATGGAAGCCAGAGATCGTCTCTTTGGGGATGATATGGATCTGATTCAGGAATCCTTGTTTGATAACGTTATCAAAAAACTTACAAAAAAAGACTCCGGATCTTGCAGTAAATCTGAGTTCCAGAAATCAAAAGCTTCCTATGCTGCAAATAATGCAGAGATCAACCGTCTTAACGTAAAAATCAAATCTCTTGAAAAGATGGAGGCTCAGAAATCTGATCCAACTACTTTGAAGAAATGCGCGGATGAAATCAAACGTCTTCAGGCAAAAGTTCAGAAACTCGTTTCTAATAATGATACACTTTCCAAACAGATGCAAGCTTGTATGGTGGGTGAATCTTCTGAAACTCCTGTTGGTGAGCAGATCTATGCAAACGTTTGTGAGCAGGTTACTGACAAATTCATCAACGGTGAAATCACTTACGAAGAAAGAACAGCTTTATTAGAAGCCGCTCAGGGACGTGTCATTGTAGAAAACGCAGATCTGATTGAAGAAGGCGTGTTACAGAAAATCTCTGATAAGATTCAGAATCAGAAGATCTCTGGTTCTGTGGAGCAGTTACGTGCAAAATATCTTTCCAATATGCAGGAAGTAAAACGTACCGAAAAACGTATCAACGAATTAAAACAGGTATTGAGTCGTCGTGACATCGATCCGATCGTTGCAAAGAAAACTGCACGTGAGATCAACCAGCTTCAGGCAAAAGCAAAGAAACTGGAAAGCGATGCAAATTTTGCATATAAGAAAATGTCTGCACAGGATTTCAAGAATGCTCCAAGAGAAAAATTCAATAACAAACTTGCTCAAACAAAACCTGTTACGCAGTAGGAGGTGATCCTATATGCTGAACTTATCAAATGTCGTATCACGTATTAAGTTCAAATTAGGAATTGCGAATATGGCATTGCCATTTGATAATCTGGATAAGATGATCGTGGATATCATTCAGGAATTTACAGTTCCGATCTTTTCGATCTATGTTCCAGATAAGAAGATCAGCACAATCAATGCCAAAGAGCATTTTAAGATCTTAAATCAGACAACGTCTCATACAACCTACCTGTTACCTGACTTTAAGGATCCGAAACTGTTGTATATCTTTGATATTTACAACAACGAAGATGCCTTAACCAACTTAGGGTACTATGCAGGAACCATTCCGTTTTCCATGACCGAAGGATCCATGATGGGCGAGATGATGTTAAGTAACATGACAGCTCGGATGATCAATGCAGCGGTTCCAAAATTGACCTTTGAGTTTGAGCAACCAAGAACGTTAAAAATCTATAACGCGTTCTGGACAAATACGTTTACGATTGAATGGGGTTTTGAGCATTCAAAATCTTTGAATACCATTCCAGATGATGCATTGCCAGCATTCTTAAAATTGGCACTCTTGGATGTGAAAGAAAACTTATATCCAACGGTTGCACAGTATCAGGAGCAATCCACAGTATATGGAACCATAAGGTTACCAATCGATACTTGGACCAATGCAGAATCTGAACGTACTGAATTATTAAACCAGTGGGATGATACCTATCATCTTGATGGTGTGCCGTTCTATTACGGATAAATTAGAAGATACCATACGTATTATACGTATGGTATCTTCTTACTATCCGTAGAGCCCCTACCCATATTGATATATAATTTTCGTGAATCAAAGCAATTAAATACTAATATCATTCAGCTTTGGTCAGAAAAGTTAATAGTCGCAGAGATCACATCAGCAGGTGACAACTATAACTTTTATGGGTGGAGATCACATCAAGAGCCCGGAGGAATTTATGACAACATATACAGGTTTACAGATTTTATTAAACGTAGCAAACACAGAAATAGTTGATAGAACGAGCGAATTAAAACGTCTCGAATCATCAATCTGTGATGTCGCTATCTTGGCAAATTATCTGTGCCATGGCATTAAAAATATGCCAAGTACAATACTTTTCAGTAATTTCGATGAGTCCGTTAGATACATCAACAAACTCGCAGAAAAATATTTCAAGATGCCACTGTTTAAGAAGACAACAATCACATCTGTGTTAGAGGTGCTTGAACAGCATGACATTGACTACCAGCGTCAGTCGGTAGATATAGATCGTTTGATCTACATGATCAAGAATGCATAAAAAGAAAAAAAGAAGCGGACTTAACATCCGCTTCTTTTTTTTATTAAAATGACGTAAAGAAGTCATCTACTTTATGTTTTGTCTCGGGACTGATCTTTGCATAAATCATATTGTCGTGATCTTTAATGATCGCGTGTTCATGAGTGTCGTCAAATCCTACCAGGTCTCTGATGTCAAGATCAAAGCTTTCCAGAAGAATCTCCGTATTGGTATCCTTATTGCCAACGAGATCTAAGATTTCATGTAATGGAATCATAGTGTCGTCTGGTGTCACGGAAGGATCCGCAGGAGTAACGATGCCAGAAGCAGACTCCATCATAGGTTTCTGTAACTGACCGATCATCTCGGCTTCGCAATGGCTTGGATAGAATACCCAGTCATAGGTTACCAGTAATCGAATGACTACAGTTGGTCGTCCATTGATCTGTCGTAACGTTGCAATAGAACGACAGCTAAAACGTGGAACCATTCCCTGGATAATCGTTTTTGCAAATCCAATACCAGCCTCTGTACCAGCATCTGTCTGGATACGTGCTTTTAACAGATTTCCATCGATTCTTGGTTTCATGATCTTATGGGATCGATTTGGCATCCACACGTCTCGGATTCGTTCTGGAGTTAACTTCGCATCTGTAAATGTTTGTGTTGGATGGTTTTGCTCCCCAAACCAGGAGTCGTGTGCTAATAAATCTTGAATCTTTAGTGACTGTATTGCTTGCCAGACATTCTCTGCTGTGTAATATCGGTGGTTACGGTTTTCTACCCCAAAAGACTGTAGAACTGAATCAAACTCGACAAAGAAAATATTATTGTCATTGTAGATCTTCAAATCTCCGACTTTGGTAAGCGGTGTGTCCGCACTTTCGCAAAGATAAACAAACCCGAGGTCATCAATTTGCTTATTTGTACGCAATTTATTACACCTCGTTTCGGGTTAATTTCTTACCAGATTGTTTTTGGCTTGAACGTTAGAACTCCATTTTTGCAACCACAGAAGAATAATGCTCTTATAGATTTTCGTGATATATTATTTTTTTGCTCTGGCTAGCGCCTTGCAGATTAAGCGTCGTAAATCTATAGGGGTTTGAAAAGTCAGAGACTTTTCTTATTTCGAAATAAGAGAAACGACTTGAAAGGAGCACTACGAAAATGGGAAAGAAGCGTGCAATGTTAGCCCGTATGGACTGGGATACTGCATTTTATGCAGACATGCAAAATGATGTGGGGTTTCAGATTACCGAACCAGCAGAGATATCTTTAGACGGATCCAAAGAAAAATCCATGTATGGGCCACAATCGCCCTTATATGGAACAACTTATGGAGACGAACGAGAGTTTATCGAACGTTGGAGATGTAAATGTGGACGTAAAAAATCCCGTGCATACGAAGGAGAAGAGTGCCCATTCTGCCATAGCAAAGTAGAAGCAAGAGGATCCAACATCAATATTTGTGGATGGATCTCTTTGGTGAAATCCGGCGCATTTGTGATTCAGCCACTCTATTTTCGCATCTTGGCACAGGCAATTGGCAAGGAGTTCGCAGAGATTGTCAATTGTAAGAAAAAGGTAGATACCAACGGAATCCAGAGTGAATTAAAACCAGGAGATTTGGATTTTGTTCCAAGTCATCCGTTTTATGGCATTGGAATTCAGAAGTTTCGGGATCGCTATGAAGAAGTCCTTGATTATTACATGCACCAGTCCAGTAAGAAGAATAAGATTCATACATTCGAATTACTGCTGGCTCAGAAAGATCAGGTTTTCACACAGCACATTCCGGTATACTCTACATATCTGCGACCGCAGTCGATCACCCAGGATACATTCTATTTCCAGGGTGCCGACAAGATGATCAACGTCATCTTTAAATTATCTGAGCATTTGGAAGACTGCCCAGATATCGAGTGGGATAATTTCCAGGCAAGACTACAGATCAAAGTCAATGCGTTATGGGACTATGATTTTACGTCTATGCATGGAAAAGAAGGTATTATTCGTGACATGCTCCTAGGAGGCTCATTGAACTATACAGCTAGGAATGTCATTGTGCCCGATCCTACATTACGTGATAACGAAGTTGACCTTTCTTATCACACATTTAGAGAACTTTTTAAACCAAAGATTATCAACTACTTAAAGGTATATGAAGATATTCCTTTAAGCAAAGCAGAAGACATCTGGGAAGACTCCTGGATCTTCAATGAGAAAGTATACGACATAATGATGATGATCGTTGAGAAAGAGAACGTCAGTCTCTTAATTAACCGAAATCCGACGCTAACCATAATTTGGTGTCGTTAAACCTATCTAATGGCGGGGAAGCATCTCGATAATCATTCACTACGTACTCATAGCAGCAATGCATATGAGGGCAAGGAGTAACGTCCAAGGTATCGTAACAATGTGAATGTAGAGACAATCCGCAGCGAAGTATCTTACAATGATAAGATATGTGCTCATCGACTAGAAAAAGCTAGATAACCACAATCGTAGAAATACGTAAATGAGAGATCAGGTGGTTTGAACATAAGGTAACTTGAAATAGTTACACGAAGCGAGTATCGTTAGGGAAACCGAAATGGTAGGTCTTATGATAGTCTGGTAACAGGACTGCATAGGAAAGAGATAGTCAGATGCTCCTGTTTGAGCATTGGAATTATTATAGTATGCTTTTACTTAAGGTCCGGAAGGTGAAACGAAGTGGTACAGATTACTGTTTGAGTGTACCCCTTAGCATTCTCCCCGGTTTAAACGCTCAGGGTGGGTGTTTTAAAACCTATCTAACTTGCGGGGAAGTTTTATTAATGTGCTACTACGTACTCATCGCAGTGATGCAGATGAGGGCAAGGAGTAACGTCCAAGGTATCGTAACAAGGTAGTACAGTGAGGCAATCCGCAACGAAGCATCTTACAACGATGAGATGTGTGTTCATCGACTATGGAAAGCTAGAAAACTGCATTTGTAGAAATACATAAATGACGTATGTCAGGCAGGTTGAAAATAAGGTAACTTGAAATAGTTACACGAAGCGAGTAGGCCCGATTGTGGGCGAAAGGTAGGACGAAAGTCCGAAACGGTAGGCTGTATAGTATCTGGTAACAGGATATTATATTTGAAGATATAGTCAGAAGTTATTAAAACTTTGGACTTTGATGGTTTGGGAAAAGCCACAAAACAGGGTGACCTGTTGGAAAAACTCCTCTTATGCTGGGAACTCTCTCATTTGAGACAATCAGCCGCGAAGATCGTTACAAAGATAATGATAACGTTCAACGACTAGAAAAAGCTAGATAACCATAACGATAGAAATATCAAAATGACTTAAGTCAGGTGGTTTGAAAATAAGGTAATCTGAGATGGTTACACGAAGCGAGTATCTTAGGATCCGAGTGGACACCGAAATGGGGAGCACTTATATATCTGGTCACAGGATATATAAGTTGAAGATATAGTCTAGTATCCTATGGAGACATAGGGAAGTTCATCAGAGAACTGTGTGAAGTAACGACTCACATGAATGTAACGGATATTCTTAATATGATCGCTATCGTAGATGAAGCGATTCGTTATATGTTTAGAAAGTTCGACCCTCTCACACGTATGATCATTGCGCGTGATACAGGATTATTAAATGATTACTTTGCAGTTACGAAATCACAGAAGATCGATCTGTACCATTTTGCAACTTGCGGCGCACAGGAGAATGATACTCCTGAAACCTTCCCAGAAGAGATCTTAACTAAACAGAAATGGGAAGAAGAGGTTGTTGTGCACGAACAACCGAAACTGCAGCTATTCATGCAGAAAGAAGATTTGACACTGATCCCACGTATGGAAGAAGTAGAAGATATTCCTTTCAAACCAAGTGCCAAATTAAAGAAGCGATTCGCTATCGCTTAAACGAGAAAAGAGATACCCAACGTTACGAGTGGGTATCTCTTTTATTCGTAAAATTAAAATAATATAGTTCAATATTATATCAAGAGCTTGGAGGTAAATATGGAGAATCCATACGCAGTACAAATAGAAAAACTTAACAAGTATAGCATATTCTTTTCAGAAATTGAAGATATAACAATGTGTCTCATGCTAAATATTATGATGACGGAGAGACTTGAAAATGATCCTTGGTTGAACACTGAAATTCGAGCTGCATTAAAGAAGAGTATTAATACATTGATGACCTACATCAATTCCACTTACCAAATATCAATGCATGATGATTTATTTACAGATGATAAGATTGGTGATGTCGAAGAATTCAAAGCATTCGCTCGAGAAATGAGTAAGTATTCTGTAAGCTTACGTACCATCATGAAGTGTGTAGCAAAGAATACTAAGGATGCTTAACAAGAAAAAGATGCCCAACGTTACGAGTGGGCATCTTTTTTTTATCCGTAAAATAGTTCCCGATATTGATATATAATTTCCGTGAATCAGAGAAATAATATAGAATAAAACATGCATCTCTGATCTGAAAAATAAATAGCTTTGAAACAGAAGCGAACAGGTATTTGATCTCCTGGGTAGTCTTTCGATTACTAAAAATGTATGATCCGGTAAACCGCCAAAGGCGGAGTCGTTAGAAAGGTAAAACTATGATGAACACATTAAAGAACATGAAACAGAACCTCGTTAATAAAGCTACAGAACTTATGAACAATGAGGATTTCGTGAACGTTGCTTGTGGAAGTATCGGAGCAGTTGGAATCGCATTCCAGGTTAAATTTGCTGCAAAGTTTTACAAAGCAATGATTCCAGCAATTAAGCAGGATGATAGCAAGGGATTAAAACTTGTTCACATTCTACTGTGCATATACATGACATATGTGTATGCTTACAACATCGGAACAACAATTGGATGTTGTATGCCAGTGAAGAAACACGAAGGTCCAAGTCTGGATGGACACGATGATGTGTTTGCAGAAGAAACCGAAATCTAATCATATAAGTAGAGGAGGAAACAAAATGTCCAACAACGAAAAACGCGAAAAATTTACAGTATCATTAGCAGATTCTAGCACAATGTTTACAAGAGGCCTGCTTGATGAGATCGCATCAAGAGTGATCCAGAAGGACATCAACGAGGGATTTGGACTTGTTGGTGTTAGACACGCAGGTGACTTCTGTGACGGCTGTGCTTGTGATGACAAGGTTTGTAAAACCTGTCCATGGGCAGAGTACGTCCCAGACACAAGAAAGTAAAAGAAAAAGAATCGGACTATACATCCGATTCTTTTTTTTGATCTTTTTAAATATAGTGATATATTATTTACGTGTAAGAATGCAACGCTATTCTAATTAGTGTATATTAGTTTAATATGGTTTTAAACTTGCAAAAATACTTTCAGGTTATAGTATTTACAGTCATGTACTGAGTTCATCTGATTCCCCTATCAGACATGGAACTCTTATGTTGCATTCTACAATTATGTATCGGTCTTGATCTGTGCTTACTCCTTTGGGCATGGAAGAGACGATCTGCCAATGAGAAAGTGATGTTCCTCTCCCCATATTGTGAATGTCACTTTCTCGTAAAAAAGAAAACTTTAAATTTTTTATACACAAAGGAGAGACTAGGAGGATATACAAAATGACAAGACGTAAACCAGTAAACGCATTCGAAATTGCGAAAACGAAAGAAGTTGGATTCGTATACTTATTATCCGACTTTCGAACAGAACATGATGTGAGCTTTGGTACAAAGAACGTGCCGGTATGCGCAGATGAGAATACACCAATCGATGTGTATTTCTTAAAGAATGTCTTAAGTGATTATGGTAGAGGACCATTACTTGCAATGGTAAGACCATTTAACTCAACTATGCGCGAGCGCTTCAAAGAAGAAAATGAAAAGGGTACCGTTATGATCCCTGGAGTGACTGCAAGCGAAATGGAAATTATTGAAATTCTTGATTTGACATCTACCTTCTGGATGGAACGATTTGTTTCTACTGGATTAGTAGACATTCATGCTGGAGATGATCGATGCCTGAGATACGTATTTCATCATTCTCCATGGCTTTGGACTCGTCTGTCCCATCTGTTAGATGAACCAAGAAAACCAGGTGAAAAGCCAAATACTGAAACCGCAATGCGTATCCAGGAAGAAGAGCTTGCGAAAATGAGAGAGGAGAACGTGCTGTTATGAAAAAATCTACTTACGAATTATTTACATTAAACCATGATATTGACGGTGGTTATGTAGGAGATGCTGAAAAATTCTTAGTCGTCCTGCATGGCTTTAACGTGGACGCAAAAGGGCATGAGTTTACAAACTATGCGCCATGGGATAAAAGTAGTGATTTCACAGGCATCTTTATGGATCGTGAAAATCCGTTTGTTTTAATACCAATGGAATATGCAGACTTAGTTGGTGGAATCAGTGATACGGTAGCGATTGTAAGTCCGGTATATTGCGATATTTCACAGGAAGATCTCCCAAATCTCACAAAAGGGTTAAAGACCATTAAAAGTGTCTTAACACAGTTTGAGTCCATGCACATGTTATCACCATTTTGTGGATTCAATCATTTCCGTCCAGTACCGAAGAAGAAAAAGAAAACAAAAGAAGAGTT
>ERZ1034768.101-NODE-101-length-32789-cov-15.657023_pt1 | contig 32789 bp, 50 predicted proteins | sample MGYA00520691_ERZ1034768 | MGnify/ENA primary metagenome ERZ1034768 (study PRJEB33766, sample SAMN09781704) | gut metagenome | biome: gut microbiome | host: Homo sapiens | place: Madagascar | study: EMG produced TPA metagenomics assembly of the PRJNA485056 data...
CCTCAATATAATCTGGGCAAATACTTAAAACGCCATCTTCATCAGTTTTTGCATTCGGATACCGCTCCAGAAACACACTCTGCCTTGTCTTCGCCGGATGCTCCTTCGCCCACTGCTCAACAATTCCCACATGGTCCGCAAGCATTTCTGCGTTGTTGTATGCCAACCCGCAATTCCCCCCAGTGGCCTTATAAATCGGGCAGTCATCACAGATGTTGCTCTTTGCGCACATTCTGGTGATTGCTCTCAAATATTTCACTGCGTCCATCGTGTCTCTGCCCCCATTCTCTCCCGCGGCATCTTCTTGCCCCTTTTGGCCTTCCACCGAGTCGTCTTGTCCATATACATTTTTATATCCGCTTTTGTGCATGGCATCTTCCCGGTTTCGATTGTCCTTACAACATATGCCAGTGTTTCTTCCCAACTTGCGCTAAACCAACACCCCTGGAGCGTTTCATTTATTCTCCGCTCCATCCACCGTGCGTACTTGCATGCCCTGTTTGCCGCATTCCGCGAGAACCCCAGCGCCATGAGCTGCTTCACGAATGTTTTACGCTTCATTTTCTCAATCTTCCTCTCCGGCCTTTCTGTGCGGCCTTCCCGGTATCCACACCTGTTCGCGGCAGGCATAGCAGATTCCGTCGTCTTTCCATTCTCCGTTCCCATAACTGCACTCGCCGCACATAGGCATTGCGGTCATTTTCTCTCCGCAGACATACCCGCGTTTGATCCAGTGCCCGTGCCGCACCGGCTCTACATCCGCCGCCGGTGTGTCCCATGCGCAGTGCATTACCTCTCCACAGTTATCGCATCCACCGCAGTGTGCTTTGATGTGTTCAACCAGTGCCTTTCGACTTATGTAATCATCCATTTATCAACCCTCCCACTGCACTGCCATTGCCCGGGCGATTCCGGGAAATGATTTTGATCTTGTTTTGCTGTCTCTCTCGCGGTGTAAAATGTAGTGCGGCTTTACTCTCGACGTGCTTCCGCGTCTTTTTGACGTGCTCCCGACCCAAAGACCTAAGGGCTCAACAATATTTGTCGAAACCAGATCTGGCAAGCCTTTTAACCATAGGCATGTCCGCTTCCTCCATGGGTCCCCGTATTGATACGGTTCCACGATTTGGCTGTATTTCGGCAGCTCAAAATATTTTAGCGGTACGGGGTTTTCAATTGCAATTCGCGGGATATCAGCTGCCCGCAGTGCCATAAAAAACGCTTTAGCTTCCCAGCCTTTCTTCTCGCACGTCCAGTCCTTTACGGTGTGGTCTGCGTTAAACAGTCGGACTGCTCCAGCCGCCGTAAGATATGTACACGGTGGATGCGCTATCATCAAATCCCATCCGGGGATATCATGCGTCTGTCCGTCCATAGTGGTTATCTGTCCCCCCCTCATGGCTTCCAACGCATCCCCCAAGATGTGCCACTCAGGGTGTCCGCCGCTTGGCTCCTGTATATCGCAGCTGTACGCCTCGTGCCCCAGTGCCCGGAACGCCATGCACTCGGTCTGGGATTCCTCGCAGGCTATCAAGACTCGCATAGCACGTCCTCCATTTCCATTTGCCCCGGCAGCACATCATACTCCATCCACCAGTTAAATACATCGGTTCCGGTTTCCAGTCGGTTTTCAGTCCCCGACGTTTCCGCTCCTTAACCAGCCGATCAAACGCCAAGATATAGGCCGCTTTGTACTTAGGCCACCGAGAAAATTCAATCTCTCGACCTTTCTTACCCGCCATTGAGCATCCAATGCAGCCAACCCGATTAAATCCATCCATGTACAAAGGATTCACCGGCACATGCTCCTCCTCAATGTAGTGCCAAACGTCCTCGTTCTCCCAGTCAATGATTGGATTGCAAACACGGTTCGCTTTGATGGAGCAGTTTTCAAACAGGAGGCGATCCGGGTCATTGTCGTTGATGATGATCCGCTTCTCCTTGTTTCGATGGCTCCGCTCAAACGCTCCTCGGTTGTTCTTCCGGGCGTTGGATTCTGCCCAGCGTACCCCTGTGGTGATAAATCTCCCAGTGCCACCATGCTCCTTGAGCACCTCACAGCAGTACCGTGCCAGTCGTGTAGGTGGCATAAGCTTTTGTGGGATCAAATCCCACATGGATGTGCGCCGCCCCTTGTACACGGGCCAGTTGATCGTGCATTTAATCCCCAGCAGCTCCAGCCGCCGGAACTCGTCCCTGACAAATCGGACTGTCTCCGGGGCGTCAGCCGTGGTGTGGTTATGGATCACCTCAAAATTGATCCCGGCCTTGATAGCCAAATCAACACATACAGAGCTGTCTTTCCCGCCGGACGTGGTCACAACCAGAGGCTTTTTGTAATACTGTTCTGACAGCCGTGCCGCCGTTCTGAGCCGGTCAATGCTCTCGTCATACCATTCGCTCATATTGTCTCCTGTTCCGCCCGCTGGAGCACGATCCGCAACGCTTCGGCGTACTCAAGGTAGCAGTCTTTATCCAGCGCATAGCCCATGCATAGCGCGGTGGTGTAGCTATATACGAGGTCCTGCGCTTCATCGTATTTCATTTCGTTACCTCCGGTTCGTCCTGGCAATACATCCAGTGGGTGATTTCCACCTTTACTACATCGTCACTGCTCCTCGGATCTCCGTCCCACCATAGCCACTTGTTGTCGTCCACCCGTGTTGCAACATCATCCGTATGTATCACATTTGAGCTATAAAAATCTCGGTATGCCACGATGACAGGAACCCATAGCGGCGGTTTTTCATTCTCCACGCTCACCCATGGCCCCGGCAGCCTCGAAATCACAGAAATCGCCATAGCCGCCGCAGTTGCGGCCTCAGTGCTGCCCTTGCATTCCTCTGCAAATTCCCTCAGTGCCGCAATTGCGGCCTGACGGTCAATGTAATCCGCCATGCCATTGCTCCTCAATAAAGTCCTTCCGTGCGTCTCGGATCTCTATCAGCTCCTCAAACGCCTTGCACACCTGTTTTTTTTGTTTGTCTGTCCCTTGATCGTCCGGATGTTCCTTTCGGCACGCTGCCAATTCATCCGCTTCCTTCATGCATTTTTTCAGTGCTGCCGCTTCGTTTTCTTCCAGCATCCCCTCGATCAGTTTTAGCGTTTTTATATTCATGCAAAGCCCTCCTATATCTTTGTACCCCGCCCCGGTGATCCTTTCCATATGTCCAGTATGGAGGAGGTGCGTTTACACCTACCTTTATAATAATGTTCCGGGACGGGGTGCAAATTCGTGATTTATGCGTTCAGCATGTTTCCCACGCTGCCCAGCAGCGCCGTCATGGCCTTCCGGAACTTCTCCGCCTGCTCCGGCTCTGCCTTTTTGATCAGTCCCATCATACGGTTGCAGTCCTCCTGTACCGCCGTGAAATAGACCTGAAAAACCGCCGTGGAGCTGTCCGCCAGCTTCAGCCGCCGTTCCAGCTCCTCCGCTCTGGCTTCTGCCTCCGCTTTCCCGGCGACTGCCGCCGCCCGTTCTGCGTTGGCCTTGTCCATGTCGGCCTGTGCTTCCTTTTTTCCCTCGGCCTTTGCCGCCTCTGCCGCACTGCGGAGCGTTGCGGCCTCCTTTCCAGCCTTTTCGGCCTTCTTTTCGGCGGATGCCAGTTTCTTCTCCAGCTTCTCCCGTTCCTCCTGAAATTTCTGTGCTTCCTGCGCCCGGATCTCTGCCAGCATTTCCTCGCTGGGCGCTTCCACGGCCACTTCCACGGGTTTGTTCTGGAGTTCTTCCAACTGCTGCCGAAGGCTTTCGGCCTCCGCCTTGGCCTTCCGGGCGGTTTCCTCCGCTTTCAGCGCTCCGTCTGCGGCCTGATCTACGGTTTCCTTCCACCGCTGGGCTTCCTTTTTGGCTTCGTCCCGCTCCCGAATCGCCTTTTCCAGCTCCCGCGTGGACATCCCGTCCACATCGTTCTCCTCCAGAAAGTCGTCCATTTCCTCTTCCGGTACCGCCAGCAGCTTCAATGCCTTGGTGTAAGGGAGATTCATAATCGCCTCGGATTTCGGGTCGGAAAACAGGCTCACCTGTTCCGAGCCGAACCGCTCATACATTTTCATGTAGTTCTGTGCGGTGGATTGGCTGAACTGTACCTTCTCCTCCAGCCAGTTTCCCCATTCTCCATGCGGTACAACCGCCTTCGCCTCGCACAGCCGCTTGCCAATCTCCACGGCGTAGCTCATGACTACCACCCGTGCCTGCTGCTGGAGGCTCCGAATCTCTACCGCCAGAACCGCAGGATCCGCCTGCGGCTTCTGGATGTTCTGTACCTCGTTCATGCTGTTTCATCCTTTCTGCTTGCCTTGCCGGTTCTCTTGCTCCCGGCCTTTACCCAGCCCAGCCACTCACTGAGGAATGGACGGAACCTGTCTTCTGGATTCCTTGCCCGTCTTCCGTTCCCCAGAAATTCGTTCCGGTACCCGTGGATCTGCACGATCGTGTTGTCCTTTTCCCGAATCTCAATACAGATGTACGGCGTTCCCGGCTTCCGTTCCCGCCGAAGGAACAGGATCGTGGTCTGTCCGGTCAGGTGCCGTGCCGCATACCCGCCCACGCAGATGTGGAGCACGTTGCCCTCCTGAATGATTTCCTCGCCGTCCTCCGGCACCTTAATCATCATGCCGCCGCTGCGGTATTCGTACTTCTTCCTGAGCTTTTCCCGTCGCTCCCGATATTCCCTGCTTGCCTGCTCCATTGCCTTCTGTTTTTCCTCCCGGCAGCGGGCTTCCCTGCGTTCCTGCTCTGCCTGCACCCGGAGCCTTGCGTATTCCACCATTTCATCGTGCGCATCGAACAGGTCTCTTGGCATTAAGGTTCCTTGCTGGCTCATGTCCCGTCCGGCCTTTTCCGCCATGTCCAGATAGTCTCTCCAGAATCTCAGCTTTCTGACCGGATCCATCACACGCCCGGTCTTCCGTTTTATGTATTTGATCTGGTCCTTCAGCCCAATTCCTCTGCGGGTGATTTTGGTCGCGTTTTCGATCCAGTATTCCGGCCGCCCCAACTGATCCGCAATTCCCAGCACCTCCCGAACCGGCAGCTTGAATACCCTCCGGTTCGCCTCCAGCAGCTCTATGGATGCATTCGGGCTTTTCCGGTATATCCCCCAGTCTGCCTTGCTGATTTTCAGGAATTCCCATGGGGTGTCGGCCTTCCAGTTTACCGTGTGGCCATTGGTGATGCGTCTCCATACCCAGTCTTTCGCCACGTCCAAAAGCCCCCACTTGCATACCAGCTCCAGCTTCGGGCGCTCTGCGTAGGCGGTCAGCTCACGGATGATCCATGATGTTTCTACCCCGTCCTCAAACAGATCTCTGCCGATCGTATCATGCACCGCTCTCCAGTACAGCATATCGGTTTTGTCCAGCTCCTCCGTCTGCCAGAGAGAATAGACATTGTTTCCGGTCATGCCCCCGGTCTGCGGCTCTCTCGGCCTCACCGGCCCGTACCAGTCGAACCCGGTGTATGCCCCATACAGGCCGAATCTCTGATGATATTCCTCCGCTGTCCCCGGTGCGAAATTCCACACCTCGAATGGGATTACATCCATGCTGGATCTCCACGGCGCATCGTATTCTTCCCGGCAGAAGGTTCGTTCGAGCCTCGCACCCACCGCCCACAGGCTCCCGCTCCGGTTGCTGAAATAAATCACATTGATGTGCCGTTTCAGGCTCGGTGCGTCATCTCTCAGTCTGCTGCTGCATTTCAGCTCCACCGGCTCCATGCAGAAGGGGCATAGCACGGTTTCTCCGCTCTTCCCGCTGATCTCTGCCACGCCACTGTTCCCGCATGCGCTGCATTGGCATAGCTTCCGTTTCTTGTCGATCCGCCGGTAAAATAGAAACTGCGGCATCCGGCTCTCAATTTCGCTCAGCGTTTCCTCCTTGATCCGGGGCCATTTCATTCCCATTGGCGTCCCCATTACAGGAAGTCCTCCAGCCGGAGCATCACGCCGGCGTTCATGTCCTTGGCGTCCTCGGCCTCGTACTTGCTCATGTGGATGCTCATGTGGAACTCCACCACGCACCCCGGAAAGTAGAACCCGGCGGCCGCCTTGCAGGCGTCCAGATCGGAGATGGCCTCCCTCCGGATGGCCTTTCCCACCGCATCCATGCATTCGCTGAAGCTCCCGCCCTGTACCACTGCCTGTGCGAATTCGTCATTCTGCTGGCAAAAATCCTTCAAGATTTCCGCCACATACGGAGCCATGACCTGCCCGTACCGATTTCCCTTGTATGCCTTCCGGCCATCTTCAATTTTCGTAATCGCTTCGGTTTTCACTTGATTTTCCTCCCGGCCTTGTTTATAATGTATATGGTTTCACTTGATTGCCGCCCTTTGGAGTTCCCGCTCCCCGGGGCGGCTTTTCTTATGCCTCGTATGCTTTTATCGTGCGGCGGATAATATCCCCGCCATAGCTGTCCTTGGTCAGCTCCAGAAACTCTTTAGTGGTCATGCTGCCGTCAAGATCAATTTCGTGATCCTGCGCGAATGCCGTCCGGCCTTGCAGGCAGCTTCCAGTCAGCCTGTGGTGCCAGCTGAAAAAGTCCCGGTTCGGATATCGTTCATGAAGGTCGTGCGATTCCATGAACTTTTCAATCCGTTCCTCCTCCGGCATGTCGTCGAACAGCTTTTCAAGCAGAGCGTCACGCGCCTCTCTCAGCGTTTCCCCGTGGGCGAACTTCCCGTCCTGTTTGACTATAAAGCACTTCTCTGTCGTTAAATCCGAATGGAGAATTCTTCCCATCGCGTACGTCTCGTGGCACACATCAATGAGCGTTGATATGCCGTCAACCATGTATACCTGCTGACCATTGATTGCTTTGATTCCGGCTCCGTTGCCGTTGCCGTAGCCGTCGCCGTATCCGGAGCTGTCGCCGTAGCCGCCGCCTGAGCCTTCTCCGTAGCCGTAGCCGGAGCCTGAGCCGCCGCCGCCGGAGCCGTAGCCGTCGCCGTATCCGGAGCTGTCGCCGTAGCCGAATCCAGCGCCGCCTCTTGAGCCGTATCCTGAGCCGGATCCACTGCCGTCTCTTGAGCCAAAGCTGGAGCTTAGAAATTTCACGACCTTCTGCTCAAGTGTCAGACTTTCCATTGTTCCACCGCCTCAATAGATTCCACTGCTGCATCAGTGCAGGGGATAATTTCGATGGCATCCAGAACCTCCAAGCTATCTACCGTCACTGTGAACTTGCAATCCTTCGGCTGCTTTACTCCCTCCAGCGCCAGTTGGAGGAGACTTGCCGCTCCGTACCATATCCACAGGCACCGTGCATTTTTCATAACCACGTCCTGTCCGTCCCGACTTTCGATTTCGCCGTAGAATACGCCGCTGCGATCACACCGAACAATGTACTGCTGATTTTTCATATGTTTTCCTTTCTGCTTTTTAGCTCCTGTCAATTTCTCCAGCCGATCTGCCGCATCCACCGCAATTCTGTCCGTGTCACAACTCACGAACTCATGTTCGTTTCCGTCCCACATCTCCAACTTTTCAACTATCCCGTATGCGCACTTCCTGCATGCCTCGTCCCCCGTCGGCACGCTCGCACTGCACCGCAGCGCCCGGATCAGCGCTCTATCCTGCTCTGTCATTCCCGTTCCTCCTTAAAATGCCCCGGTGGCCTTCAGCAGCATGATTACCAGCACGATTGCCAGCGCACCCAGACTGATTCCGTTCATAAACGCCGTCCGCTTGTCCTCTTCAATCTGCTCCGGCTCCTGAAATACCGGCGGCTTCACCGGGATCACCGTCACAGACTGCTTGGCGTCCCGCTCCATGGCCTCCTTGTGGTTCTGGTCGCACAGCCGAAGGAACCCGTCCTCCTGCTTCCGCGCCTCTGCCATGGCTCTTTCGTGTGCCTCTGCCAGATAGACCGCGCTCCGGCACTTCCGCTCGATCCGCTCCTTCGGTGTTTCAATTCGCATTGTCATTTTCCTCCTTCCGGCATTCCTTTCCGTCCAGCGCCAGCGCATAGTTCTCCAGTTTGAGATATCCCGCCACGGTGATATCCTTGTCATTTCTGGCCTTGTCCAGCAGCTTCTCCCGCTCCCGGTGGTTGACCTGCCCCATTGCGGTCAGGTATCCTGCAAAATTTTTCCCATCCAAATTCATTTCGTATCCTCCTAAGCATTCTCGGCACAGGATCCTTCCGTGCCGGTTTTTTATTTTCTCTAAAATGCACCGCAGTGGAATGTCTCCGTCCCGGAACCGGTGGTTTTTCCTGTCCGGCTCGTAGAGCCGTTTCCCGCAGTCAGCACACCGAAAATACACGTCTTTCATTGTTCCTCCTTTCGCGGGCGCTCCCATGGCACAATGGAGCACCCGCTTTGATAGGAGTGTATCCCAGCCATTGGCCGGTGGGCATGATAACGCTCATGCGGGCGGCGGGCACCCGCATCATTGATCCCCCCGGATCTTGTTCGGCACCCACTTCCGGTTGCTCTTGCACCTTACCCGATCCTGCTCCTTCCGCTTCAGAACTTCCTCCCGGAACTGGTGATAGGCTATGTATTTCTCGCATTCGGAGTGGCACCCCATGTGCCGCTCTGGACAGTCCTTACACGGCGCGTTCATGCTCTTTTCTCCCTTCCATGGCTGCCTTGATGGCCTCCGGCGCGGTCTGCCGGATGATCTGCTCCCACGCCCGCTCCCGATCCTTCTGCTGGATCGGGTCGGCGTGAATGACCTTCCGGTCTGATCTCCTTACCTCAATCATCCGGTTTCCCTCCCAGCTCGATTACCAGCACATCGTCCTCAATGTGCCATCCCCTTACCGTGTGCAGCATCGTCCACACGGGCCACCCCTTGTCCTCCGTCGCTTCCCCGTTCAGGAGGAAGCGCTTCCGATTCGCCCAGACCGCCGCCGCCAGAAAATCCGGATCGTTCCCCAGCAGCTCATACGGATTATTCCTTGCCGCTTTCATTGGTCTGCTCCTTTCTCTGCGTCTTTTCTGCCGCTTCCTCGATCTTGGCTAGAAAATAGCCCTTGTCAAACTCGCTGAGCTGCGGGAATCCCTCCCGAATCACCTCAGCCATTTTCTTTTCCTGCTCAGACATATTCTGTCCTCCTTTCTTCTTGCTCCGCCTCCCATTCCGTGGTAAAATCCCACTGAAAGGAGGTGATCTCATGGATAAACTGTCTCGTACCGTCCTTGACGATGTGTCCCATTACCCGGACGAATATAAGCTCTTTTTCGTCAGCGATATACTGGATTCCACCGCCGAAGCATTCCATGTGGAATCGTCGCGTTTTCAGTCTTGCGTCGAAGACTTGGAAACCAAAGGCTACTTAAAATTCCTGCATAACGCAAGCGGTGAAATCCTCGGCTTTGCACCAACCTACAGTGGCTACCGCTGGAAAACTCTTACCGTTCTAAAGGTCCTGCGTTTTATTGTTTTCAGCGTTTTAATCCCTATCGTCGTTTCCTTTTTTACTGCTCTCATTACGGCCTTAATATCTTCGTAAAAAGCGCAGTTGCAACTACGGTCACAGCAATTTGGACGATCAACCCGATTGTGTCCCACTTGTCCCATTTCTTCGGCGGCCCGTTCCAGTCATTCCACATCTCCGCCCCTCCTTTCTTCTTGTTCCGCCTCCCATTCCGTGGTAAAATCCCACTGAAAGGAGGTGATACCCATGCCTAATGATCTCGAATCAATCACCAATGAACTGAATCAGAACCTTCGCCAGTCTATTGCCATGGCGTCTTCCATTTCCCGCTCCGCTTCAAAATCTCCTTCTCCCGAATCAGTTATGATTTCAGAGCTGAAAAAGCAGGTTGACCTTTTGTCGAAGTCCGATAAAAGTTCTACGTTCTATTCCCGTATCTCAATCGTGCTTTCTGCGCTTGCCCTTCTGGTTGCCGTGCTGACGTTCGTTTTCTCTTTTTCCGTCCAGCTGTAATACAATGAGATAGATCAGATTGCACATGCACATCCCAACCGAAAACGCCGATGTGGAAAGTGCGATTTTGTGGTTGACTGTAATTCCGCTGTTTGTCCCCATCGTTGCCGTGATAATCGCCGCAGCAATTGCCGTTGCACAGGCAATTCCCGTCATGATGTACTTTAGTTTCTCTTTCACATTTTCCCTCCTTTCTTCCTTTGTTTTACCTTACGCTGTTATCTTATACCGTATAACGTTATTTGTCAATAGCATTTTTCGTTTTTTTCTTGACTTTTTTACCGTATGCTGTTATTATATAGCCAGACAGGAGGTGATCTTATGTCTCTTGGCAGCAGAATCCGGTTCGTTCGTTCTCAGACTGGCCTAAATCAGACTGAGTTCGGGCGTCGAATTGGAGCTGCGCAAACCTCTGTTTCTGCATGGGAAAAAGACACTTCTGCGCCTGTCGATTCTGCCATTCTTAGCATTTGCCGAACATTCGGCGTCCGCGAAGAATGGCTGCGCACCGGTGCCGAACCGATGATGGTCCAGCGTCCCAAGGACGATATCCTGACGGACTTTTTCAATTCCGTTCTGGACGATCAGCCGGATTCCATCCGCAGGCGCTTTGTTGCCGCCCTGTCCGCCCTTACCCCGGAGGACTGGGAAGCCGCCGCTGCGCTCATGCAGAAGCTCGTAAAAGGAATGGAGTAGGGTTCGCCCTGCTCCATTCCTTTTGTCGTTTTTCCTGTCAATTTGTCCCCGGCGCTTGCCTTTTCCCGCGCCCGGTGGTATGCTTGCCCTATCTAAATAAAAGGGGAGATATTTATGCAGAACACCTATACGCCGCCCGTTCCCACCGCCGATGTTGACCCCGGCAGTATTGCTGCCATTTTAGTAAAAACGGCCGCTGTCGTGTTTGGTATCGCTGGTGTGATTGGCTCTTTTATCCTCGGAAATACTTATAAAATTGTCGAGCTCGCACAGCACTCTTGGGATGACCCGATAACGCGGTTTAACTGGGGCATTGCGCTTTCCGGTATTGTTGCGTCTGCGCTCTGTGCGATCCTCTTGTATGCCTTCGGTGAGCTGATTTCCATGCAGTATGAGGCGGGCCGGAAGCAGGACGAGATTTCCGCCCAGCTGAAAAAGATTTCTTCCCAGCTGGAAGCCTCCGCTGCGCCCCAGCCGGATCCCACAGATACCCCCACATAGCAGAAAAGGAGCAGGGCATTTGCCCCGCTCCTCTTTTTTATTCATTCTTGACCCGTCCCGCAGTGAATCGCCAGATCAGCCACAGATCTCGTTCGTTTTCGCACCGGTCTACCAGCTTCTTGATTGCCTCCCTGTACTGTTCTTTCATATGTACCTCCCATTTTGCCCTCTATAATTACCGTATTTTCCTTTTTCATTTTGTCGGTTTTGTAGTTGCGCATTTTATCGGATTTTGCTATAATATTCTTTAGTAATATTTTTTGCCCACCGCTTCCTCTTTTTTGTTGTCTCTTTTGTTTCTGTATCTGGCGGTGGGTATTCCTCATGACACTGCATCATTGTTTCAACCTCCCCGTGTCTCCCTTTGTGCTTCCATGGTATCACAGTTTTATTTGGTACACAATACCATTTTTGTGCCATTTAGTGTGCAAATTACGTTCAACTTTGCACTTTTATGTGCAATATTCCCAACTTTAGAAATGAGGTGTCCATAATGTCGACTCAGCAGATCGAATTGTTGAAAAAAATCCGGAGAATGAAGGAAGCAAAGGCTTTAACCTATCAGCAGATTGTGGATGCCTGCATTTCCGCTGGCGAACCCATCAGCTTGAATACCGTCCGTAAGATTCTCACCGCCCCGCTGGAAGAAGCGGTGCAGTGCCGCACGATCAATATTCAGGCGGTTGCCCGTGCGGTCATCGGGAACGCCTATGACCCGGATACCGTCCCCCGTGAGGATTTGGATGCGCTTCAGTCTCTGCTTGCCGCCCGTGAAGAAATTGACCGTGAGCGTCAGCATGGAATCGCCGAGCGTGCCGCCCAGATTGAGCATATGCAGCATACCATTGATGAGCAGCAGGACGAAATTAAACGAAAATCCCATACGATTAAGATTATGATCCTCTGGGCCGCAATTGTCACCGTAATTTTAATCGGCGTAACTGCCGGATTGCTTGCTTACCTCATTTGGGACTTCATGCACCCCGGTATTGGGATCATGCAGTAAATAAAAAAAGACCGTCCCGGCGGTGGGCGCCGAAACGGTCTATACAGTACGATGTCGGGGAGACATTCAGATGATATTTCATCCTCTGGAGGAGCCAGCGGAATATCATCTGCGAACTGTAAGTATATTTTAACGTGGCTCCTCCAGAATGTCAAGTATAGAGGTGTAAAATGATACATGGAGCGTTTATTCTTGCACGCTACTCCACAGAGAACCAGTCCGAGGCCAGTATTGAAGTTCAGGTGGAACGCTGCCGGGAATGGTGTGAAAAGCAGAGCCTTCCGGTGCTGGACGTGTTTGCCGATCGTGCGATTTCCGGCATGAAGGAAACCCGCCCGGAATACCAGCGCATGATGCAGCAGCTTTATGCCGGCGGTGCGGATACCGTGGTGATCTATGACCAGTCTCGTATGTTCCGTAACATGGTTTATTGGTTTCAGTTCCGCGAAGCGCTTCAGCGCATCGGTGTTCGTGTTGTTTCGGTTACCCAGCCCGCTGTCGGCGGTGATTTAAGCGACCCCGCCGTTTTCCTCAACGAAGGAGTGACCGCTCTGTTTAACCAGATGTGGGTGCTCCAGACCCAGCAGAAGGTGCGAGAAGGCGTCAAGCAGCGTGCGAAATCCGGCAAGCATACCGGCGGCACACCGGCGCTTGGATATCGTGTCGAGAATGAGCGTCTTGTGATCGACGAGACGGAAGCGGAAACCGTGCGCCTGATTTTCGGCCTGTACGCCGCCGGGCAGAGCTATACCGAAATCATCGGCGAGCTGAACCGCCGTGGCCTGAAAACAAAGCGTGGCCGCCCCTTCGGCAAAAACAGTCTCCATGACCTGCTCAAAAATGAAAAATATGTGGGGCGCGTCCTGTTCGGCGGGAAGCCGGTCAGCTATGACGGCACCCGCAATTCCCACGCCGCCCGCGGCGAGCATCTGGTATCTGCCTGCCCCGCCATCGTGTCACAGGAGCTGTTTGATGCGGTGCAGCAGCGTCTATTAAAAAACAGGCGTAGTCCTGGTAGGAGTGTTGTAAATATGGATCAGCCCTTAAAAGGTAAAGTATTCTGCGGTGACTGCGGCAGCGCCATGACGATATGTTATATCATTTCGTCGAAGACGCACTCCCGGTATGCCTATTATAAATGCGCCGCAAAAAAGCGCGGCCTGTCCTGTCCCTCCAAGATGATCCGGAAGGACGAACTTGAGGATATCGTTGCATCCTCCGTTTTGGATATGCTGGGGCACCCGAATGCCCGTGCTACTCTGCTGGATGTCCTGCGCACCCAGCGCAATGAATTCGCCAAGGTTTCCGCCCCTCGATTGGACGCCCTGAAAAAAGAGCATTCCGTGCTTCAGACGAAAATCAGGAATAGCGTAGAAGCCATCATGAACGGTCTGTCTTCCCCTGAGCTTATTGCTCAGACCAACGCCGCCGAAGCTCGTAAAGCGGAGGTCGAATCCGAATTGAAAACATTGCAGGATGCAATTGAACATCAGGGCATTCCGGATGCTGACTTGCCGCGTCTTCTGGATAAACTGATCAAAAACGCCAAGTCAAACTCCGCCGCTCTGCTGTCAACCGTCCTGCGCGTAGAGGTATACCCAGAGACTATAAAGATTTGGACTATTTTTGATGATAACCCCCCTGACCGCAACGATAAAATCAATAAAAAGACCGTACCGGATATCCTCCCCATAGACGTAAATATGGATCAAAAATTTATGCATAAATGTGGGGACGCCCTCTGGCGTACCAACATTTATGCAAAACACGAGATTGTTATTGCGATTCTTGCGGCTCGTCCGCAGAAAATAAGGTGAGGGCATTTGCCCTCACCTTGTTTTTATCTCTCCACGATCCCGTGATAGTACGCACTCAGTTTCTCCTCCGGTCCCGGCCCGTCCTTGTCGAACAGAAAGGCCTTTGCCATTTCCGCATAGAATTCCGCCTTGTTGCAGTTGTTTTTCTGCGCCACGCCGGAATAGTCAGAGTACATCATGTTCATGGCGACGTTCCACATTTCCGGCGTTACATGCTCCATGATGACGCCGACACCTTTTGCGGCTTCCGTGGTCTGCTCCACGGTCCAATGCCCCCCGGTGCTCCCGTCCTCATTTTTCATGCGGTGGTTCCACTGCTCAGCGTCTTCCGCCGTGAATTCTTCCCCATGGCATATGCACCTCTCCATGTCGTTGACATGCTCCCAGCACTCTATCAATGCATTTACCGCCTCCATGGATCGTGTCCCGATTGGCTGCCCGAGGCAGTCAGCCAGTTCCTTTTTCAGCTTTGCCTTGTAATCTTTCAACTCGCATTTCATCGTCCGCTCCCCCTTATGCCAGTTTTACGGCACTGGCGCATACGTGGGAGATTGTCCCAGCCACGCCGCCGAGAGTGGCGCTGATGGTGGGGGTTCCATTGCAGCACACCGGGATATAGATTGTAGTCTCTGCGTGGAGCGTGTACACAGAGCCAGCCGCTACCGTTGCCTGTGCGTTAAGGCATGGGAGCGTTGCCGTGTCTTTAAGGCCCTGTAGGACTGCCACCCCCGCAGCGCTGGGCGTAAGTGTTACGTCATATGAAACGCGGTAAAGTCCGGAGGCGTTGATCTGGAAGCCCCCTGTGACTGTATCCACAGAGCATCCGGTGTCAGTGTTGAGCACGCCCAGCACGGATACGGGGGTGCCGGTGGCAACAAACGCCTGTGACGCGTCGTTATAGGCGTTCTGCGCGGATTTGTAGTGGCTGTTTTTTAGCCGATTGTTACAACTCATACTGTTCTCCTTTCAAAATGGCCGGGGCGATCCGCCCCGGCCTTATCGCTGTTAGAGCGGTTTATCGTTACTGATTACTGACACCCGCAGCCGCTATTGCAGCCGCAGAACGGGGACGGACCAGCCGTATACGTGTATCCATTAGGATACCGCACCACGCCGTACATGCGGTTGTCGGCCTCCAGCGAATTCACCTTGTCACGGAGCTGCTGGATTTCGTTTGCCTGCATCATGGCGCGAGTCTGTTCGCCCTCCGCATGAATCGCGGTGGTAATATCGCAGGTCTGCCGATCAATCTGCGCGGACAGGTTCGCAGTCGCAAGCCGGTTCTCGCAGCAGCACTGAGCAAGCTGGCTCTGGATGCTGTTCCCAGTGGTCATCACCGTCTGGTTCAATTGCCCGAAATTGCCCTGCATCTCATACCCGAGATTACAGATGCCGTTCCCGATGTTGGTCAGCCGGTCATTGAGCTGGCCGAACTGCTGCCCGAATAGGATCTCCTGCTGACTTGCAGCTGTGGCATACTGCCCGAAATCGCTCTGTCGGTTGAAGCCATTCCAGCCGCCTCCCATAATGACGAACAGAAACAGGATGATAATCCACCATGCACCGTTACCCGCCATTCCGTCAGCGTCCTTTGTCACGGCAGCGAGATCGGAAAGAGAATAGTTTTCCATTTTACCACTCCTTTTTTAATTTATATAATCCCGTTGCGCACCCGGGGTTATTTCAGGAATTGTGAGAATTTCTCCGCCTGTGCTTTCAGCTGTTCAAACTGCTCCTGCGTCATTTGCCCCGTCGCAAGCAGCTGTTCAACCTTCTGTTTTGCTCCCGCCGGTGTCATTCCGGCGGCGAATTTGCGAAACTCAGAAATCACAGCAAGCGGGTTATTTGCTGCTGTTTTTTGCGGCTGGCTTTGCCGCAGAAATTGGCTCAGTGGGTTTGTCATTTATAGCTGCCTCCAATCTTGCTATACGCTCTTCCAGGCTCCGTACGTCAACCGCTGGAGTCTCCTTGTGGGGTGATATGTCAAATGCCTGTACGGTCTTATAGCCTGCACCGTCTGTCTGGCAAAGCCAGATCATTGGTGCAGTATCATCCATCACAATAGCATTGCTGTTTGGCGCCATCTGGAGCGCCTGCGCTCCATTTTGTCCATTGACATGTATTACCTCATATCTTGGTGCCTGCTGCTGGGGTTGCTGGTTGTAGTAGTTGCCATAGCCCTGATACGGTGCATTGTAAGCTCCATACCCATATGCCATTTGCCTCACCTCCTGAATTAAGCATACCGCAGCCGGTGATTATTCACCATGCTGTAAAAGTCTCCTTTTTTTATCAAATTTTTATCAAAAAAGTATCATTTACGGCTTGACATATACACAGAGGGATTCTCCATTTAAGAGCAAGAAAATCCCCCACCTTTCGGTGGGGGATTTTTTCATACCCGATTCATTTTTCTTTTTACTTTTCCTGATAAATAACGTACTCCGCCTGGGGAATACTCCATTCTCTCTCCGCATTCCTCAATTGTGAACCCCGCGGCTCTCATGTCGAAGAATTCCCGCTCCGTATTAGTAAAATTGCATGCCATCCGAAAATACTCCAACTCCGGGGTCGTGTAGTCCTTAATCTGCATCCCCGTCACCTCCTCGGCTCATTCCCGGTTGCAGATGATGATCGTCCGCACTGCGCTCTCCGGAAGATCCAGCACCAGCTCATCGCCGCTTCCGCTCTTGCCATTTACCTTTCCTTTATCAATTAGCTTGTCCATCTCCTGTCGGTAATAGGTTGGCAGCTCCTTCAGCAGGTGGTAATACCGTTCAATCGGCTGAAGCCGTCCGTCAGCCCCCACGCCCACCAGCATGTTTGTTACCATCGCTCCGTCTGCTCCCAGATAATAGGTGTCGTTTCTCTCTGTCTGCCATGCGTTCTCCATCATATAGCCCTCCTTGTCGAAGCTGTACCATTTCCCGTTGATCTTCGCCCAGCGATTCGCATAGAAACTGTTTTCGCTGTCTGCGTACCACCAGCCCCTGCTGTCCTTATGCCAGCCCACGGTGTAGCGCTTCAAGTCCCCAGCCATGGTGGCCTTTACGTCCTTTCGGAACCCGTCCATGGTATAGCTGAGTCCCAGCCCTCTCCACAGGTGCTCCGGGTCGCCGTGGTTGGATGCAACGCCACGAAGGTTCCCCTCATGATGGCTGATGATAACGCCATCCTTGAGCGGATTCAGGCCGTACTGCTTGCACAGCTGGGCGAACAGCTGCACCGCTGTCTGATACGTTCCATGTGCCTGCGCCCGTGCGGCCTCCAAATCCAGCACCCTGAAGGAGCTGCCTCCGGTGTACTTGATCTGGCTCGGCTCCGTCATTTCAACGCCCACGTGTGTGTTGTTTGCGTTTCCGGCACAGTGCCAGCCACGGTAATTCCATGGGAGGCACTGATATACCGTTCCGTCCGCCTGCACCACAGCATGGACAGCAACCTCAATGCCGCTTCGGTTCCACTGTTTGGCGAACACTTCCGCACTGGGCTGTGCGCACCCTACGCTGTGGAGCATTAAGCCCTGCGGCCCCCGGTTCTGGAACGCCGTGTACCGGCTGTCCACTTTCCCCACGTTGTTCTTGTAGCACGAATTGTTCAGACTGTAATACTTAATCAGTTGCATGTTCGTCTCCCCCATCTCCGGTCTTATCCTCTCCGGTCTTGTCAATGGTTTTCAAACTGATTTTCAGCACCTTGACCAGCCAGGACGGCACCTTTGCCCCCAGCTTTACTGCGTTTTCCAAAATGCTGCCCGCCTCTGTGATAATGTACCATGCCAGCACCAGCGGCAGGAGCCATCCGCGCCACGTGAAATCAAACGGCAGATGCTCGCTGATAACCAGAAACACTGAATCTGTGATCCCTGCTACCAGCACCACCAGAATCATCCCCGCCTTGTGCCATAGCCCCTGCCTTGCCGTTTTGCTGCTCCACTCGCTGTCTTTGCATGCTGCAAACGTTCCGCTGATATAGTCCAGCAGCATCACCGCAACCCATACTACGCCCATGATGCCCTTCCATCCCAGAATGGTTCCCATCGCCGTGAGAAAAGCCGTCATTGCCGCCTTGATTTCTAACATTCTATCGTTCATCTCGTTTCCTCCTTTAAACTACGCTTGTACTGACCTTTACCCAGTTGTGCCAGGCATTTCCCGTTCCATCGTTGTAAAACATCCTCCAGTAATAATCCCCGTCGATGTATCGAACCTCCTGTACGTAGCCGCCCGGCCCGTTGCTCCATGTGGAACAGTATCCGAACCCTGCCTTCGGGGCGTTCGTTGTCCCGTTAGATGTTGCAAACCAGACCACGCTGTTGTCATAGAGCGTCCCCTCGGTATTGCTCACATTGTCGAGATCCCCAAAGTACGCGCCCCGTGAGATTGTAAGTGCCGCAATGGCCGCCGTGTTCGCCGCCAGCTGCTGCCCGAACTTTTTTGCGCTTTCCGCATATCCGCTTCCGCCGCCCTGTGCCATGCCGCTTGATATGCTCTGTGTCAGTGACCGCTTGCTGGTTCCTAACGTAACGCTGTTCCCGGTCGGGTTCCATGGCTCAATGTGGAGCTTTGTGCAGAGCATTTTCGTATTCAGGTCGTGCGGTCTGGATGTCACCTGTACATGATCCCCCAGCCAAATTTCATCAATGTCCACATCCACCAGATGGAGATCAACGGCGTTCAGCGTGATCGTCGTCGTGGTCTTGATTTGCTCCTCCAGCCATGCGTTCGCCTTGGTCAGCAGGTTCGCCGGTTCTGTCACATCGTCCCAGACGTTCGTTCCCCAGATTCTGCCCCATTTGGCGATCCCCGTTGCATTTTCCACGTACATCTGCCCGTTGTTTACGGACCGCACCGTAACCCGGTTCCCGTGCCACAGCGTCGTCCCGGCGTCCTCCGGCTCCTCCATGTATTTGTCGGTGCTGTTTTCGTTGGTGCCGTTCTGGTCGATCCGCGCCCCGAATGGATATAAAACCGTCACGACGTCTTCCGCCTCGATGTACTCTTCGATATCCAGCAGGTTCTCTCCGAATTTGACCGTCTGCCCGCTTTCCTCCGTCAGCTCCTTGAGATAGTCGACATAGTAGACATCCCCGGATTTTCTGACCATTAGATACCCGCCCAGCGCATCGATTAGCCGTCTGGAAATGATCTCCCAGCATGAAATCGCCGAATCGCTGCTCCGCACCAGAACCCCGTTGTTGTCCGGATCTGTCACGGTCACGTTTCCCAGTTTAAATTGCTTCCAGCTTTCCACCTGAGCATTGTGGGTGTTTACGATCAGTGTCAAAAACTCTGCCACGCTTCCCTTGAAGGCGAACGGCTGTAGCATAGAATCGCAGAAGAACGCCAGCTGTCCCTCGCAGTAGACCTCCAGATTGTTGTAGAAATCCTTGCTTACCTCTGCTACACGCCCCCGAAACACCTCTTTCGTTCCGTTGTTTGCGGTAATGATTTGCCCCAGCGTGACCATTTTGTAGTGGGGGTTGTTCATCGGCACCGTAAATTTCATGGATCCGTGGGCGTTCAGCTCCATGTCGATCTCCACGTCCGTCACCAGCACCCCGGAATCATACAGATTCGGGTTGCTGATGCAGGCGGCGCCAGCGTAGATTTTCCACAGCTTCGGGTTGGATGCAATGCTCATAGCGTTCCCTCCTGATAGGAAATGGTGACATTCGGGTTCCCCGTTGTCGATCCTGTTGCGTTAAATGCAAAGGTCGTCCCTTCCTCCCGGATCACTACCTCGTCGCTCTTGAACACAGCTCCCGGAACCGTGTTTGCCGGAACCGTGTACCGTTGCCCGTTTACTGTCATATAGCACGGCACGTCTGCGCTGATCGTCGGAATTGCCGGTTTTACAGATCCGGCTACCGTTACCATTGCATTTGCCGACATATGCGCTAATACCTGCACCTCTGACGTGTTCCCGCTTGCAGTTACCTTTATCAGTTGCCACTTATACCCTTCCGCCTCTATTTCACTTTTCTTTTTTGTTATGGCGACGCCCGCGTGCCCCATTTGCACCATCCCTGCATAGTTGGTTCCCGCAAATTCCATACTCCATGACGCTCGACCGGTAAGCGATTTGTTGAACATAAGCGTCACAGAATCGTAGATACTCCAATCTACCGACGGAAAGTTCTCCGTTCCGAACTGTATCGTGACCGTCCCCGCATTTTCCGTATACGTCCCCATCTGGTGGATGTCCTTCTGTTCCTCCTCCGTCAGCGCCACGGTCACCACGGTAGTCTCCCGCTTTGTTTTAAACGGTCTGACCGTGGCCTTCACTACTGGGAACGACATCTTGTCATCCGCGCCCCATTCCTCCACGGTCACCCGGCCCTCATAGTAATACTCCGGATCGTCGCTGCATACGATGGTGCATGCTCTGCCATGCACCGCCGCCAACAGCTGTTGATAGATCCCGTTCCACTTGGTGCGCTTTTCCCGGCACAGGAACGGGAACTCCAGTTCCCGATCCTGATAGGTAACCGCCCCCGTGATGCTCTCCGTGAGGTCCAGCGACCCGTTCCGCCCCGGCACCTCCACCATATAGTTGTTTGGCTTCGGTGGCGATACGATCACCGGCTCCTCCAGATACAGCCCCCAGTCCTCCAGCGAGTGGAATGATACGGTCGTTCCACCCTGTTTTCTGGCGAACTGCACGTAGTGATAGTGTTCAGTTCCCACGGCTCTTTCTCCTTTCCGTCATCCCCATATTGTCATCTACATATGGAGATATCGCCTTTGCCAGCTCTTTCATGCTGATACTCTTTCCCGCCTTCATTTCCTTTAGCATTTCCGGCAGGTACTTCTCCAGAATGTCCCGGAGCCACGTTTCGTCTGCTTCGTCTGCGGTTCTTGCCGCCGTCCCGCTCCGCTCTCTGATTGTCGTTGGTGTATAGGCGCTTTCTTTCGCCATCGCCTGCGCCGCCTTGGTCACGGTGCCCACATTCTCCGTGATTCCTCTTGCAAAGCCCTCGTCATAGTACCGTCCGATCTCCGCCATCACACGGGAAGGGGAGTGGATCCCCAGTGTCTCCTTTGCGGCGTTATATGCGCTCTGTGCGGCGTTGATTGCCGCCCGCTTAATGAGATAGCTTGCCGCCGAAACGCCTCGTGCAACGCCGGAGGAGATGTTCCAGCCCAAGTTGTACCAGCTGACGCTGTTGATTGCGCTGGACGCAGCATTTGCAACAGATCCCGCCGCCACCGAGACGCTGTTTTTGTTGGTCAGCATCCCGACCTTGATTTGCGTGACCCACTTGGTTCCCGCCGTCTTAAAGTCCGGTGCTTTGTTTTCCACACCGCCGACTGCCGCATCGGCTACCGCCTCCGCCGCATTGACCACAGTATCCGTCTGGTCTTCCATGCCCGCTGCGGCCTGCTCCATGGTCTCCGCACCTGCGCCCTCCATGTCGGTTTCGGTAAGTGCGTTCGCCGCGTCTGTTCCCACGCCCGTCATGACGTCTACTCCGGACTGCTTGTTGTTCTCAATCCCGGAATAATATTGCATGGTCGCTTCCATGCCTGCCGCGTGGAACATCGGGGCAAAGGTTGCAAACGTTCCGTCGATGTCGTCTGCCATCAGCGCAACCTGCGCTGCCGCGCCGACGCCCATGTTCTGCATGTACTGGACGAATGCGATTGCGCTTGCGTCACCTTTTGCTACTGCCGCATCCATCAGCTGCTGAATGTTTTCACCCCAGTTGTGATATGCGTCAATATTGTATTGCAGATTCGTCGCCATTTCGTCCAAACTCATATCTAGGCTGGTATTCAGCTTTCCGAACCCATTCACCACGTTGTCAAAGGCCGATCCTACGCCCTTGCCCCATTCGTCCGCTGTGATCTCGTTGTCAATGAGCCACTGGGACAGGTTCTCCAGCGGTACGCCCATTCCCTCTACGATGCTTACATAGTAGCTGTAGCTGTCCGCCAGCTCCTGATTGGTCGCAAGCAGGTTGAGCTGTGCCAGCTGCTGCTCCACCATCGCCACGGTGTCTGCGTCCGCCGCATCCTTGTACTTTTCAAAGGTCTTGCTCAGCTCTTCGTACTTGTCCCGGAGGTCGGTTCCGCTTTCGATTGCCGCCATGGTTTCGCCGTACAGATCCGCCAGCTTGTCATGCGCATCCTGCATCTCCTCCGACCAGTTTTTCATCTCGTTGGCAGTGGTGCCGGTGGCATCGCCCAGCTCTTCGGTGCTGTCTGTAGCGTCATCCATGCTTGCGTTGCACTCGTCAATGTCATCTGTAATGCTGTTGTACTGACCCTCAAGGTCTTCATATTCCGCATTCACGCCGTCAAGCGATTCTTTTATTTCATCGTACTTGATTTGTGCCGCGACCTCTCGGCTGTGCATGTCGTCATAGGATGCTGTCCCATTTTCTATCGCTTCATTTGTCGCCTCCTGTGCTTCTGTCAGATCATCTTGAGCGTCCGCAAGTTGCTGCTCCAGCTCGTAGCGGTTCTTCTCTGTTTCCACCATTTGATCTATGATTGCTTCCGCCTTTTGCTGTAGCATCATGGTTTTGATGTAGTTTTCCAGTGCCTCCGACGACATATTTAGCGTGTCGGTTTCCTCGTCGTAGCTGAGATTCAGCCCTTCAACGGATGTGTTCAGCTGGTCTACTGTCGCTTTCAGCTGTTCTTTTTGGGCCGCCGACTTGTTTTCCTGACCACTAAGCGCGATCACGCTTTGCATAAGCCCCATCGTTGCCTCTTGGCTGGCCTCCAACGTTGCTTTCGTCTCTGCCCAGTTTTTTGCTGAATCTTCCGCATTTGACACAGCGTCTTTCCACTCGTTCGCCTCTGACGCGCTCCCTGCAAACGCCGCTGAAACTATTCCTAAAACCGTGCTTACTACTCCAACCGCCAAGCTAACAGGCCCTAGCGCTTTTTGCAGCGTTCCGGACGCAATTTCGAAGGCTTTCACTGCCACCGTTGCACCCGTTATTGCTGCTGTAAAAATACCTATTGCTATGGTGACGCCCGTAATGATCGGTACTGCCTCATCGTTCTTTTCCACGAACTCCGTAAGTCCCTTAAATGCCTTGGCAAACATATCCGCCAGCTCGCCCAGCGCCGGTGTCAGCCGGTCGCCCACTGCCATTTGCAGATCCTCCAGGTTGTTTTTCATGACCTTCGCCTTGCCGGAGAATGTGTTGACCATCGTATCGGACATTTCATCCGCCGCACCGTTGCACCCTGCAATAGATTCCGTCAGTGCGTTCCAGTCCTCTTCGCTGGAGTTCACGATTGCCAGCAGGCCCTTCATTCCGCGCTGTCCGGCCAGCATATAGGCGTTGTTGACCTTTTCTTCCTCGGTCATCCCGGCAAATGCGTCCCGAAGTTCGTTCAGGAATTGCCCCAGCGGCTTCGCCTGTCCGCTGGTGTCGAACATGCTGAGGCCCAGATTCTCCATGGCCCCCGATGCTGTTTCATTTGCGCCGGACATTCTTGTCAGTGCCGTGGTCAGCGCTGTGCCTGCCGTCTCGGCCTTCAATCCGCTGTTCGCCATGATGCCCAGCGCCATCGCCACATCGTCCACCGTGTATCCCATTGCGCCCGCCGTGGTGGCGCACGCCTGAAAGCTGTTGCCCAGCAGCGCTACCGTGGTGTTGGAGTCTGCTGCCGTTTGCGCCAGTACATCCGCAAAGTGTCCCGCCTGATCCGCGCTGTAGCCGAAGGCCGTCATGGCGTCTACCACAATGTTTGTGGTAGAGCTGAGATCCTCGCCCGCCGACGCCGCAAGGCTCATAGTGCCCTGCATGGAGTCCAGCATCTCCGTTGTGGTCCAGCCCGCGCGGCCCATGACCTCGTAGCTCTCCGCAATGTCCTGCGCAGAGAAAATGGTGGAGCTGGCGTATTCCCGTGCCTGTCCCTCCAGTTTCCCGATTTCTTTGCTGGTTTCTCCTGTGACGGCCTGCACCGTGGCCAGCGTGTAGTGGAAGTCCGCCGAGACCTCTACGCATTCCTTGAGGATATCCACGATCTTTTTAATTCCCCGTGCCAGCCCCACGGTCATGAGCAGGGAGGAAAGCGTCTGGAATGCGTCTCCTACCTTTCCCGCACCTTCTCCGGCCTCGTCCAGCTTGTCTGCGGCCTCCTTGGTCTCCTTACCGAATTTATCAATCGACGTTGCGCAGTGGTCCGTGGACTGCTTTGCCTCGTCGAGATATTTCTTTGTTTTCTGGGTCTCTATATTCAGGTTTGCTTCCGTGGCTCTGGCGTTGTTCAGCTGGATCTGCCACCGGTTTGTTTTCTCTGTGGCGCTCTGGAGCTTGCCCTCCTGGGTCGTCAGGTTCTTGTTCAGCTCCGCCTGCTTGGTATACAGCTTTCCGGTCTTCTCGGCGGCTCCGCCGGTGGATTCGTTCAGCTTCCCCATTTCGGCTTCCAGCTGTTTGATCTCCGCCCGTAGCTCATTCTGCTGCTCGGTGGTGTTTCCCTCGGTCGCTTTCAGGGCGTTCAGCTCCTGATTCGCCGCATCCAGCTTGGTTTTGTACTCATTCCACTGCTTCCCGCTGCTCGCCGTGGACTTGTCCATCTGCGATATCTTGTCGTTGGCCTCCTGAAGGTCTTTTTTCGTCTGCTCAATGGTGGTTTTCCAGTTCTCCTGCGCCTGTTTCCCCGCCTTTACCGCATCACTGAGGGTCTTCACCTTCTCCCTCTGCTTGTCCAGCGTCCGGGTCAGTGTTTCCATTTTGGAGGACAGCGCCGCTTCCGAGTTTGCGTTCTGCTGGAACTCGGCTGTGACCGCCGTCATTTCCGATTTCAGCACCCGCAGTTCCAAATTGATGCTGGTGATCGCCGCCTTGTATTGTTTCTCGCCCTCAATGCTGACCTTGGTCGAGATGCTTCTGCCGCTTGCCATGGGCTATCCTCCTATTCCTCGTATTTGTCCGTCATGCCGTGACTGCGCTTGTAGATCTCCCAGAGATCCTGCACCAGTCCCACAGGCTGCTGTAGCGTTTCCTGCACGCTGAGGCCGCACCGGAGGCCGACTGCGATGTAACTTGCAGTCGAAAATTCGTCCTCCCCCGGTGCGGCCCCCATTTCACTCAGTTTTTTTTTAACGCAATGGTATCCACGTCGATCATCTCGTCCTCGTCCGGCTTGTAGTCCCGCCGGTTCCCGTACAGGATTGCGGCGTTAATATTTGCCATTGCGTAGTTCAGCTCCCACGGGACAGCGGCATACGCAAAATACTTGCGGATCTCCTCCTGCTCCGGGTACCGGTCTGGCTCGTATCCGTATGCCTTGCAGGCGGCAGCTGCCTCCCGGCCCATCAAATACAGCATGTCCGCCACCCGCTCCGGCTGGTTTGTATCAATGTCTTGGTCAGCGTCCTCCCGCTGATTCCATTCGATCATCGCCCTGCCGTTCCAGAGTATCCGGAATTCCCACCCGCCGAGTTCGACCCTCGGCATGGTCAGTACGCCGCCCATTGGTTATGCCCCCTGTCCGGCCTGCGTCTTGATCCACGTGACCGCTTCTGCCTCGGTGGCGAACTCCTGATAGCTTCTTGTCGGCCCGAAGCTCGGCTCAATTGCGTTAAATGTGACCGTGGTGGACGCAAGGTTCAGGCTGGAGCCGCCGGAGTTGGATTCCTCGTCGCCCTGTACGGCCTGCGCCTTGTAGTAGTAATAGGCCTTAAAGGTCTTGGTGTTGGTCTTGTCCGCCATGGTGCGGATGTATCCGATGCCCACATAGGGGGCGATGTCCTCCATCTTTTCGTCTACCTGCTTTTTGCCGTCCTCGCCGGTAACCGTATGTCCATACAGTGTCCCGGCTGTTACGTCCGGCACGCCCCATCCGGTCCATTCCACGCTCCAGCCGGTGGTCATGGAGATGTTCGCCACCTGCTTATCGTCTCCGTCTGCGGTGGCGTTCGCCGTGGACGGGCTTGCCTTGATGGCATTGGTATCTCCGATCTCCAGCGCTGCATCATAGGTCGGCTTCGCGCTGTCTGTTTCCGCTTTCAGCGGAAAAATCATCATATCTCTTACGCCTACACCAAATTTGTTGGTTGCCATAAAATCAGTCCTTTCATTCGTCTTTGTTTAAAATGTCTCGCATCCTCTGCATCACGGCTTCCTCAGCCTTGCTGACCGCCGTCTCGTTAAACGGTCTTGCAGGCTGCCCCCGCTTGCCGTATTCGTTGATGAAGGCTACCTCCGCATTGCGGTTCCCCTTGCGGTTTCTGCCGTTATACGTCACGTAGCAGACCCATCCGTCTGCGTTCCGTTTTGCAGCCTTTACGGTCAGGCTCCCCAGCGTCTGCCCTGTACGCTTTACCCCCATGGCTCTTCCGGTGTTCCCGGTGTAGTCCTTCAGGAGCTTTGCCCCTGCCTCCACTGCCGCTTTGATCTGGTCCTCCGATGCGTTCAGCGCCAGCTCTGCAATGTCTCTCGACCCGCTGGCGAATATGATCTTAGCCACCGGCACCGCCGCCCAAAAACTGTACCCGCCAGATGTACCGCCATTCGTTCCGATCCTCGTCGTAGGTCTGTGCCTCAAAGGTATACAGCACCTCAAGCGCCTGAAATGCCTGTTCGATCAGCCCCGGATTGACGTCGTACTCATCCACGGTGTAGTAGTCGATCTGGCAGGACGCAATGCTGCACACCGGTGCATCATCCCCAAACGCTTGTGATTTCGGCAGCTCCTGCCAGCACAGGATTGGGCATTCATCCTCCGGCGCGGCCATGACGTGGAACACTGGAATTGCCAGTTCCTTGCACAGCCCGTCTTTAAACTCCTGTGCTGTCATTCCCCGTCACCTCCGTCTTGTACTGCGTTTTGCTTATTTCCAGCGTTACATCCATGCTCTCCGGCACCGTCAGCGTATTTCTGACGGTTTTCTGCACCTTGTACTGCCGGTCATCTCCGCTTAGTGTTACCACGTCCCCGGATGGCTGAATGCCCTCCACCCGTGGGATGCGGATCACCTTGGAAATTTTGCTGTCCGCCTGCATGGCGGCATAATACCGGACGTCGCCCACCTTTTTCTCTGTGAACGGCACCTGCAAAAACTGCGTTGCCGCATATTTTGGCAGGTTTCCGTTACCGGCGTCGTTTTTTGTCCGATAAAATGTCGCCAGTCCATCCGTAAAGGTCTGCGGATTCAGCGGAGTTTCAATTTTGCGCATTGCCCTCCTGCTCCTCTCCGTTGACCCCGTACAGGTTTCTCAGCCGTAGGAGATCCCGCTGGTAGTTCACCTCGAACATTTCTGTAGCGTCCGCTCTTACATACCGGAGATAATCAAAGAGCAACCCCTGCGGCGTTCCCGGATTCTCAAAGTCCAGCGTTTTCCCTGCGTAATCATTCAGCAGCACCTTTCCGCGCTCCAGACCGCCCTCCAGCTTGCGCCGGAGGGTCTTGTCATCCCACGTAATCTGGAGATAGTCCAGTGCGTCATCAATCAGTGCCATGTCTGTTCATCCTTACTTTCCGGTGCTTTCTGTTGCAGTGCTCTCCTGAACGATCTTGTATGTAAGAGCAGTCAGGCCGGAGATGTCCAGCACCTCAAAGCTCTTGTTGTCTTTTGGTCTGCCGTTGCCCAGCAGCCGAATCTTGTAAACCCGGTTGTCCTCAAGGAACTGCACGGAATCGTCGTAGGTCACGATGCCCTTCTTGCTGCCAGCGCCCAGCAGGCCGATGTACTGCTTGCCCAGGCCGACCACAGCCTTGTTCTTGGGGCATCCTTCGCTCTGAATGATTTTGGTTGGGAAGGGGAGTACGTTGGATACATAGCCTCCGGAAGGGGTCATGTAGGTGGTCGCAGGCATAATCTTTGTGAAATAGTCCTCTGGGTTGCACACCAAAATCACGTCCGTTACTCTCCGGTTTCTGCCGGTGGACGTTTTTGCCAGTTTAGCGAGGATCGCTCCATAGGTGGACGGATCCAGTGAGGTTACCTTGGTGGCGGTCTTCTGTGGGTAGGTGGTCAGCCCGGTCGAACCGTCCGTGTTGCCCTTGTCCAGATCGCGGGTCATGCCCACGGGGCAATCTGCGCTGTCTGCGTTGCCCGCTCCGTCTACAATTGCAGTTTCCATTGCCATGCCGGCCGCCTCAGTCAGGATTGCCCGGATGTACCGATCCAGCCATGCCGCGCCCAGGTCAAGGTAGTCCTGAGAAATCGCCATATAGGCCGACAGCTTACAGGTGGTCACACTGATTTTTCCAAACGCGCCGTTCAGTTCCTTGGTGATCGTACTGCCGATTGCGCCCCAGCTGGCAGTCTGGGTGCCCTGCTTGTTGTAGATCCAGCTGGTCATATAGCTGGAGTTTACAAAATCAATTGCGTCCAGCAACTCAAAGCTGGACTTAATGTCCTGCATCACCTGATCAATAACGGTTTCCGGCATAGTCACCTTGATATCCGTCAGGGCGTTCTTGACCCCAGAGCCGCTGGTGCGCATCGCCGCCGCAAGGGCGTTGTAATAGGTGGTTTCCTCGCTGGTCAGCTGCCGGACGCCCCGTGCCGCCAGAACCTCGGTGTTGCTCCGCTGCTCCTCGGTCAGGCTTCTGGCCTCCTGAAGCATGGTTGCGCACACGTCCTCGCTGTAGCTCTCCAGGCACGCAACCATTTTCTCCTCATTTCCTTCCCGCATGGCCTCGGAAAAGGCGCTGCGGAACTCCTGCTTGCTCTCTTCAAGCGGTTTTGTCATCTTGATGCTCATAGGTTGTTCTCTCCTTTACTGAAAATTCTTGAAAAAATTCTGAAACGCCGTCTTCGGCGGTTCTGGCTTCTTGGTCAGCGCATCCCGGATGCACCGGAATGCGGAAGAATAGGCGGTGTCCTCCTGCTTTGTCTCCTGCTCTATGCCGGTGGCAAAGCCCCAGCTGACGGCCTCCTCCGGATCGATCCAGCTTTCCGCCGCCAGAAGCTCTTCCAGCTTTCCGTCCTCCAGACTGACATACTCCCGGTAGATGTTCGCCGCAGTTTTGCTGATTTTGTCCAGGTCCTCCGCCATTTTCCGCAGATCGTCTGCGTTCCCTGCGGCATCTGTCCATGCATTGTGTATCATCAGGAGACTTGCGCCCCGCATGATCCGCTTTTTTCCTGCCATGAACACCAGACTTGCCGCCGAGCAGCAGAACCCCTCCGCAATGGTGGTGACCTTCACGCCGCAATTTTTGAGCATGTTGTACATGGCAATTCCCGCCGATGTGCTCCCGCCGTAAGAATCGATGTGGCAGATCAGCTCTCTTGCGCCGCTTTCGCCCAGCTTGTCCAGCAGGGTGACCGGGCTTCCTTCACCTGGCCACGTCCACGCGCCCTCCACAATGTCCCCAATGATATACAGGTGCGCCGGTTCGTTTTCCTCCGCCGGTGCCGCAAGCTGATATGGTACGATCATGTTGTTTCACCTCCCTCCGGTTCTTCGGTGGCCTTAGACCCCTGCGTTCCTTCTGCGGGCTGCCCTGCCGTTTCCTCCGGATTCTCCAACAGCCCATAGTTTTTGGTGATATAGTGTTTCTGCGCCTCCGGCGTCCCCAACAGAGGCTCACCACGCAGGTCTCTAAGCTCGTCCACGCTGTACTGCCCGCAGCTGGTCATCCGCTCGCAGAACTGCGGCAGACTGCTGGTGTCCCCCATCTGGATAGGCAGCGGGTCAATAAACAGCCTTGACCCCTTTGTAAACTCTTGCTTGCCCAGCCGTTTTGCGTTGTACTCCTGTTCAAACGCCTGTGCGATGGGCTTCACCCCAAACATGACCAGATCCGTTCTCGCGTGCTGCGTGTTCTCCACGCTGCCCTTCATCAGGGCCACCGGCACTCGCAGTGCCAGCCCCAGCCGTTCAGCGAACTCGTCCGTCATGTTGGCAATATCGTTCATTTCACTGGTATTTCGCGCCGAGGTGGATACCGGCGTGTATGTATACCCGGAATTCAGAGTGATTACCCCGTTTGGGCTGTTAAAAAACGTCTTGAACTGCTTCTGAATGCGCTCCATCAACGCTTTTCGCTGGGTTTCCGTGCCGGATGGTGCCGCCCCGATGGTCAGAACGCCTTTTGCGCCGCTCTGCCGCCGGTATCCGCCGTATGCCGTCCCTATCATGGTCTCGTACTCGTCCCCAACCGCCGACAGAAGGGGCCACAGCCCTGTCCAGTCCATCTTGATATGCATCACTTCCCGCGCCGGGTAAGCAAACGTCCGGTTGCCGCCCTCTACGGAAATTCCCAGGTACATGTCCTCCTGCGTCCCACGCTTTTCCACGTTCCAGCTGTCCGCGACGTACAGTTCTCTCCCGTTCGGGGAGAACACTACGGCTTCATTCTGGATCGCCAGATAATACACCAGTTTCCCGCAGAACTCCGCCTTGCTCTGGTTCCGGTTCGGGCAGTTGTTCAGCCGGAAATATTCCTCACCGGTTTTCTCTTTTCCCTTCGTTATGGTGCGCCACCGGCACATGCTTAGGCATGACGCCAGATATCCGGCCGCGCTTGCCATCATCAGGAGCTTTATATTCAGCATCTTTTCTGCGTCCTGACTTGTATTTTCCGAAGCGCTTTCGATTTTATAGGTTTCGTCCGTGCTTCCGTTCAGCCAGTCTAGAAAATTCCGGAATGCTCCCATTCCATCACCCCTCAAAATGTGAATATTCCAAAATTCAGGCCGTCGTTTGCGGTTTCCTGCTCCAGCTTGTCCAACTGGGTCACCGCCGCCACCGCCGCCATGAATCCGTCCGTCTTTCGTGTCTTCGGCTCAATTTTTCCGAAGGTAATGTTTCCTCTTGTGTCCAGCAGCTGCTTGGCATTGTTGATGTACCACCGCATCAGCGGGTCATTGCCGAACGCCACCTGCTGCCGGTTCAGCTTTGCAATCAATGCCGGCGCAATTTGCATAATATTCCGCCCCTTGACCTGCATGATGTTTCCATCCTTTCCGGCGGTGAATCCCACGCCCTCCAGCGCCTTTTTCATGATGGAAAATCGGTAATCGTCGATTGCGACGCCGATCACCCGTCTCTCCGCCATTTGTTCGCCCAGCCATGCGGCTGGCAGCTCCGGGGGGATTTCTACATCTTCCACCCATGTAATCAGTCCCCGCTCCACAGCATCCTGAACCGGGAATTTGATTCGGCTGAGGTCCTTACACTGACTGCACACCCATGTGTGCTGCCGCCACACCCATTCCTCGCCGTTCAGCCCAAACAGGATTGCCGCCACAAAGTCGGTGGTTCTCGCAAAGTCGATTCCCGCCGCCCATACCGTCGGCTCCTTGGTCGGCTCCCGGCTGCATGCCATGATGTTCTCCCATGCCGTGACCTCGGTTTCCATGCTTCCCTGTGGAATGTTCATGCGCTTGGTCATAAAGGCCGCGTTGCCGATGTTGTCCAGCTTGTAGTCGGCGTACTCCCGGCGCATTTCGTCCAGCATGTTCGGAAAATACCGCAGGCTCGGATTCGCCTTGTACCAGTTCTTTTCCTTGTGAACTTCCTCTTTTTTGTCCAGTTTGCAGATAAACGGCAACAGGCCGTTGTCCGGTATTGCGCCCTCTAGAATCTGCTTGCATCTTGCAAGCGTGTGATCCAGCGGACCGTCCCGTACATCGCCGTCTGTCGTAATGATTGTGCTTCTCGGCATTTCCTTCTTGCCAAGGCCGGTTTTGGCAACCCGAATTACGTCATAGCTCTCATAGGCGTGGTATTCGTCAAAATCTACCTTGCCGGGCCGCCCGCCGTCCTTGGTCTTGGCGTTGGACGTCCGGAATCGGAGCTGTGACCCGGTTTGCTTTGATGTGATGACCTCCAGATTCCACTTGAAAAACTTCTGTAGCTTCCGCTCGTTCCGCTCCAGAACGTTGTAAACGTCCATAAACGACGTTTTTGCCTGATCCTCGGAATTTGCAAATATATCAATGTGGTAATCCCGCACGCCGTTTACCGGCGTCAGCAGGCAAAAATCCTCGAATGACAGGTATCCGTTTTTGCCGCCGCCGCGCCCCATGTACAGGAATGCTTCTGGAAATCTCAGCAGCCCATCCGTTCGGTAAACGCAGTTGTGCAAGGCGAAAATGCATACCTCCCATGGGAACAACTGGTACGGAAAATATTTTTGCAAGGCTAAATATTTCTCCAGCTGTGCCCGGTTTATGGTCAAATTTTCTGTTTCAAAAATCTTTTTGATAAATTTTGAGAACATTTTTTGTTCCCGGCACACGGGGTATTCCTTGTCGTTTTCAATCATGTCGAGATAGTTTGTGATCTCAGGGCAATCAATGCTCACAGCTCATCATCGTCCGGATTGGTGTACCCCTTTACGGTAATTTCCATGTTGTCTAGGAGGTCCTGCATTGCCTTTGCCAGTGTCACAATATCTCGACTTGCCGTGTTGTCCTTTTCATAAACTTTGCCGGAGCTGGACGTTGTGAAATAGCTCCGCCCCCGCTCCTTCAGGTTTTTATTTGCATCCTGAAACGCATCCCACAGCGCCATAAACTGCGCCACCCGATCATCAAACACCGGCCCCTTCAATCCCTTGGCCTTCAACTGATCCCGGATTTCCTGTTCTATCTCTTTCCGGCGCTTTGATTCCGGTGTCAGCCCCATGACATCCAGCAGCCGCACCATGGTTGCCGTCTCTTTTGCGATGGCATCGGTGCCCTGACTGATTGCTTCATCCTTCGCATCCTCAAACGTTTCATTCAGCTTTCCCAGCCGATCCCGCGCCTGCAAATACTGCTCCACCAGATCCCGATTTTCTGCATCCAGCAGTCCGTTTCTCTCCAGCCTGAGCAGCAGCGCCTTTTTTACCGCCGTTCTGGTTATCTTTTTTGCCGCCATGCCGCCTGACACCTCCTTTTTCCAGTTTTTTCCTTCCTAGCGGCCATTTTTTCGTCACGCGCGCGCGATGTTTTTTCT
>ERZ1034768.102-NODE-102-length-32084-cov-7.532299_pt1 | contig 32084 bp, 51 predicted proteins | sample MGYA00520691_ERZ1034768 | MGnify/ENA primary metagenome ERZ1034768 (study PRJEB33766, sample SAMN09781704) | gut metagenome | biome: gut microbiome | host: Homo sapiens | place: Madagascar | study: EMG produced TPA metagenomics assembly of the PRJNA485056 data set...
GGATTGAGGCGCGGTTACTTACCGGGTATCTATTTCGGCGCACCCCGGGGGGTATGTGGCGCTGTGATAATATTTCCGTCTGCATCGAAAGCGAGGCCGTCGGCAAGCGGCGGCGTTCCCTCGTGTATCAATGCGTGACACGTCCGGCAAACTGTCTCGAGGTTATCCTCGCTGAGCGCGATTGCCGGGTCGTCGATGTTTCTCGGCGTGAGCTCTATCTTGTGATGCACGATAACGCCGGGCTCGCCACAATGGACGCATAGCCCCGCGTCGCGCTTGAGAATATACGCTCGTGTGCGTCTCCATGCCGGAGACTCGTAAAACGCTTTTGCAAACTCTCTCATGCTCTCCGCCTCCGAATGGGTAAAGAGAACGCCCCGCACGGCCTCAAGCGTCCTCACGCATAAGCGCAAGGGCTCGACCATGTAGGGCGCACGGCGGCGAGGTTTTCCCTCGACCTCTCTTTACGCCTCAATGATAGCACGGGGAAAATGCAAGTTTCCATACGGATTTTTTTCGATACATGAGAATAAGTTAGAAAACGCCTCACATAGACGGCATAGCTCCCGCGCCGAAGTAGAGGAGAGCGAAGCGCACGAGCGCCTTGTTACGGAGGTCGTAGAGGCTCGACGTAGACGAATAGCATACGGCCTCCGTGATTTCGTCCTTGCTCTTGCGTTCGATGTACCAAAGCCGGAGGATACGCGCGTCGTCCTCGTCCATCTGTGCGAGCACGTCGTCGATTTCCTCGACCTTATCCCGGGTAACTTGGATTTCCCGCATAACCTCGGCGAGCTCGAGGCAGTCCGCGAGCGCGTCGTTTACAGATTTCGCACCCGTGTACGGTTTAGACACATCCGCCGGCGGATACTCCGACGGCGCGCCGTATCGTAAAATGCGCTCCTTTTTCCGCTCGAGATTGCCTAAAGCCGTCTCGAGCAAGCCGCGAGCGCGGAGAGTTTTCTCCGCCGCCTCGAAATAGTTAATCATTAGCTCGCCCTCCTCGTGCGTTATCGTGGTTTAGGCGCGTTTCCCTCCGTGGCGGTATTCGCGTCCCTTGTTGTACTCATGTTTTGCCATGAGCACGGCCTCAACGTCCACGCCCATATAGGCGAGGTAATCGAGGATGCGGATAATCGCGTCGCAAAGCTCGACGGCGACTCCCTCCGGCTTGCAAGTGCCGGTTTTCTCGTCCTTGTCGCAAGCGCCCTCGAACTCGCACACCGCGCCCGGGATACCACAGCACCCGTAAATAGCCGGATTGCCGTCGCGCCACTCCTCGAGCGCCTCCGACACTTCCGAATGAATGAGAGCGGCGACCTCGGGAAAGCTCCGAGCCGTCTCCCACCATCCATGCGCGACCGCGTTCTCGTGGACTTCTTTCGCAAATTCGTTTACTGTCATTTTCGTTTCCTCCGTTTCGGTTTTATAAATACACCGTCCCGCCGATAAAAGCGGGCGACGATATACTTTCCTCCGTTTACGTCGTTGTGCCATGCGCCAGCATCCGCGAGGAAATAGCCCGGATAGAGCCTTTCATACTCGGCGTTGTTGGTCGTGTCGCGGGCGAGCTCCTCGGCGCGCTTGCCGGAGATACGCCCGTCCCGTGTTTTCGGCTCCGGGTCGATAAGGTTTTTCGAGGCGTTCCATGCTCGAGCATAGAGCGGGCTCTTGACGATGTAGTGACCGAGCCCGGCAAGGCCGCTCTCCGTGAACTGCAAACGGCGGGAGTTCGCGTACCCGAGCCCCCATAGCTTTTCGAGCTCGTCTCTATCCATTCCGCCGGATAGCGTGACGTGATGATGATAGCGCCCATTCTTGGAGCCCTTTTCCGTAACGGCTATGTACTTGAGCGGCGGGAGTCCTTGCTTTTTCCGCGCTCTCTGTACCCGACGGATATAATTCCGTAAAAGGCGTTGCGCCTCCTCCGGGTTCTCCGGCTGTTGCTGATAGGTCAAATGGATTTCGAGGTCGTCCGGCGTAAAGTTCGCGTGGAGGAGACGGACGAGCTTTTCCTCTCTATGCCGCTGATTGAGTTTCGCTTGAGCGGCGGAGGTCGGCTTGCTCCGCTTGCCTCTGCTCCGGCCTTGCCGATAGGTCGGGTAGATATATACGTCGAGATACTCGCCGCAATAATAGCGTTTCTCTCTGTAAACTGTTTTCATGTGATACCCTCCGACGAGAGCTCGCCTATGGTCGGTTTGTTAATATTCCATACGAGCCCGTAAAAACGCGCTTTGCGCTCGATTTTTTGCCCTTGCATACCGTCCCGGAGAGTGCTATAATAATAAAGGTATGAGTAATCGCTCGTCTTTTCCGGGACGAGTCCCCGCCGACGTTCTGCAAAGCGTCGGCGGTTTCTCTTTTTCTGTCCTGCATTGTCAATCCTCCGCGCGGCGGTAAAGTTCTACGAAGTCCGCCACGAAATCGAGGATAATCCGCTTTGCCTCATAATATATAATAGGTAGGAGCAAGAGCATGAACTCGCCGCCTACGGCCTTATAGCCTCGCCACGCGAGCGCCGCGCTCAAGCCCTTTGTGAAAACGACCGCCGTCACGATAAGCACGGCGAGGAACTCCGCCGCCGCGAGGCGGCTTTTCTTTTTATGTCTCATTCTCTGCCTCCCGTAATTATGCGGAGCGGGCAATTATCGAGGCGCTCTTTCGACACTCTGATACCCCGCGTCGCGTAAAGCGTCCCGCGAGCCGTGCAAACGCCGTCGCTACCGCGTCCTCTATTTCCGCCCATGTTTTCGTAATATTTGCAATACGCACACGCCGTCGGGATTTTTTTCATTTGAGTTACGACGACGACTTTCCCGAGTAGCTCACTCATTTGTCCGCCTCCTCGTTCCATGCGATAGCCTTACCGCATTGACCGCAAAAGCGGTTTCGGTTTCCGTCCTCATTGTGGAGATATTCTCCGCTCCCGCAGTTCGGGCAAGCTAAAACGCCCTCGTCTCCGTCCGGGTACGGGCTCTCTTTCATTTGTAGAAAAAGAGCCGCTCGCCCCATTCGGCAAGCCTCGTTTACCGGCTCGAGGCTTTCGTAACGCTCCCGGTGTGTCGGGTCGAGGATTTCAAATGCTCTCTCGATACTCATTCTCTCGGACGGCTCCCGAGCGAACTCTTTTCGCGTAGTGTGCATACACGGATTTCCACAATTCCGCTTGTTGCACTCGGTATTTTTCTGCGGGTCGCACTCATATAATTTCGGAAAGTTCATTTTTCGCCCTCCTCGTCCTCCGGGATAGGTGTAAAGCACTCGCAACGGAGGACGCGCTCTTTTTCGTCTGCGTGTATCGGGCTCGGGCGGCGACTGTCCATGCGCTCTATACACGGGATGCAGTAATCGCCGTCTCTGCCCTTGCGCGGGTCGTGTACCTCTCGAATGTTGTCGCATTTCCGGCAATCGAACTCATACCGCCATTTCGGGAGGTTTGACTTTCTGCGTCTAACCATTCGCCGCCTCCTTGTGGCTTGCTCCCCGGCATTGAGCCGGGGAGCTTTTTAATTCCGAATTTTACAGGTCAAAGCCGGGCGCGAAGCCGAGGGAATAGTACGCGCCGTTGTAGCTGACTGTCCCGTCGGCGTTCACAAGCACGAAAGCGCTGGAGTAGCTCGCATGCGGAGAACGGAGCCACCAAGACCACGTTCCATCTCCGATGTGCTCTTTCACGCGGTCACGCTCACGCTTGAAAATCTCAAGTTGAAAGCTGTCCGGCTCCTCGTTCCACCAATCACCCGCGCCGAAAACGTCGGTCGCGGAGGGTATCCACAGAGTATCCGCGTACTCGTGACGTTCTCCGTCGATTTCCTCGGACATGAAACGAGGCTCGAACGCCTCCGCGAGCTCGTCCGGGAAAAGCGGGAGAATATCCTCGAGGACGTGTCGCCGCCCCTCGCTCTTGAGGTATCCGCCCTTGTTGGTCGGCGTGTCGTTCATGCGCCACTTTTCCGCGAGGCAGTCCTCGAGGACGAAGCGGGCGCGCTTCTCGTTGACATATCCGCCGCAAACGGCATTGACGAGCTCGCCGTTTTTGAGCTCGATAGCGAACTTGTCGCCCGGGCGGATAAGCTCGAGGCCGTTCCCGCTCGAAATGGCCTTTTTGAGTTCCGCGAAAGAGATTTCCTTGTTCCTTGTGGTAATGAGTTGCATCGTCTTTTCCTCCGTTCAAAAGATTTTACAGAAATAGTGATTGCCGATAATCATATCGACGCTCTCGTTATAAGGCGCGGTCGAAAAATAGACCGTATCCTCTGAAAGAATGTGCTCCCGCTCCTCTATGGCGGTATGCACCGCGAGATATTGCTCCTTGTCCGGCTCCGCCGAGTAGAGGTACGGAGCGGGGGAGAATTGCCATACGTCGCCGTATTTCTGAAATACGACCTCCTCGACCGTATCCGGGAAATAGTCGGAGAGCATACGGTTTAGAACGACCTCGACGACGGCGACTTGTCCCTCGAAGCTCTCGCCGCGCGCCTCGTGGTAGACGAGGCAAGCAAGGATATAAACGTCCTCGTCGCTGAAATGGAGCTCCGCGTATCTGTTCTCGGGCTCCGGCTCTACCGTCAGCTCCTCCGGCGTTTCCTCCGCCGTCTCCGGCCTTGCCGGTGCTATGTATGTCAGCGTTTGCCGTTCCGCCGTGAGTGTGCTTGTCCGCTCCGCGACCGGCTCCGGCGCTGTCTCGCGGATGCGGAGCGTCACTATGAGCACCAACGCAAAGAGGAGAGAGGCGAGGAGGGCGGCTTGCATCCGGCGGCGCTGTCTGCGGCGTTTCCGCCGCTCCTGCCTTGTCATGGCCTACCGGCCTCCGGCGTATCCTCGGCGAGTACGATATACTCGCACTCCCGGGCGATTGCCGTCCACCGAACGCCCCACGCACGGGCGGCGGCGTGTACTGCCTCGTATTTGTTCACGCCGTTTACGGTGAGCTCTCCGTATTCCTTGTGACGGACGAGGTATAATTTCATCGTCCCGGCAAAGCGCGGGCGGTATCCCGCCGGTGCTGATTGCTCGTGCTTCATTCTGCTACCCTCCCGTCGATAAGCTGAAAGCTCTCTCGGATAGTCACGGGCTCGCGTCTGCCTACGTCAAACTCGAGGACGCAATATCGCCCGCCGGGATGAACGTAGACGACCGTCCCGGGGATTGCTTTCGGCTTGCCGTCCTTGCCCGGAACGTCGAACGTCGCGGGCTTTACCGTGATGCGGTCGCCGAGCTTAATCATTCGACGACCTCCGGCGCGTCTGCCGCCTCCGTTGGCTTGTCCGCCGCCGGAGCCTTATCGCTCTCCGCGCGGAGGAGAGCGGCTCGGAGCATATTCACGAGTGGAGAGGCCGTCGCCGAAGCCGCCGGAGCCGCTCCTTTCGGCCTGTCCGGGTCTGCCCGCTCGACGAAATTACTCAAGATAGCCGCCGAGACGACCTCGCCGACGAAGCCGCCGACCTCGTTATCTGTGAGAGTCTGCGTCCGAGCGCGGACAGCGAAAGCGCCGGTCTTGAAATCAAAGACGACATACGCCCGCTTTCCCTCCGGCGGCTCGATTTTGACCGCCGCCGCGTCCGCGATAACTTCCTCCGGGCTCGGTACGGTATAACCGGCCTTTTTCAGAATGTCCAGTTGTGCCGCGTCGAGGGCGAACGCCTCGCCGCCGAGCTTCTTAGAATAGAGCTTTTTCATTTGTGTGACCTCCTCAATCGTTCGACTCGCTGATAACTGCTATTTTTGCGAGGGCGGACGTTTGCGCCCATTCCTCGGCGAGAATACGGGAGCTCCGCTCGAACTCCTGCGAGAGCGCGGCGAAAGCGTCCTCGTTCCTGTCCTTGACCGCGCTCCACATTTCCTTGTGGACTTTCTCAATGTCGGTGTGCATCTGCTTTGTGCGCTCGATGCACTCTTTTAACTCCGCCCATGCCTCACGGTCAGAGGCGAAGCCGCGCCCGCGTTCCTCCATTGTGCCGGAGACGGCCTCCGCGACGGCGGCTTGCAAGTTTGCCATAAGCCGGACTCTCGAACTCGTTTCGCTCATTGTGTTATTCCTCCTTTATTTCCCCGCCTCGATAGCTCGGAGCGGACTTTCGTCGCTCATGCCTTGCATGAGAGCCCCCATTTTGAGAGCCTCCTCGCGGCTGATTTCCTGCGGCTCTACGTCTGCGCGTATTGCAAAGATACGGTGCTTTTGAATGTAGGCCGCGAGGAAAGCGTCCTTTTCTTTCTCCCAAAGCCTTTTATAGAAATCGAAAAGATACTCAATTTCCACCTTTTCGGCGGGAGTGCAATCCGCGCCGAGTTGAGTTCTAACCTTGCGCCCGCTCGCGGTATATACGAGCTCGTATGCGTAGCCGCCCGTGACCTTATAGACCACTTGCCGGAGGATTTTCTTTTCCTCCCCGCCGTGATATGTGAAGTCGTTGCGGACGCGAGTCTCCTCGTCGAGTTCCTCCTCCGAAATGCCGTATTTCTTCATCATGCGAACAAGGAGCTTTTCGGCGTTCTCGGCCTCGCCGCCGACTCCGTGCTCGGCAAGTGCGCGGACTTTCTTCAATAATGCCGTTTTATCCATTCTCGCGGCTCCTTTCCAGTTTTGGACACCATGCCGGGATATACGGGTCAAAGCGTTTCACGCCAACGACGCGCCCCTTGCATCTGCCGGGAGCAAAGCACCGATAGGAGATAATGTCTTTCGCCCACGGCTCCGTAACAACGTGCTCGCACCCCTCGCAAGTATGGGAAAAATCGGCGTTCATTTCTCTGCCTCCGCCGCCGGGAGGCCGAGCCACCATAGCGGGCTATCCCGCTCCGGTCGGCGGCAGTCGTCGCAATCCGCCGCCGAGCACGAGGAGCAATAAATCCGGTGAAAAGCATCGTCCCACGGCGTTTCAATCGCCGGGATAGTGCCGAGGAACGCCGCGAGCGCCTCCCGGCTTGCCGTTATCCTCTGAAAATTGTTCACGGTATGAGTAACCTCCTAAAATAATTTTTCTTGCATCCCCTCAAGCGAAAAGCGCCGACCAAAGTCCGCGAGTGTTTTCCCGGGCTTGAACGTTACCGGGCTGTCGCGGTCGAGCTTTGCCAGCTTGTCCCACAATTCCGGGTAATCGTAATAGAGGCGTTTTAATTCTCCGACGCGCTGGTTATGGCAAAACCAACACCCGAGCCGCACCCGGCCTCCGTTGTATCCGGGAGAGAGGAGCCCGCGCGACCGGCAAACGTCGAACGCTTGCGCCTCTGTTATGCCGCACTCTACGAGAGGGAGGATTTTCCCGGCGACCGTTTTTCTCTCGATACGGTTTGTTTCGTCTGCGGCAATTCCGACGATTTCGGTAAAATCTCCGAGAGTCTTTATGTGTGCTTGTATCGGCCTCACTTTTAACCGGGTATTGCACCATGCGCCGCGCAAAAATGGAAATCCCCATATTTTGCCGACCTTGCCGCCCTTTTCGTACTGCTTATAAAAGCAATCCGTATAGGTGTATTTCCCTTGGACGATTTGCGTCTTAATCCCATACTCCCGCTCGAGGAGCGGAAAACATTTGCTATGTAACCATTCCTCATGCTCCGGCACTTCCGCGCTCGTCTCGTCGTCGAACATTATCCGGCAATAAATAGCGCCGTCGCATTGACCGCCGTGCTCCATGTGCGTTATGAGAGCCGCGAGAGAGTCTTTACCGCCGGAAATCGACGCATAGACTTTCAAAGTTACCCCTCCAAAGCTCGCAGTATTTTACGGAGGTCTGCGTCGAGCTCTCTCCAAAACTGCGCGTTGTCGGCGGCGTGGATATATTTCGGGGAGCCGTCCTCTTTCTTTTCCTCTGCGAGCTTCTCCCACGCCTCCGCCTCGCCCTCGCGGGTCTTGGTCGTCATAAGGATATAAAGGGAGAGCTTGGAGCATTGCTCCGCTGTTAACGTCTTTCCGTTCATGGTATGAGTAACCTCCGTTTCTTTATTGAGCCGCTTTCCGACGGCCTCTATTTCGGTACGACCGATTTACTCGAGCCTCCGCTACCGCCGCGCTATACCCTTGACGAAAGCGGGAGTCCGTTTCCCCGGTCTTGCCTCGCTCGAGCTCGCGGTATATGGTCGCTTGGCACTTGCCGACGCGCTCGGCAATCTCGCCCGGCTTTGCGCCTTTTGCGTACATTTCCTCGATAATCCGCCGCTCCTCGAGCTTTAAGCACTCGTATTTCATAGCCTCGCCTCCGTTTCTGCGTAAAAAAATAAGTGCGTCGGAGCTTATCAGCTCTTTCGCACATAATAATAAACTGCACGCCCGCAGATGTCAAGTATTTTGTGCGAAAAAGATAGAATAAATTTTTGAGCGTTCACGCCGCCCAGTCAAACGCTATCTTGAAAGCCTCCGCCGAGGACATAAAGCCGAGTATTTCTCTCGGGTAATCATTGAGCCACGTCTCGACGCGCTTAACCTCCGCCGCCGTCACTTTGTCGAAGTCCGTCCCTTTCGGGAACTGCCGCCGTATCATGCGGTTAATATTCTCGTTCGTGCCGCGCTCACAAGAGCTATACGCATGGCAGTAATAGACCGTCGTCCGCTTTGCATCCTTGCGGCGGGCGCTCCGCTCGATGCCGTCAGCATCCGCGAACTCGGAGCCGTTGTCTACGGTTATCGTTTTGAAAATCTCATAGAACGCCGCGCCGTAAATACGCTCGAGGCGGTCTAAAGCCGCGACGACCGTTTCGGCGCGCCCGTCCTTAATGCGGATAATGATTTCCCGCCGCGTTACTCGCTCGGAGAGGACGAGGAGGCGAGCTTTCGTCCGCTTCTTTCCGACGACGGTATCCATTTCCCAATGTCCCGGCTCTTGCCGCTCGTTGATATAATCCGGCCTCTGCTCGATGCTCGTCCCGCTCGATGCGCGAGACTGTTTTTTCCGTATAGTCTTGTGCTTCTTCTTGCGGTCGCCCTTTTCCGGGAGGTCTTGATTTGTGAGCGTGAGAAAAACGCCGTCCTCGACGTACTTGTAAATCGTCGCACGGCAAAAGGTTATTCCGAAGTGCTTATATTTTTCCTGCTTGAGTAGAGCGCACACCGCCGCCGGGGAGTAATCCTCGTTCCCGATTTTATCCTCGATAAACTGCGCGGCGGCGTGGTTTTTCCCAATCTTGAGCGGAGCTCCTTTCGCGGAGAGCCCCTCTTGATACCGCGCCTCGGCGATTTCCGGGCTATACCGCTCCTCGGTCGTGTAATCGGAGTTTAGATGCTCATACGTCCCGCGCTTGAGCTCGCGGTAAACGGTGCTGATATGTACGCCCAATTCCTCGGCGATTTCTTTTTTTGAGTGTCCGTGTTTGAGCATCGTCTCGAGCTTGATACGGCTCGTCCAATTCAGTTGCTTATATGTCCGCTCTCCCATCGTAAAGCCCTCCGTATATAGATAAAGAGGGACGGTTTCCCGCCCCTCTTGGTTACTGCGACAAGAACTCCTCTATCGCTTTTTTGATAATCTGCGCTTGTGGTATGCCCTCGGCGGCGCATTTCTCTTTGAAAGCCGCCGCAAGCTCTTTCGGTACTCGAGCCGAAATATTGTCGTAAACCTTTTCGTTGTACCGCGTCTTTACCGCCGTAGAGGTCTTAGTCTTTCTTTTTTCCTCTGCCATTCTGCCGCCTCCTTTTGGCGTTGATGAAAATGGAGATTGCGGATAGGGTAATGCTTACCCCGCACAAAACATAGATAACCGTCGTCATGGTCGTTTGACATTGAGCGTATTTCGTGTTATCCTTGTAGGGCAAGGGGGATTTCTCCCCCCGCCCTTTACTCGGTGAGCTTTTCTATCAGCAGTAGAATAGCAATCACGAGGTTTAGGATTGCGGTAACAAGGTTTAAGTAGCTGTCCGGCTCTGCCTTGTTGCCGCGTTTCTTTTTTCGCTTGCTCAATGCGTTTACCTCCTTTCTATCTATTATAGTATCATACTGCTTGCAGTATGTCAAGCGTTATTTAGAAAAAAGTGCAAAAATATCCCCGGCACGGAGCCGGGGATTTACTCTATTCCGAGGAGCCAAAGGGCGGACACGCCGAGGACGCGGGCAAAGACGGGTATCTCGTAATCGGGAATAAACCGCGTCCCGATTTCGATACGGCTTATCGAGTCCCGCTCCATTGTTACGCCCTCGACCTGCACCCGCGCCGCGAGGTCGCTTTGTGAGAGCCGGAGCTTTAGCCGTGCCTCGCGGATGCGCTCTCCGCTTATATTCTTCTTTCCCTCAAAATCATATATCCGCAAGCTCTCGCCTCCCATGTGTTAATGTTCTGCATTTTTCTTGACTTTAGCACATACGCAACGCATAATTGTGTTAAAGGTCAGCAGACCGAAAAAATAGGAGGGAGTTACTCATACCATGAAAAAGCATATTGTTACTTGCGTGAAGTGCGGGAGGCAGTTCGACGCGAACGAGGGAGGCGCTTATTATCCCGAGTCCCGCCGCTATGTCTGCAAGCGTTGTGTAGATAAACAGAAGTCCGAGCAATCGGATAGAGAAAAAGCTCGCAAGGCGGAGGAGCGCAAGGCAGAGGCAGACGAGCGCGAGCGCGTTACGGGTATGCGGCAGTCAAAGGCCGCTATGCTCGTGAAGATTGTCGTCGGTGTTCTGTTCCTGTTCGCCGCCGTCTCGCTCGCCGTACAAGGGAATATCTCCTCTTTCGTGTGCGGGCTCGTTATCGGCGGCGCGCTGGTCGCGTGGGGGCTCGTGCCGTATCTGAAAACGAAAAGCGGGAGGCGGTGAGCTATGTTTGTCAGCTTCTCGAAACGCCTAAAGTCAATGAGCGGTTTCCGGCTCGGAGTCGGCCTCCGGCTGACTCGGCGTAATTGTTGGTACTTCCTTTTCGTTTTGGTGCTCGTCGGCTGTTTCTATTTCTGTTGGTATTCCGTGTTGGCTTGCGGATGGATGCTTTACGGCCTGTTCTACGGCTTTTATCTCATGTTCAAGTATGCGGCAATCGGAACAAAAAAGCTATATACGTGCATCAAAGGAGAAATAACGCACGTAAAGCACTAAAAGCGTAACAAAAAAAAGCGGGCGAGGCCATAGAGCCCCGCCCGCTTTTTCTGCACGATTATACGTCGGAAAGATTGCCGAGAGCGCCCGCCGCCTCGAGTGCGCGGTAGATGATGCAAGCGACGGCCTCGCGGGTAATCGGCTGTTGCCAGCCGAAATTACCGGCTCCGTCGCCGTTGAAAATCCCCTTGCGCTTGCAGTATTCCGCCGCCTCTTTCGCCCATTCGGAGGGCGTGTCGCCGGTATCGGCGCAAGAGGTCAGTTGCTTTCTTGCCTCGTTAATATCCATGTCGAAATCCTCCTTGTTGTCCGTTTTGGTGTAGTACGCCGGGAGGCCGAAGCCCCGGAGATACTTTCCGTTTACCTCGAGCGTCCGCTCCTTGACGCTGTTCGAGAAATTGCCCTCAATGACCTTGAGGACGCGCCCGCTCACGCTGGACACAATGCCCACATGGTCGGCGGCTCCCCGGTCGTCGCCGGAGCCGTTGTCCTGCCAGTCGTAGAAAACCACGTCGCCGGGCTGTGGCGTGATACTCTCGTCCTCCTCCCAGCGGCTCACCGCATGAGAGCGATAGAGGGAAATCATAGCCTCGCACCCGCACTCGAGCGGCATAATGTCCGAGAGGCCGCATTTGATAGCGACGGCGGAGACGAACGTCGCGCACCATGCGTCCGTGTACTTGACGGCGTATCCCCGCGCGAGCGGCTTGTGTGCGTTGTAAAGGTCGATGATTTCCCGGTGAGAGCCGTCCCGCTCGTTCTTCCCGAGCCACGCCCTCGCCGTCGAGACGACGAGCTCGCGTACCTGTTGCTCCGTCACGGTTTAGCCCTCCTTTGTGGTCTTGTCTACCGCGTCGCTGATTTTCTGCGTCTGCGTCCCGAAATAGAACGCGATAACGACCGTGTAGACCGTCATAAACTCTTGGCTCGTCTGCCCGGTAATGGCGAGGTACGCGAATACCCCGGAGAGCAAGAGCGTGACGAGGCTCTTTACGCTCAAGAGAGCGCCGAGCCGCTTTACGATGATTTCTTTCATTTTGCTACCTCCTTTAGCAATCTCGTTTTGTTGCCGTGTCGTATGTAATTCCGCCGGTCGTGTTCTCGGCCTTGCTCTTGTTGAGCGAGAACGAGAGCACGGTAGCGGTCGCGGCCTGTAAAAAGGCGATAAGGGCGGTCAAATACGGGAGCGAGCCGGTGTAGTTGTTGGCTACGGAAATCCGGCAGAGGTCGAGCGTCGTCATGGTCGATTTGTAGTCGATATAGAGGACGGCATAAACGAGGAGCTTTGAAAAGGAGAGATACCCCTTTGCAAAGCTCCATACCTCGAGCGCCCATTTTTTGAACTTCCGCCGCCGCGCCGCGCCTTTGCGGGCGGACATTATCCGTCCTCCCGCGCCTCGCGCCCCTCGAGCCTGTCGATACGATGATGTGCCGACTTTGCCGAGCTCTCCACCGCCGACATACGCTCCGCCATGCTGATATAGCGCGCGTCCTGCGCGTCCTGCTTGCGCTCGATACGGTCGATGCCGCCTTTAATGTACCCGATTTCGGTCAACATTGTTCCGGCCTCTTTGCCCTCGCTCTCGCTGTCCTTTTTCGAGTTCCTATGAAAAGCGGCATAGCTTAACACGCCGCCGAGGATAGTCCCGAGGACTCCGATAATCGCTCCTACATAGTCCATTCTTAACCTCCGTTATAATTCGTAATAATCGAGTTTAACGGTCTGCTTTCCCGGCAATACGGGACACCCCCGAACGTGGTAAATCTCCCCGTCAACGATAACGCCCTCGCCCTCCGCCTCCGTGCATACGACATAGAGGCCGGGAGCGTCGAGGCGTACCCACAAGAGAGACTCCCGCCGCGCTATGATTTTGCCGTCGAGCTCGACCGTGTAGACCGCCTCTTTTACTCCCATTCTACCCACTCGCCCATCCAAACGTAAATTTTTCCGTCCTTTCGATAATAGGCGTTGTTAATGAGCGGCACACCCTCGGCGTAGTCGATGGGATTTTCCTTTGTGCCGGTCGGGTTGTCTTGCGCGACGTATTCCTTGCACACGGCCATATCGTTCACCGTGTATGTCACCCAATCAAAACCTATCTTGTCACTCTGCCCCCGCGTCATGGAGATACCTCCGGCGGCTTGCACCATTTTCCCGTCCCGGATTGCTCCCTTGATGGCGTTCATCTTTTCAACGTTCATCGTATGCCTCCTCAATTTCTGCAAGCTGTGCTTGCAACGTCTCCGCTTTTGCCAGCATGATAGCCCCGCTCACGGTTTCCACGGAGCCGACCGGCTCAATTCCGAGGAGTCCGCCGTCCGCGAAAGCGTAAACGAAGTCCTCGAGATAGGTCGTCGTCTCGCCCGTCTCCTTGTCCGTGCGGTCGATTGCCGTCTTGACGCAAAAGCCCTCGGCCTCCGCCTCGTCGCACGGGACATAGCACCCGTTTTCGTGCAAGCGGATATATACGAGGCTGTCGGAGTAGCCGACGGCCTCTCCGCCGCTTCTGATTGCATACATACGTTATCCCTCCATTTTCGGCAGCTCTCCGAGCCGCTCTTTGTAAAACTCCTCAAGCTCCGGCGTGTTCATCGTGCGGAGGAGGTTTTTCCAGTACAGATTTTCCGCCCCCGCCCATTTCTCCGGGTCGAAGTCCGACGCGCTTTCGTGCTTGCCGTAATAGCGATAGAGGCCATCGAGCATTTCTTGTCGGTACGCGCCCTCCGGCGTGTTCGGTCTGAAATGCTCCCATCCGTTTTCAGACGTGACGGCGCAAATCCGCCGCCCGTCGGCGGCAAGGATAAAGCCGTCCCGCTCCGTTACGGTCGTACCGTATCGGAGGTTAAAGGCTCCGTCGATGCCCTCGGCCTTAAAGCGCCGATAAACGACATATTCCATAGCTTACCCTCCCTTGAATAATTCACGATAGAGCCACTCGACGCTCTGCTCCATGTGGTACGAGTGAAATCTTTTCATGTGTCCCCGCCATGACACGAGGGACGTTTCCACGTCCGCCGCCGTCATTCTGCCGGAGTCCACCCAACGCCGGAAAATGCGTAGCTTTGCCCTCATGTGCCGGATACCCTTATAGGTCGCCCGGCGGACGACTTTCCCGTTTGCGCCATATCGAAAGCGCACCTTGACGAATGTAAAGCCGCGCGTGAGCTTGATAATCTGCGTCTTTTTCGGATTGAGGCGGATACCGTGCTCGGCGCATAGCCGCCGGAGCTCCCGGAGGCAAATCTCGAGCTTTTCCTTTGACTCGCCGATGATACACCCGTCGTCCATATAGCGAGCGTAATACTTCATGCCGAGCACGTCCTTGATATAGTGGTCTATCCTGTTCGGCAAGGCGAGCGCGGCGATTTGTGAGACTTGGCTCCCGAGGCCGAGTCCCACGTCGCCGAAGTTCTGAATAAAGTATTTTGAGAGCGAAACGAGGCGGTCGTCGATGCCGCTCCGCTCGAACTCTCGAAAAACGGGCTCATGCTGTGCCGTATCGAAATACTTTGAAAAATCGAATACGAGGACGTAGCCCTCCCGTCCGTGTTTTCTGTAATGCTCCGCGAGAAAGCGCGTCACCCGGGATACGGCGAAATCGTACCCCTTGCCGCGCAAGCTCGCTCCGTTGTCGTAAATGAATGACCGGGAGAGCATCGGCACGAGGCAGTAATCGCACAAGCACCGTTGTACGACGCGCTCGGAGATATGGACGCTCCGAATATGCCTCGGCTTTCCCCGCTCCACAATATCGAACTCGTAAAAGCCCTTGGAGCGGTATCTCCCGGCTATCAATTCCTCGTGTGTCTTTGTGACGTTGGCAAGCGATGCGGCTTTGTATCGCTGTGTGCTCGCTTTCCACCCAACGCCACGGACGGAGGCGCGGTAGCTCTCATAGAGCCGCTCGAATGAGAAAACCGTCTCGAAATCTCCATACTCCCGGAGCGCGGCGGCTTTCTTTTCCATTCGTGCGGCCTTGCGACGCTGATACCGTGCCTCGCGTCGTTCTGCGCTGTTCATAAAATAAAAATACCTCGTACATTTCTTTCTCGGCGTGTTGTCTAAAATGCGTAACGGCGAGCCATGAAAGCACGGAAAACACGCACTCCGCACCCATGCAAGGAGCGTCCGGCTAACCGTATCGCGGTATATGTTTGTCCGACGGCGCGAGGCCGTCAGAGAGGTTATATTCCCCTTTTATATGGGGACTGCTTTCGCTCCGTGAGGAGTTATTCGGTCTGCCCCGTGTCGATATAAAATCCGGGCGCGAAGCCGAGGGAATAGTTCGCGTTGTTGTTGTTGACTGTCCCGTCGGTGTTCACATTCACGAAATTGTTGGAGTTGCTCGCATTCGGAGAACGGAGCCACCAATTAGCGGCGATACGGAATATAACCTAATCACGCGGAGGATTAAGCTCGCGCCTTATCGCTCCGTTTGATTTTAGAGATTTGCGAGAGCTCGTCCGTAATGAGCTTTACCCATTCTTTGAGGACATTCGGCGGTATCTTCTCATGGTTGACGGTCATATACGCGAGGTCGAGCATGTCGAGCATCGAGTTATAATAGCCCTGTGCCGTCTCGTAATACTCTTTCCGCCGTTGGATGTTCCGGCGGCGTATCTCCTCGGGCGCTTTCTCGTCAACGTAAATGAGGTTTGCCGTCTTTATCATGCGATAAGCCTCTCGCGCCGCGTTGTAGAGCGGCAAGGAAAAATAAAAGGTGTAGCTTTTCGGCAGGATGCGGACGCGGTTGTATGTGAATACATAAATCTCGCGGGCGAGGTTGATATACTCCGCCGGGCTTTCGCCGCGTCTCGATTTTGGTACGGACATTTTCTTTCCTCCTCGCCGACTATGCGCCCATTGAGGGCGCAAGTCTCGATTTCCGAATTATACGCAAAAGCCGGGCGCGAAGCCGAGGGAATAGTACGCGCTGTAGACGTTGACTGTCCCGTCGGTGTCCACACTCACGAAATAGCGGGAGCTGCCCGCATACGGAGAACGGAGCCACCAATAAGCGGCGGTCGTCGTGCCGTTGTGCTTGTACTTAATTTTGCTGTTCCCGGCGGAATAATAGGCGTACTGCGCTTGTTTGTTCTTCTCGTTCGTGTTTCCGTAGGAAATGCTACCGAAAACCTCGAACTCCGATAGGAGGAAAAAGTAATCCGTCGTCGCCGTGACGTAGCTCGCCGTCGAGCCGCCGCCGTTTGCCGTATTGTCCGTGTACTTGGTAACGGACTTGAGGACGGCACGGAGCGCCGCCGGAATGACTGCGATAATCGTCCCGGAATAGCTCGAGAGGCTCGTCCCGCAAATCGCGGTACGCATTTGCGAGCTTTTCCACCCGCCGGAGTTCGTGTTACTCGCGTTCATAACGAAATAGCCCGCACCCGGGGACGACCATCCGCTATCCGGGCCATATTGACTATCACAGAAACACACGTCCGTACCGCCGGAGAGCGCGGTCTTTGCAAGCTGGAAATGGATGCGGTTTGCGCCCTCGACGCTCGCATTATGGTTAAAGCCGATAATGAAAGCGTAGGTCGTGACATTCGAGAGCGAGAGCTTTCCGACCGTGCCGTTAAGCGTGACCGCCTTTCGGTCGCCGATGCTCCAATAGTTCGCGCCCTGTCCCGCGTCGGAAACGGACTTGATAACGCTCCACTCGTTATTGTTGAGCGTAGAGCTCACGAAAGAGAGCGTCAGCGAGTAGGAGGTCGTGCCGGAAACGACATTGACGGAGCCGCTCGTCGTCTGCCCGTTCTTTGTCGCCGTGACCGTGTACGCCCCCGTCTCCGTGACGGTGAAAACCGCTGTCCCGTTGCTCGTCTTTGTGGCGATAGTTGTCCCGCCCTTTTTCAGCGTGACGGATGCGCCGGAGTCTACGTTGACGGTAATCGTCGCGGAAAAGAACGTCAGCGCCACCGCGTAGCTATCGACGACGGAGACGTTTTTCGTGTCGGACGTTTGCCCGTTGAGCGTGGCCTTTACACTCCATGTACCGGCCTCCGGCAAGGAGAGGACGCACGAGCCGCCCGCCGCCGTACCGTTTACCGTTTTCGAGCCCTTTGTCGCTGTGACCGCCGCGCCGCTCGTAACGGATACCACGAGGGAGAGCTCGACTCCGGGCTTGCTGACTGCGTTTGTTCTACCAATCATTTTTAACTCACCGCCTTAATACAAGTAATGCTCTGCACCGTGATAGCCGTCGTCGGCTTTGTCGCGGCGTAGATTTTGACCGTCCCGCTCCCGGAGAGAGCGACCGGCGCAAAGTTTCCGCTCGTGGCCTCTGTCGCACCGAACACGACCTCGGGGACGTGGCTCGCCGTCACGCCGGGGCAGACGATAGAGGCGGCATAGGGATACGCCGCGTATGTGCTGTCGCTTACCCATGCAGAGGCGGCGACGGACACGCCGGAGAAAATCTTTACCTCGGCGTATCCCGCGTGAGCGTGGGAGGCGTTGGCAAAGTCACCCGGCTTTTTGCCGCTGTCGGTCAGATTGCCGGAGGAGTCGAGCCCGGCAAAATTGCCCGCCGTCGGAGAGGATACCTTGTCCGCCTTGCCTGTGTGGGTATGGCTCGCGGCGGCAAAGTCGCCCGGCTTTTTGCCGGAGTCGGTGAGGTTGCCGGAGGAGTCGAGCCCGGCAAAATTGCCCGCCGTCGGAGAGGATACCTTGTCCGCCTTGCCTGTGTGGGTATGGCTCGCGGCGGCAAAGTCGCCCGGCTTTTTGCCGGAGTCGGTGAGGTTGCCGGAGGAGTCGAGCCCGGCAAAGTTGCCCGCCGTCGGAGAGGCGACTTTCTCCGCCTTGTCCTCGTTGAGCTTTTTAATATTTTCCTGCATAGCGGTTTGGTCTGCCGCCGTGAAATATCGGGCGATAACGTCGCCCGCCGACCATGCCCGGGCGGTCGTGCCGTTCTGCGCTCGCGTGACGGTGAGCACGTTCCCGTTCTTTTCGGTCATAAGCACCGTTTCCGCCGTGGAGCCGTCCGCTCCAATCGTGAGCAAGTTCGGAGCCTCCGGCAATACGGAGCCGTCAACGACGTTTACGGTCGTACCCGCCGCCGTCAGCGCGCCGGAGAGCGAAGTCTCCGGGGAGTTGGCTTGCGCCGGGTACATTTTCACTAATTCGGACATTTTCTTTCCTCCTTTTAGTAGTCCCCGCCGCCGCGAGAATTACAGAATGTTTGAGCGAATACCGCGCCCACGATACGGCTCATGTTGTCTGGGAGTATCTCTATCGAGTGCCACGAGTTACGGCGTATTTTGCCGTTCGAGTCTGTGGCGAGATATTCCACAATGTCGATATTGCTATACGAGGACGGCGCGGGGATCTCTTTTCCGTCTACCTTGATAGTCGCTTTCGAGGCGCGTTGCCCCTCGTATATGCCGAACTCGATAGCGTGGGTGTGGTCTTTTACGGTGTGGGTATGGTCTTTCACCGTATGCGTATGCGCGCTTACCCGGTGCGTGTGGTCGTAGACCTCGTGTGTATGCGCCGAAATCCTGTGCGTATGCGACGGGTGCGTATGCGCACCCGACCAAATAAATGTTTCGTAGCCGTCAACGGTTTTTCCGTCGCTGGTCGTTGCGAGGCGGGCGTGTTGAGAAATGCCGTGGTTATGCACGGCCTGTCCGCTCGTCTCGCTCGGGAGCACGTTCGAGGACTCGAGCGCCGTTCCGCCGGAGGTCTGCCCGCCGCCGGAGGAGGTCGTAGAGCCGCCGCCGGAGCTTGTCGTCTGTCCACCGCCGGAGCTTGTCGTCTGCCCGCCGCCGGAGGAGGTCGTTTGCCCGCCTCCGCCGCCGATAGCTTTCTCATACGCCCGAAACGCCTCGAACTCGACATTGAGGAGCATTTTGTTAATGCGTACCACCGAGTCAGAGATATAGAGTTGCAGTTTCGCCGGGTGCGTCGCGTCGGCGTTATCGGAGAAATTATAGATTTGCTGGTTGGTCGCGCCCTGTGCGTATGTCTCGCCGATAAGGGCGCGGCTCTGCAAGTCGGAAATGCTCCCGGCTATATCCTGCGTCTTGTTAGCAATCGTCACCGTGACATTTCCCGGGTCGCCCTCTGCATCCGATTTCTCCACGCGGACGATGCGGGTACGGAGGTTAATTCCGTCGGCCTCGTCCACGACGCGGACGACCTCGCCCGGGCGGAACTTTGAGAACTTGTCGCCGGTCAGCCGGTGGAGGTCGATAGCTCCGATTTCATAGCTCACATACGGCTCTTTGAGCCCGGCGAGTATCTGCTCGGCGTATGCCTTGAGGTTTTCCGCCACCTGATACCGCGCGTCTACGAGGATAGTCGAGCACAAGCCGTATCGCTCAATGCTCAAAGTGTCCTCGACGTAGGGAACGCCGCCGTTGACCGACTCTATCGTGAGTTGGTTTACGCCCTCGCCATAGCCCAGCGCATAGACGCGGTTTGCGATACTGGTCGCGTCCGTCGTCTTTTTGATGTTCGTCATGTTCTTAGCGTATCGGATTTCGCTCTTGAGCGTCTCGGTCGGCACGGTGAGGGAGAGCGTCCACGGGTAGACGGTCGTATCCCACGACCAAAGGTATTCACCGTCGAAGCACTCCGGCACGGCGAAAAGCGCCGCGAGGAGCGTCGAGTTTTCCCAATTATATTCAAAATAGCGTTTGAAATCGCAGTCGCCGAGCTTCCAGTTTTGCCGGGTCTGCCGGGCAAGAATGTAATTGAGAACGTCGGCGGTCTTTACGCCGGAGCCGCCGCATTGATGATACTGAAAGAGAACGTCGGAGAGGAGCGTAGCGAGGACGTGCTCGCAGTTGTAATAGCGGGTCGCGCCGTTGCTCCGCTCCAAATCCTCCCCGATGATGCGAAAAAGGTCGATACGCTCGTCGCCGTCGAAAATCTCGACATAGTTCAGCGGCGAGCAATAATCATTTTTCGGGTCGTCCGCCGGGAGCGTAAAGGTTGCCGTCCATAGGGAGTTAGTCTCGAGGCCGTAGCCGACGGCGAGAGCGTTGTCGAGATAGGCGAGCCGCTTCATATCGCGGTTGAAAATCTGCGGCTTTGCCATTATAACCACCTATCTTTCCACAAGATTTTAACGTCGGCGGTCGTGCCGCCCTCGACGATAATATCGTTCTCGCCCGGTTGGAGCTTGAAAAATGCGCTATCGTCGCTCACGCGGTCGATGATGTTCGCGCCGTTGAGCGTTACGGTCATGTGCTCCGTGTCGATAACGAGCTCGTCCCCGGCGACCATATTCACGCCCTCAATTACCATAGTGACGGAGCCGTATGTAGAAACGCCCGTACCGCTTGCCGTCGCTACGGCCTCCGCAAGCGCGGAGAAAAAGAGCACTCGGATATAGTCGCCGACGCTCCCGGCCTCCGCCTCCGCAAGCGCGGAGGGGAGGAGGACGCGGACGAACGCGCCGGACGCGGTAGCGACCGCCTCCGCCGAGCCGTCGAGGTATCGAATGATTTTCAGCGTCGCCGAGGTATCCGTCTCCGCGTTCGCTGTGGCGAGCCACTCGAACACAATAGACGTTGTTCGGTTGTACGCCGTCTTATTGTACGGAGTGCGGTTATACATTTGCTCGCCTCCTCGTTATGCCAAAGTGCAAACGATAGCTCCCGCCGATACCGTGATAGCGTCGCCGTTGAGTACGTTCTTGCTCCGGGTAAAGGAGCCGTACCAAAGCAAATTTCCCGCCGTCAGCGCGTCATAGATGCCCCAATAGGCCACCGTGCCGAGGTCTGCCGTCAGAGTGCCGAAATCGACGGCGGCGGAGTTGGATACCTGTTCTTTGCCGGAGACGAGGGACGGCGCGCTAAAGTTGATAATCTTTCTCGCGTAGCCGCCGCCGGATACCTCCGTACCCGTGCCGCTCGCCGTCGGGTCGGTGAGGAAAAGGGCGAGGTAGTACGTCCCGCTCCGCAAGGACGTGTTCAAGAGGGTAGATGCGTGTACGTTGGATAATGCGCTCATAGTAAAAACCTCCTAATTTTTAATTGACCTTGAGCCGTGTAATCGTCAGCGTTTGGATATTGCCGCGCGCCGTGATGTAGATTAAGCCGTCCGTCTCCTGCGTCCCGTGGACGTTGACGGCCTCCGTGTGAGGCAGAGAGACGGATTTCACGTCCTGCTGGTTGTAGAGCAAGGACTCGGCGAACGGTTTACAGAGAAAGCGTACCTCGCACGTTCCCGTAACGGCGATTTGCTCGATAGAGATACCGCCGACGACCTTTGCGGAGTATGCCTTTTCCGGCTCGTCGTCAAAGACGAGCAAGCCCTCGCCGGAGAGCCATTCCGCCACGGCGCGCGCTCGTGTCCTCACGCCCGCGTAGTGGTAGCCCTCGCCGACGAAAGCGACGGTACATACGATTTCGCGGTTTTCGTAACCGTCCTCAATGTCGTATGTGCCGCTCTTGCCGGGTATCGTGTATTGCGTTACCCGTTTCGCGGGGAGGAGCGTTCGGTCGGTGGACTTGAATACGACTCCCATATCCCCGCTATGCTTGTTGTTGAAAATAAAACCCATGCTCACGCCATAGATACCCCCTTGCTCCGCGTTTTCGATTTCTGCATATTGTAGAGCTCGCGGGAGATTTTCTTAACGTCCGCCTCCTCACGGACGACGAGCTCCGCGATATGAAAGTGATTTACGACGTTTGTATCTCCGCCGCCGGATGCCGCCGCACCGCCGCCGCGCCCGGTCAAGTCCGCCGGAACGGATGCGGAGACGGCCTCGACGGTCGCCTTTGCAGAAAAGCCCGTCTCGATTTCTCCGATTTGACTTGTGAGCCGGGCGTTTACCGCCGCGAGCCCGGAGTCTACCTCGTCGAGCATCTGCTCGCTCATGCCGCCGATAGCGTTTACCGCCTTTTTGCCGTCCTTGTCCACGGCTCCGGCGAGTCCCTCGACGAGCATTTCGCCCACCCACGCCATTTGCGTACTCGGGGAGTGGATGCCGAAAAAGTCCGTAATGCCGTCCCAAATGGAGGAAATCCACCCGGACACTTTATCCCAAAGCCACCCGGCGAGCGACTGTATGCCTTGCCACAAGCCCCGGACGAGGTTTGCGCCGACCTCCGCGACCTGCGACACGCCCTCGCCGAGCGCGCTCACGATGCCGGTAATAATCTGCGGCATAGCGCGGACGATTTCGGCGATAATCTGCGGGAGGTTTGTAATGAGGGCAGTCAAGAGCTTTACGCCCGTCTCGATGATTTTCGGGATATTGTTCACGAGGGCGTTAATTACCGCCGTGATAATCTGCGGGAGCGCCTGTACTATCGTCAAAATGATTTGCGGGAGGTTGGTAATAAGCGCCGTCAAGAGCTTTACGCCCGCCTCTACGATTTCCGGCAAATGGTCGAGGAGCGTCGTAATCGTGCTCTCGATGATTTGCGGCAATACCTCGCATATCGTCGTAATGATTTCCGGGAGGTTTTCCACAAGGGCGGTCAAAAGCTCGACTCCCGTCTCGATGATTTGAGGGATAGCGTCGAGGAGCGTCGTCACGAGGCTTTCGATAAGCTCCGGCAAAGCCTCGAGGAGCACGGGGATAGCCTCGAGAACGCCCTCCGCGAGCCCCTGTACGAGTTGGAGCGCCGCGTCGATAAGCAAGGGGATATTCTCGATAAGCGTCGAGACGATTGTCGTCACCGTCTCCACCGCCGCCGGAATGAGCGTCGGGAGCGCCGCCGCGATACCCTGTACGAGCGTCGTTATGAACTGCGCCGCCGCCTCAACGACGAGCGGCAAAGCCTCGATAATGCCTTGCACGAGCGTTGTCACGAGCGAGGCCGCCGTGCTCATAAGCTCCGGGAGCACCGACGTAAACCCGCTCAAAAGAGCCTCGAAAAGACTTACGCCCATTTCGAGGAGCTCCGGCAAGAGCGGAGCGATAGCGTCGAGGATGCCCTCTAATGCGTTCGGGACGGTCTTTGCGAGGTTTCTAATGACCGGCGTAACATTCTTGACGACGGAGCTAAAGGAGTTCACGACGTTATCGCATAGCTTGTCTATGTCTGCGTCTGCATCGCCGAGGCCGGTAATGAGGTTTTGAAACGAGGATTTCAGCATCCCGATAGAGCCGGAGATAGTCGCCTCCGCCTCTTTCGCCGTCGTCCCCGTAATGTCCATTTCCGTCTGGATAACGTGAATAGCGTCGATAATGTCCGAGTAGCTCGAAATATCGTACTTTACGCCGGAGAGCTTCTCCGCGTCCTCGAGGAGCCTTTGCATTTCCTCTTTCGTACCGCCATACCCGAGCTTGAGGTTATCGAGCATTGTATAGTTCTGCTTTGCAAAGCCGGAGTATGCGTTCTGAATGGAGGCCATGTCCGAGCCCATTTTGTTGGCGTTGTCGGACATATCCGTAATTGCCATGTTCGCATACTCGGCGGCTTTCTCCGTGTCTCCGCCGAGGGAGGAAATAAGGCTCGCAGAAAAGCCCGTCACGGTTTCCATGTACTCGTTGGCGGAAAGCCCGGCGGTCTTGTATGCGTCGGTCGCGTACTCCATGACCTTTCCCGAGCTGTCCTTAAAGAGCGTCTCAACGCCGCCGACTAACTGCTCATAATCGGCGTATGCGCTGATAACCTCCGTCCCGAGCTTGACCGCCGCCGCCGCGAGTGCCGCCGTTGCCGCCGCCGCCGCAGTTCCGAGAGCGGTCGCGGCGGTCTTTACCTTGTCGAACTTTTTTCCGGCCTCCTCGGAGTCCTCTCCGGCCTTTTTGACCTCTTTCCCGTATTCGTCGATAGACTCGGCGCACCCGTCGGAGGATTTCGCGGCCTCGTCCATATAGGAGGCGTTTTTATCGAGTTCCGAGCCGAGCTTGTTTAGCTCCGTCTCGGCGCTATTTACCTGTGTTTGATAGGAATTGACGGAGCGAGTCGTAGACTCGTACCCTTTTTCAGCCGCCGCGAGCTCACTCTTTGCCTTTTCGAGCTCCGCCGTGAGCTTGGCTTGCTCCTCGGTCGTATCGCCCGTCTCGTCGCCGAGAGCGGCGAGAGCGGCCTCACAACGCGAAATCTCGGATTGCGCGGAGGAGACTTTTTCGGCGTAGTCCGATTGAGCTTTTTTCGCTTTCTCGAGCTGTTCCGCCGCCGCCTTGACCTTTTCTTTCTGCTGGTCGTACATGCGGGAGAGTACGTCGCCCTTGGCGCTCAACGCCGCGTAGCTGTTCGCCTGTCCCGCGTATTGACTCTCGACGAGCTTCAATTCCGATTTGAGCGTCCCGAGGGCGGAGTTAATATTCTTGAGCGACTCTTTGTATTCTTTTTCCCCGTCGATAGCGACTTTCGTTTTTATCTCACGGTTTGCCATTACACGCCCTCCTCGCCTCTGTTCTTACCGTGTGCGGATAGGTATAGCTCCCAAAGGTCGAAAACCTCTCCGGGAGCCATAAAAAGAGCCTCCGCCGGGGAGACTCCGCAAAGAACGGCGATACGGTAGTATTCCGCCCGCCTTATCTTGTTTTTTTTTGATTAAGTTCCGCGAGCCCCTCGTCGATTTCGTCGTCCGCCGGGCTCGTTACCTCTCGACCATAGCCGAGTTCGATAGCCGTCATAATTGCGCGCTTGAGCGTCACGATTTCAAACGGCCTCACCATGAGGAGAAAATCGTCCTTTTCCGGTATAGCGCCCGGGTCGTATCCGAGCCGCCGACGGAGGAGCTCGCCGCGCTCTGCCAGTACCGCCGCGATAGCACACGTCGCCGCGAAGCTCTCGCGGGTATCCTGCTCTATTGCCTCGAGTGCGAGTTGTGTCCCGCCGAAATCGTCCCGGAGTGTAAACATAGCCTCGCCGTCAAATGCGAGGTAATACGTCGCGTCCGCGAGCGTCACTTTTGCCGTTTTCATGCCTTTACCCTCCAATTACCAAAGCGGGAGGCGAGCCGTTCTCGCTCGCCTCCCGTCCGTGCTGATATTAGCCTCCCACTTTGCCGAGCTTGGTATCGCACCACGCGATACACTCGCTTTCCGTCGTGAACTCTTTCGTGATGCGCCATGCGCCAGAGTTGCAACGGAACACGGTAAAGGTCGTCGCGCTCGTGCCGAACGTGATAGAGGAGCCCTTTGTCGCCGCGCTGTCGTTGCCGAGAATGGCCTTGACAAGCGGATGAAACACGCCCTTGAAATAGCGGACTCCGCCGCGAATAATGACCTTGTAATAGCAAAGGCCACCGCGAGGAGCTACGTCTCCGTCGGAGTCCGTGACCTCGCTCGACTGCGTATCCTTGGTCGCGCCGTGAATAGCGGCGTGTACCTCGTCCGTCTTGTCGTCCGTTTCCAGCGCAAGAGAGCCGGAGGCGAACATATCGACCTTTTCGGCGAGCGCGTCGTCGGCGTAGAGCTCGCCGGATGCGTTCGTAACGGTGAGGTCAGCCTTGACGAGCTTACCCACGGTTACGACTTTCTCGTAATCGTAGGTAGGGAGCGCGCCGTCCGGCGTGGTTTTCGTCGGGGCGAAGATAGGACGCTTTGCGCCAAACTGTGCCATAATAAAACCTCCTAAAAGTTTTTCGATTTGAGAAAGTCGTCGTACACTCGAGCCGCCGCGTCGATTGCCCGGTCTGCCGCTTTCTCGTTTGCTGTTTGGATGAATGGGCGGGCGGGCTGTCCGTGTTTTCCGAACTCGTCCACGAAAGCGACCTCGGCGGCGCGGCGCTTGTTGCCGTGTCGCCGAGTACCTTTCGGGTAAACGTAGATTGCTCGCCCGTCCGCTGTTTTCTTGAGCTTTTTATCGTAGGAAATGCTTTGCGCCGTCTCGCCGGTGCTGTACTCGCCGGAGAGCATAGCGCGCGCCTCGGCCTCCTGCGCCGGGGCGATAACTTCCGCCTCCGCGACGAGCATTTCGAGGACTACCTCGTCCGGGAGTTCTGCGATAGCGTCGAAGCCGCCGACGAGCTCCTCGAGCCCGCTCGTGGATATATTAGCCATCGTCAACGCCTCCCGCGATTTCGCACTCAAAGGCGTAATGCTGTCCGTTTTTATCGGAGGCCGGAGTCACCGTCGGGCGGGTAAAGCCCGCCGCCACGAGCCGCCGAGAGATTTCCCGCCGGTATGTGCGGGTATTCTTCTCGAGCGGCGCATATAGGTGGACTTGCACGAGATAGCGGTAATGTGCCGCGTCGTCGTCTGCGAAGTCCGCCGGGAGTTCGGTATAGTTGAAAACGATATACTCGGTCGCCGCGCCCTTATACACGCTGTCAGCGGTAGGGAGGAGGCTATCGAGCGTACCCACTAAAAGAGCGTTTACGTTCATTCGCTCGCCTCCCTAAACTCGGAGCAATTAAGCTCGTAGTATTCCCGCGCCTCCGTGTATGCGCGCTCGACCTTGTACTCTTTGCCCTCATAGGAGAGCCGCTCTTGACCGTCATAGTCGGCGGCGCGGACTTTCACCGTCAGCGCGAGCGAGATACCCGCTTGACGGGCGGCGTAGAACTCGCTCCGCTTGGTGCTGGACACGTCGGCGAAAACGGTCGTCTCCGTGATTGTCTCTTTCGGAAAGCCGTCCGCATCGCGCCCCTCCGTAACGGCTTTGAGCGTCACAACGTCGCGCCAGTACATGAGCTATCCCCCCTCCGCCGCGATATAGGAGTCCGATAGCGAGAGGCCGTTTCTCTGCTCTTTATACGAGGCGCGGAGCCTGTCCGCGTCCTCGTTGTCGAGCCCGAACTCGGCCTTGACGTAGGTCGTCACCGCCTTTTTGATAAGCGGGTCGCTCTCGTCGTTCGCTTTCTCCTCAAGAACGCCGCCGAGCACGAGGTCGGCTCGGGCGGCGTTAATGAGGTCGGTCAATTCCCCGTCGTGGACGGCGGAGGAGAGTCTCACGCTATGGCGGACGGAGGCGAGGTATTCGTCACCGACTGCCATTTCGAGCCCTCCTCATTAAGCCGTAGCCTTGGCAAGATGCACGAACGCGCCGAAGCCCGCGACCGGCTTAGAGTCGAACACGCAAGCGCCGAGGTAGTCGATGCTGTTCGTAGCGAGGCCGGAGTGCTCGGAGCGGACGACGGTAATATCCTGCGAATAGTTGCCGATGATATAGGAGAAGTCGCCGAGATACGCCTCATGTGCGGCGAGAGAGCCGGTAAAGTAGACCTCCGCGCCCATGATGTAATACTTGCCGTTTGCGAACTCGATAACATTGTTCTTGCTCTTGTTCATCAGCGGGAAGAAATCAGAGAAGAACGTCGCCTTGTTCATGCACCAAACGGCGTTACGCTCGTAGCCGTCGCCCAGCAGACCGTAAAGCGCGATAACATTCGCCTCGGTGAGAGAGGCCGTCTTTGCTACGGTAATCTGGTCGGTGTCGTCGGTGTACGCGCCGCTCGCGCCCTTACCGGCGGTCTTAACGCCGCCGGGCTGGTTGGAGCCCGTTCCGGTGAAAATGTACTTTTCAATGCGGCGGGCGACGCTCTCGGCGATAACCTCGACGATATAGCTCTCGAACGCGGAAAGCGCCATTTCGGAGCAAGCGCGGGAGGCTTTGACGAGCTTTACGATTTCGTAGCCGGTCAGAGAGACGGAGCCGAGGGAGTCGCTCGCGGCGGTAATAGTGGCGTTCTCGGTGTGGAGAGCGGCCTCGTCATTCGTACCCTCGATTGCGAACTTGAAATTGCCGGGGACGTGGAAAATCTTGCATTTCTGCAAAATCGGCGCGACCTCGTACATTTTCTTGATAATCTGGTTTGCGGTCGTCTCCGGGATAATGGGGAGGCCGGAGCCGGACGCGGTAGAATAAGCGCGCTTTTCGTCGTCGGTCAGCGGCTTACCCTGCAAGGTCTTGAGCCATGCGGAGCGATAGAGCACGTCGGAGTTCTCCGGCGCGGGCTGGTTGGCGGAACGGGCGACGGGATTAGCGAGGCCAGCAGGAGAGGCCGGAGCCGCGCCGCCGTTGAGCATACGCTCGATAGCCTGTCTCTTTTCGAGCTTCTCGTCCTCCTCGTTGAGCTCGCGGAGCTCTTTCTCGAGGTCGTCCATGTTGAGCTTGTTCTCGGTATCGCCCTCAATGAGCTTACGGATTTCGGCTTTGCGGGCGGCGATTTCTGCGCGTCTCTTTTCGATGTTCATAATTTACCTCCAAAAATGATAGTCGTTGTGTGGGTGGTTAGTATGTCAAAGCTACGAGTTTCTTCCGTCTCCGGGCTTGCTCCAAAGCCGCAAGCTCTCTCGAGTGCTCCTCCTCGAAAAAGCTCCGAGCCGAAATAGACGTGTCATTATAGGCGGGAATGTCCACCGCCGACACGTCGTATAGCTTCTTGACCTTTGTGATAGTGCGGGTATGGGTAACGGAGTCGTATTTCGCCTCGCGCACCGTGAAAGAAAAGGACATTTTATCGACGTACCCGCCGTCGATTTCCTCGTAAAGCTCTCGCCCGGCGGTCGTGCCGCCGAGGTCTGCCTCGATGTTTACGCCGCGCTCGTCGATGTTGAGGGCGAGCGTTTTGTTACGGAGGCGGGCGACGACCTTTCCGCCGTGGTTGTAGTTGAAAATCACGTCGGACATATCGCACTCGTCGAAAGCGTGACGGTCGATAATTTCCTTGTACTCCACGCCGTCGCACTCCCATAGCACCGTGGGCGTATTGAATACGATAGCCGTACCGCGTACCCTGTACTCCGGCGAGTTCTCCTCCCGGGGGACGAGGCTAAAGTCCTGCAAAGCGCGATACTCGCGCCCCTGTTTGATAGCCATAGCGTTAAACCTCCTCTTTGCCCGTCGGCTCCCCGGGCGGCGTATTGTCGTCCGGCGGGGTATAGCCTCCGCCGTCCGTGCCGGTTTGATATTTGTCCGCGAGTTTCGCGTTTACCATGTTGAGGGTCTGCACCCGGCGCGCGCCCTCCTCGCCGCCGATAGTTGGCATATCAAACATAGTCAAGATTTGGTCGAGCGTTGCCGCGCCGATTTCCGTCAAGAACTTTGCCGCCGTGACCTTTTCCGGGAGCGTCGCAAACTGGACGGAGTTCGCGGAAAAGACGATACGGTTTCCGTACCCGAACTCCCGCTCGGTAAAGAGCACGTTCGAGAACGCTTGCGAGAGGCGGCGGAAAAACGGGGCGATTTCGCCGCTATAAAAAGCCTGTTCCTGTTGCGGAGTTGCGGTATTCTCGACGATTTCTTTCGACACGCCGAGATAGTCGTAAATCTCCTCTTTGACGTATGCGAGTTGTGTCGCCGGGATAGGAGTCGTCTTGTCCGTGATAGGCGTATAGTCGTATTTCGCGTCCGTGACGATAACGCCCGCTCCGTTGTTCTCCATGCGGAGATTGTCCCGGATAAAGTCGTCGCGGCGGCGGTTTAAGTCCTCCGTTTTGACGGCGTTCGAGACTTTCAGAATACCCCGGATAACCGCGACGAGTTCGGCAAACTTGCTCATACTCTGATTGAGCGTGTTCGCAGTCTTGAGCGCGGTATCGAGAGGCTTGTTGCCGTCGCCGAAAATATCGTGCTCGAGGAAATGCCGCCGGACGTGGATAATCCGGGAATATTCGCAAATGTACGTTGCGCCGGTCGCAAAGGTAAAGCGGCAATAGAGCGTACCCATGTACTCGAGGAGCTCGAAATACTGCGCGTTGATAGGATAGATAGCCGTCAAGCGGCCTGTTTCATCGAAAACCGGGTACGCAATCGCGTTGTTGTAAACCTTGTATTGCGCGGCGAGCTTGTAATAAAAGTCCGCCGCCGTCATGTACGGATTAGGCCGGAACTGCAAAATGCGGTCGATATAGTCGTTTACCGCGACCGTCGTCTCCGCCGACTGCCGGACGTGGCGCGGCTGTGCGGTCGAAGCTCGGCGGGCGAAAGCGTCCACGGCGGAACGTACCGTGTTTATATCCCACATATTGCCGGAATACGGTACGAAAGTAGACTCCCACGAGCTCAAGAGCTTGTATGCGTGGAAATCCTTGTTTTTCTCGCTCCTGCCCCCGAAAATAGATTGAAAGAGCCCTCTCTTTGCCATTTTTTCACCCCACTAAATACATATAGTCCTCATAATCCCGCACATAGATAACCCACGCATTGAGGAGAGATACCATGCCGTCGATACGGCGCTTTTCGGAAATCTTGACGGGCTGAATGTTGTTGACTCCGCTTTTCTTAACGCCTGTATTCGTGAGGCACCAAAGCAAAACGGGATTTTTGTTGTAATTGACTTTCTTATCTGCGAGAGCCGCTCCGAGCTCCCTCATAGGTTGCGACCATGTAAAAGGCCCCTGTGCGACGGCGCACATATCGAAGCCGTTCGCTTTCATTTCGTCTACCCAATAACCGGCGAGAGCGCGGTCGTAGCCGATTTTGAAAGCGTCTATCTTGAGCTCGTCCCGCATTTGGCAGTACCACGCCGTCACCGCCGAATAATCGACGCGAGTACCCTCGCATATCGTTACGAGCCCCCGCTCCGCCCAAATCTTATAGGGCGCTTCTTGCGTGTTATGCTCGTCGAGCTGGTCGATTTTCTTTTGAGGGAGGAAATAGTGCTGAAAAACGTACACGATTTCATCGTCCGACGAGCGCCGGATAATCAGCGTCGCGCACGTTAGGTCGGTCGTCGCGGAGAGGTCGCACCCGCCGATAGCGTAGGTGTTATAGACCTCCTCGGGCTTGAATGTGGCCTCGTTTACTGCGTCCTCATAGGAGAGCCACGATGCCGCGCCGGTCGCCTTTACGTTAAAGTCCTTGCAGAGAACGCCGGGCAAGTCCTCGGGATTTTTCTTTGCTCGCTCTACGAAGTCGGCGAGCGTGGTATATTGCTTTATCGTCCCGAGGCCGGGATTTGCCTTTATCCATGCCGTCGGGTCTGTCCACTCCTCGCGCTTGTCGAGCTCGTAGAGGACGGGGAGGAAACGCTCGTCGGGAGTCTGCCCGTCGGCGACCTCGCAAGCGTAGCCGTAAAGGTTATCGAAAACAGACTCGCGCACCGTGCCGGACGTGGTAATCATAATCACAAGCGGCTGTCGGCGGCTCGAGGTCGATTGCTTCATAACCTCGTAGAGATTGCGGTCGCGTATCGCGTGTAGCTCGTCGATAATAACGGCGTGAGAATTGAGGCCGTCGAGGGTGTTCGAGTCCGAAGCCAGCGCCTCAAACTTGGAGGCCGTCGCCGGGAAATAAATGTCGTTTCGCCGCTTCTTGAGAATGGCGGAGAGCTCGGGGCTCTGCTTCACCATGTTTACGGCCTCGGTGAGCGTCTTTTTCGCTTGGTCTTTCTTGGTCGCTACGGAGTAAATCTCCGCCGCGCCCTCGTAGTCTGCGACGAGCATATAGAGCGCAAGAGCCGCGAGGAGTGTACTCTTGCCGTTCTTTCGCCCTACAAGAAAGAGTGTCTCTCGAAAGCGCCGGTATCCCGTCGCCCTCTCGAGCCACCCGAAAAGGAGTTGTATAAATGCTTTTTGGAAAAGCTCGAGCGTCAGAGACTCGCCGAGCGTTCCTTGAGACTGCTTGCAAAACCGCTCGACGAAGATAATCGGCCTTTCGCCGACGGCCTCGTCGAAGTAATACGGCGAGCTCTCGTCCGCCGCGTCCATTTCCGCCACGAGGCGACCGTACACGGCTTTTACCCGTCGGCTCGTGACGATTTCGCCGGAGGAAATCCGCTCCCAATATTCCCGGACGTAGTTCACTACTTGCCCGACCGTGCGGCGGGCTTTGTGATAAAGCTCATAAGCTCGTCACCCGCCGATTTCTTTTCTTTCTCCGGGAGCAACGCGACGAGTTGGTTTGTGAGAGCGGAAAAGGATTTAATCGTCGTGTTGTAGGCACGGAGAGCCGGAGACTCCCGGCGGAGCTTTTGCGCCCCCTGCACGAAATCCTCTATCAAATCGCCGTTGTTGATTTCGTCGGCGAGGCGTTCCAACGTGACGGAGGTCACGGCAAATTGATTGATAAGCCCCTCGGCAAACTGCCGCTTTTCGGGAGGCATTTCTCGGAAAAGCCGTTTAATTTTCTTCTTTTTCGCCTCGATTTTTTCAGAAACCGAGAGCTCGTCGTAGCTTTTTTTATTTGTCGCCATATAATGAGTAAACCTCCCTCCGCCCCGGTTTTACCCCCCCCTCATGTGCGCGCCCGGGTCAGTTC
>ERZ1034768.108-NODE-108-length-30973-cov-12.539556_pt1 | contig 30973 bp, 60 predicted proteins | sample MGYA00520691_ERZ1034768 | MGnify/ENA primary metagenome ERZ1034768 (study PRJEB33766, sample SAMN09781704) | gut metagenome | biome: gut microbiome | host: Homo sapiens | place: Madagascar | study: EMG produced TPA metagenomics assembly of the PRJNA485056 data...
CAAAATTACACGTGGCCCGGTTCCGGCGGTGCTGGCGGCTCCGGCAGTGCTGGTGGCCGTGGTGCAGACGGCCTCATCATCCTTTATTGGTAGGTGCGATATGGCTGACAAAGATTATTACAAAAGCCGATACACCGGCGAGCAGATCGATGAATCTCTAGGCCGTGTCCTGTCCGGTGAAGTGGATGATGCGGCGGCGTCTGCCAAAGCGTCAGCGACGGCGGCGGAGAACGCAAAGACCGCCATCCTGAATATGGGCGTCGAGGCGGAACAGCTTCCTACCGGGTATCTGGCACAGGTGGAGAAACGCTTCGACAGCGAGGGCACGGTACACCTGAAATTCTCCATCCCTGCCGGTGCGGACGGCAAGGAAGGCCCGCCCGGCCCGCAGGGCAACCCCGGCGTAGCGACTACGGCAGAGGGTATGTGGTCGATGGGAATCGACGACAACGGTCATCTGATCCTTTCGTATGAAGGGGACGACCCGCCTGACCTGCGTATCGACGAAAACGGGCATCTTGTCTACGGATATAACGGTAACGAGCTGGATCTGGGGCTTGTCAAGGGCGAGGCCGGCGCAAAGGGCGACACCGGAGCGACCGGCCCCCAGGGGCCGCAAGGCGAACAGGGCATCCAGGGCGAGAAGGGCGAGACCGGAGCGCAAGGCGATACCGGCCCGCAGGGTGAGCAAGGCCCACAAGGCGAGACCGGCCCGCAGGGCGAGCAAGGTCCCCAGGGCACGAAGATAACTGGCGTCGTCCTGAAAAGCGGCACGCACACCGCCGGAACGACCGATACCTATGAGATCCAGATGTCAGACGGAACGACGTTCGACTTCCCGGTCTATAACGGCATGGACGGCACAGGCGCTGGAGATATGGTCAAGAGCGTCTACGACCCGCAGGGCCGGAACGAGGACATCTTTGCATACATCGACAGAAAAATAGAAGAGGCTGTGGCGAACTTGTTCGCCGTCAAGCCGGAAGATGGAGAGTGATAGACCGTGTTCCTTCTTAAAGCACAAAAAAACAGTCTGGACTGCACGGTCCGTGAGCTTCTGACATCGGGATCCCAGAACGTCTACCTCTGCCAGTTCGACCTGTCCAAAGATTGGGATGACCTGACGGCGGTAGCGGTGTTCCAGTCCAACAACATGACGATCTCTGTATCTTTGGAAGGCGGAGAGTGTCAGGTCCCATGGGAAGTCCTCCAGCGGGGCAATGAGGGACAGACGGTCTATGCGGGCGTCTACGGAACGGACGGGAAGGATATCGTCCTGCCTACCGTCTGGACGGCTCTGGGCAAGCTTCTCCCCGGCACCGTGCAGGGGCAGAACAGCGTCCCGGCCACGCCAAGCCTCGCAGATCAGTTCCTGGCCGCTGTCAGCGGTGAGCGGGAAAAGGCGGAGACGGCGGCGGACCGGGCGGAGAACGCAGCGATCCATCAGCCTATCATCATGGGCGGGACGTGGTGGATCTGGAACGCTGACATCGAGGAATACACCGATACCGGGACCACGGCCAGCGGAGGCGGCGGTGGGGGAGACGTGTCCTCCAGCGACATCAAAGCGATCCGTGTCATGGACAAGGCAGACTACGACGCGCTTGCCGTCAAGGACGACAAGACGCTGTATCTCATCAGGGGGTAGAAGACATGAACGTAGGAGAAAGACCTGTTGCAGAGCTGTTCTGCGGCTCGATTGGGATCAAGACGGCATCGGTGGGCGACACCACCGTTTATGACCGTCCAGGCGGATACATCTACCTGGAGCTTTATACAGAAAAGGAGAAATAAACTATGGCAAGCTTCTTCAACCTGCGACTGGACACTACTGCCCCTGCTGGCGTGACCGTCAAGATCAATGACGATGCGCTGTACGCTACCAACCCTGTCGTGTCTCTGGCGATCGCCACCAGCGATGAGGAGACCACCGGCTACCAGATGAAGATCTGGGGCATCGACAGCGTGGCCACCGAGGACGCCGCTTCCTGGGAGGCGTTCGCCGTCACCAAGTCCGTGACCCTGGAAAACACCAACGGCCTCAAGACTGTGTACGTCAAGGTCCGTGATGACGTGGGCAACGAGTCCGTCGTGGCCTCCGACACCATCACCCTGGATACCACCGTCCCCGTCGTGTCCATCACCGGCCCCGACAAGGCGAAGATCTCCAAGGTGGAGGGCTTCAACAAGTCCATCCTGTCCTTCACTGCGGACGTGGACTTCGAGGAGTACAAGGTCTGCGTCGTGCCCACCACCGCTTCCACCGAGAACGCTGGCACCATCATCCCCGTGGTGGGCGGCTCCGTCAACACCAGCGGCACCGAGGGCGGTTACAAGGCCGACACCAACATCCAGGTCACTATCAACGGCGCTGACCTGGAGAAGGCTTCCTCCGGCGATGGCGCCAAGATCGTCAAGGTCTTCGTCCGTATCGCCGCCGGTACCTGGAGCGTGGCGTAAATGGGCGCGCCGAACCTTACGTTCACCGTCACTGGTGCGAAGGTATCGGCGGTCTCCGGCTACGACCACATCACTGTGGAGTTCTCCGCCGATGAGGCGTACAAGGCTTTTGAGTGCCGTGCTACGCCCATCGGGGAGGACTGGGGCGTTGGGAAAGGGGCGCTGATCGCGTCCTTTTCCCAGACCCCGGCCAACACCGGGCGGACGTTCGAGGTGTACGACGACTTCCTGGTACATGGCGATGGAGACTACCGTATCTCCCTGTTCGCACAGGGCCAGGACGGGAGCTGGAACGACAATTACGGATTCATCCCCGCGGGAGATTCTGCTACGATGCTGGACTCCGATGGGGAAGAGTTCCTGTGTATGAGGTGACGAAATGGCATATAACAGCGCCTATAAAGGCTCCGAGATCGACGCCGCCGTCGGTGCGGTCAAAAACAAGGAAAAAACGTGGGACGATAAGATGCCCGCCGTCACTGGCACTGCCGGTCAGATGGTCGGTTTCGACGGCTCCGGCAACCCCGTAGCGCAGGACGTGCCTGCGACGGGGCTGACTGAGGAAGCGGCGGACAGGAAGTATCTGAAGCTGACGGGCGGAACGGTGACGGGAAAGACTGCAATCGGCGCTACGGTCGCTGGACAATCAGGCGCCAAGATTTTGGTGACGGATGGCAAAGTGGAAGCTTCCGGTGCCAATACCGTAGGAGAAGCGACTCTAAGAGTGGGAGGAGTCGTAAGTGCCAGTGACCCTCCGATTTCGACGTTCAATCAAACCTGGTCGGATGGTGTGGAAAGAAGCGCAGATCTGAGACTCGGAACTTTGAACTCTGACGCTGGTTTTGTGGGAATGACCGTGATTTTGAAAAATGCGGCGTTTTCCATTTGTGATAAGACAGGAGGGGCGACGTATTCTGTTATTGTCAACTCCGACGGCATCGCCGCTTCCTACCCTGACACCGCCACTTTCTCCTTCTCCGGCCCCGTCACCGTTGGTGCAGGTACCGACGATTCCCATGCCGCCACTGTCGCACAGGCCATCCCCAAGCTCACGATCGTCACCCTCCCCGCCTCCGGTTGGGGCTCTACCACCAAATCTCAGACCATCGCCGTTGCGGGCGTAGATGCGGACGAAACGAAGCAGTGGATTGAATGCACCGGCGTCATCTCGAACCAGTCCGCTTTCGACGACGCATCCATCAAGATCACCGCGTTCGCAGAAAACTCGCTGACGTTCACCGCTTCCACGGTGCCGACCGTGGACTTGAAGGTTGGCGTGAAGATCGAGGCGGTCAAGGATGTGACGCCCTATCCTAATGTCTTCGGTGTGTGCTGGGACTACAGCAACAGCTCCACGGCGCTTTCACGCCTCACAAAGAGCAATGACCCGAACAAGGTAGTCACGGCGGACATCACGACCGAGCCTTCTGCCGCTGTGGGCACCGCTTCCGGCAGTTCCCCGTTCGACAACTATGCTCCGTGGAAAAACATGGACGAGTACAACATCGTCGATAACGCAATCAAATACCGCAAGGGCGAGACCGGCTTCTCCCGCACCAACTACGACACCATGGTCTATATCCCGGAGTATTGGTACAAGATCGTAGATGACGCCACGAACAGCAAGCGATACTTCTATGTCTCCGATAGGGCCACGAACGGGTTTGAAAAGCATCCCGGTTCCGGCAAGTATGTCGGTCGCTATAACACCATCTCCGGCTATGCGTCCAAGTCCGGCTCCGCGCCGCTGGTGGGTATCACTCGTGCCGCCGCCCGCACCGGTTCCAGGGGCAAGGGCGACAAGTGGTCTCAGTATGACTACGCTTCGTGGTGCGCTGTATGGCTTCTTTATCTTGTCGAGTTCGCAAATTGGGACAGCCAGAGCAAAATCGGGCGCGGCTATGTCGACGGCAACAGCTCTGCCATTTCTTCCGGCGGCACGGACAGCATGACTTACCATACCGGACGCGCAGCTGGGACGAACGGAAAGACCGCCGTCCAGTACCGGCACATCGAGAATCCCTACGGCAATGTCTCCGAGTTTATCGACGGGATCAACTTCTCCGGCGGAACGGTATATGTCTGCCTGAACCCTGCGAGCTATGCAGATGACACCGCGGCCAACTATACGAACATCGGCTCCAAGATACAGAGCGATGGGTACATCACGGCCATCGGCGTAGCGGCTGCCATGCCCTGGGCGTTCTTCCCAACGGGGGTCAGAGGAAGCGAAACAACCTATATTTCGGACTACGCCTACTACAACTCTGGCTGGCGTGTCCTCCGCGTCGGTGGCGGCTGGAGCAACCGCGGCTATGCCGGCCTTTTCTACTTCGACGCGAGCACCACCTCGTCGAGCACGAGCTCGGGCGTCGGCGCGCGACTCCTTTTCCATCCCTAATGGGGACCGGGGCCGCAACCCCGGAGCTTTCTCGGTTGTTGGTCGGATGGCAAGCTAAGAAGATGGCCGCATGAAATTTCTCTAAAATTTGCAAGGAGAGCCTATGAACACCATCGATCTAGGCCGTGTCCGTGGGTCCTCCGGGGCCGACGGAGCAAACGGCAAGTCCGCATTTGAATACGCTGTGGAGGGCGGGTATCCCGGCACGGAGGACGATTTCAAAGAGCTGATGTCCAAAGGCCCGTGGATCCCGACCACGCAAAAAGGAACGCCGGAGGGCGTGGCTGTGCTGACGGATGACGGCATCGTCCCGGACAGTCAGCTCCCGGCGTACACCCCGCTGGACGCACGGGGCGATACGCTGGCTCCGCTGGAGGGCGGGAAGGTGCCGGAGAGCTACCTTCCCCCTCTGGGGCGGTTTCGGGAGATGACCGAAAGCCTGACCGACCGTCAGAGCGGGGACCTTTACGCGATGGTCCTGACTGACTTCACGGGGAGTGACGTTTAGTGGCAACTTACTACAACTGGAAACGCTGGAACTTCGACTGGGCGGAAGTCGTGAAGCAGACGGTCAACGGCGGGAAGGACGGCTACCAACTGGACAGTTGGTCCAACGTCAGCCTTGACGATCCGTATGCCGTGGGCTGTCTGGTGATGAAGGACGGTCCGGTCTATCGGACTACGGGCCGCTGGTTCTATCTGGACGTGTCCCGCAAGATGGACCGTGTGGATATGCTGTTCAGCGGCGGAGACGGCTTCATCGTTGTGCTGGGCGGACGGCAGGAGAACTTACCTATCACCTCCGGCTCCTGCTGGAAGCTGGACACCGACGCCTACCAGTACTCCTATGTGGACGCCATCACCAGTCGTGAGGGGCAGTACGTCAAGCCTATGGCGTACTACGGCCCCTTCAAGCGGGTGGCGATCGAGGCGAAGAAGTCCACGCAGGACGGGGACGTATGGGACACGGACTCCGGCAAGTACCCCAACGGCGGCGTGTCCGGGTCCTACTACTACGACGGGCGTACCTCCGTGGTATCGCCTACCGTCCCGGCAAGCGTCGATTTCCCTGTGACCGTGTTCGGCACGGCTACCTCCATCGGATTCTCTGCGGCTCAGAGCAAGACCGCCTATCCTGTGGCGTCGTATGAGGTGGAGTACTCCGTGGACGGTGGCGGCTGGACGCTGGCTGGCAACTACACGGCTTCTCCTGCCGCTGTGACCATCCCGTCCGGGAAGAACTCCGTGCAGTTCCGTATCCGGGCGAAGGACAGCAACGGGGCGTATGGAGACTATGTGACGTCCAGCGTCATCCCTGTGGTGGCGGAGGGTGCGCTCCTCATCTCTGGAGCGGACACCGATCTGGGCAACGTCACCGGCGGCCACAAGTACACGGCTTACACCAACACGGGAAAGGCCATCTCCATCACGGAGAAGGTGGATTCTGTGGTCCGCTCCCACGTCATCGAGTCCGGCCAGAACATCACCATCCCAGTCGAACGGATGACCTCCGGCACAGGATCCATCACCATCACAGCCACGATCGACGCCACCTCCGGCACGGCTACCGCTACCCGCATGTGGACGTACACCAAAGCGACGGCTCCGGCCCCGGAAGGCCCGTACAAGGTGGAGCGGCTGGAGGATGAGAAGGGCAACGCTATCTTTCCTCAGACGCTGGCAGAGGCGGTGTACACGCAGTCCGGCGCACGGCTGGATACGGTGCTTGCCTCGCTGAACGCGGCGTCCGGCGGAATCATCCCTTCCGGCGGAATCATCATCTGGTCCGGAGCGGCTACCGCTATCCCGGACGGCTGGCTCTTGTGCGACGGCACGAATGGTACCCCGGACCTGCGGAACCGCTTCGTCATCGGAGCCGGGTCCAGCTACTCCGTGGCGGCTAAGGGCGGCTCTAAGACGAAGATGCTGACCACGGCCAACCTGCCCTCTCACTCGCACGGCTCCGGCTCCCTGTCCACCAGTTCGGCTGGCAGACACTCCCATACGTGGGCGTGTTACGGCGGCTCCGAGGACATCAGCGTCGATGACGGCGCACAGGAGTATCGTGGCACGAAATTCGCCAACTTGACCAGCACCGACGGTCTGCATAACCACGTCGTCACCGGCACGACCGGGAACACCGGCTCCGGTACTGCGTTCGATATCATGCCGCCATACTACGCTCTGTGTTACATCATGCGGAGGTGACTATGGACGTCTCGTTTGTTACCGGCAACGTCCTCCATCTGTATCGCTACGCCCGCCGGGTGGAGGATGACGACGGCATCCGCACGGTCCTCTCCGTGGCGCAGGAGGACGGGTCTATCCCGCTCGACGTCTCCGCCTATGAGTGGATGGAAGGGGCTACCTTGCCCACGGGACACGCTCCTGCGGACATCCAGGCGATGGGCCGGGAGCGGTATCTGTCTCTGCTCTCAACCCTCCCAACGCCCGAGGAACAGCTTCGGGCGGACATCGACTATCTGGCGGCGTTGCAGGGGGTGGATCTGTGAACGTCTATGAGCTGGCAAAGAGCTACTATCCCCGTCTGTGGGGCAGGGACCGGCTGGAGGCACTTGTCTCCGCTGGCCGCCTGACACGGGAACAAGCTGACGAAATCGTGTTGCCAAATGGCAACGCACGAAATGGAAAGGATGATAAGATGGAGGTGGTCGAATGATCTATAACAAGCCACGGGCTATGAAAAGAGAGACATGGTTGATCAACGATGAACTGTTGGATGCCGCAGACTGGAGCAATCCGGCCAAATATTCGATCCGCTTCATTTCTAATGGGACCGAGTTTTCTGGAATGGTTATCGGCGGCGATGGTAAAGATTTTAACCCAAAGATTTTCTACGACTCTAAACTAGTGGCTTACGGTTACGATAGTTCTTTTTCGGTAACGGAATGGGTCGATGACGCCTACCGAACCATCACCTTCCTGGAGCTTCCCACCGGCGACCTGCTGGCGTGGCTCCAAGAGAACGCTGTGAAGCAGTAAAGGAGGACACACTATGATGCACAAAACCAACATTTGGAAGTGGGGGGGGGCGCTCTAGCCTACCTCTCGTCGCACTGCACAAAGGCGGTGCGGCATGATACGGAATCCGGGCGGTGCGGCGGAGAAGACGTACAAGATAACGGTGACGAAGCAAGGTTACGACATTCCTGTGCCAGAAGAGGCCAGAGCTGGAGAATTTGTGAATACAGGCACTTATACGTACATCGTAGTAAAGACAGCGAGCGGATTGTCTGTCCCACTAGAAGAAAGAAATACCATTGGACTCCCATCAACGACGCGAGTCTCGGGAAGCCCGTGGTGTTTCGTCATGCCTGCGGAGGATGTCACCATCTCCTGATGGAGGTGGCGAGATGATTGCGAACCGGCTTAGATCGGACGGGAGCGGGATCGAGTATGTTACAAAGACTTTCACCACAAACACTACCGATTGCGTCAACGTCAAGGATGACCAATATAATGCTCACTGGGAATATCGGAATGCGCCAAAAGACAAGAAAAACTATGTGTGTATAGTATATGGCGAACACTCCAACTACTCTTATTCCAGTGTTATAGTCTCTTGTTTTATCAATGGGGTCTCATATAGCGCCACGACGAAACTGTCCAGTTCTGGTAGTACGTCATTTCTTTCTAACGGCGTACTTAAGCTATACAACGTTGGAAGCGACCGCGAGTTCGTCGCAATATTCTGGTAAGGAGGGCACAATGCACAATACCATTTATTCCCATCGGGGGGGGGGCTGACCTAGCCTCTTCCAGCACCTTGTACAAGGGGGTGCTGGGATGATCTGCAATCCTGCTCTCTCCGGCGGAGGCAAGAGCGGCTGGGAACTGATCGGGACGTACGAGAACTCTGTTACCGTTACGCCCACGTCTTCGACAGAATCGGCCGGTTTGAAGGTACTGCTTCCCGATGTCCCGTCACAAGACTTTTTGAAGATGGTGATAAACGTCGATTATAGCTGGAATCAGAAATCTTCGTATTCCGGAACTCCGACGGCATATGTCAAACCGTTTTCGTCCAGTGCGAGCGATATACTTAATTCCAAAGACGATGCTACCAGTACTCGGATGGCCGGACGTGGATCGTTTTTTGGACAACGACATCGGGCCCCTACTACTGGTAAACGAAAAGTTATGTACGCGTTCATGATTCCTACGTACACTAATATGCTTTCGTGGGAGATTGATTTTACGCTGAACGCAGTAGGCGTATATCTCACCGCCATTTTTGACCGAAACGCCTATAACTCGATGACGATGAAAGCGACGGTCGAACTGTACGGATCTGACCTATAAACCCCGCCCACACCGGGCGTGGTAAATAGAAAGGAGAAACCAATGAAAACTTACATTGGGACCAAAATCATCGACGCAGAGCCCGCTTGTCGGGACGTGAATGGCGAGAAGCAGGATGGCTACAAGGTCCGCTACCGCCCGGACGGCTACGAGAGCTTTTCTCCCAAGGCCGTGTTCGAGGAGGCGTACCGCCCCGTTGACGGGATGAACTTCGGACTGGCGATTGAGGCCATGAAGAAGGGGAAGAAGTGCAGACGTGCGGGCTGGAACGGGAAAAACCAGCATATCGAGCTGGCCTCCGCCATCAGCTACACGTCCCCGGATGGCGTGGTCGTCAATGCGGAGCATGAGGCCATCGGAAACAAGGCAATCGCGTTCTGCGGCACCTCCGGCGTCCAGATGGGCTGGCTTGCCAGTCAGGCTGACATGCTGGCGGATGACTGGGAAATCGTGGAGTAAAGAAAGGAGAAAACTATGGAATTTCTTGCGAAAAATCTCTGGCACATCTTCGAGGTCTGCGAAGAGGAGCGGACCGACGGGGACAGCTTCTCCCCGGATCTCGTGAACGGCGCCGTCCTCTTCCTCTCCGCCCTGAACGGTGCGAAGGACACGGACTACAAGTGCATGAGAACCGTGGACAAGAAGGCCCTGCTGGCGGATTGGAGCAAGGCGGACAAGGAGAAGGCCCACCGGGAGTATGCCGCGCTGATCGCCTCCGTGCCTGGTCATCGGGACGCGGACCGGTGCGCGGAGCTGTGCGCCGCCTTCCAGAAGAAGGACCGGAAGGCGTTTGAGAAGCACGTGGCCGAGGGCCTGGCCGCCCTGTACAAGGGTGAGTAAGGCGGTAGCATCCATCCCGCTCGACCGTGTGGACCGGGTGGAGCTGTACGTCTCCCACTGCCGTATGACGATGCAGGAGGTCTATAACAAGACCGGAGCGGACTACCTGCTCAACGGCGGTATGTGGAATGCGGACGGCTCCCCCTGCCCGCTCCTCAAGGTGGGCGGGAAGTGGCTGTCGAAACGCCCGTGGACGGCATGGGGCTACGGCTGGAACAAGGGGCCGGACGTCACGCTGACCTCCAACGCTGACAGCTACCAAAGCTTTATCGCCGTGACGCCCCTCATCAGCGACGGCAGGAAGCTGGACAAGCTGTCCTATGCGACTGCACAGGGCGGACGGCGGGGCCGTAGCGCGATCGGGCTGGACAAAGACCGCATCGTCCTGTACTGCACCGGGGACGGGACGGCGGACGCCAAAACCCCAGAACAGCTCCGGGATGAGCTGGCATCTATGGGCTTGCAGTCCTCCGTCATGCTGGACGGCGGCGGATCCTCTCAGTGTAGGTATCCCGACAAGTCCATCAAGGCATCCCGGAAGGTCCATAACTGGATCGCCGTTTATCTCAAGAAGGAAGTGGCTGGGCCTGTGAACGACAAGTACAAAGTGGATCCGGCGGTCGGTGTGAACGTCCGCTTCGGCCCCAGCACGTCCTACGGCAAGGTCGGATCTTACGCCTGTGGGGCCGTGGTGGAAGTCGCCGCCACGCAGAACGGCTGGGGAAAGACGTTGAAGGGCTGGGTATCCATGGACTACCTCAGTCCCGTAGCGGCCCCTGCGGACCGTGTGACGGACGCTGGAATCACCATCCGGCAGGACCTCATCCCGGCGGGCCGAAAGAACCGCCCCGGCGGCACGAACCCAGACCAGTACATCACGATCCATGAGACGGGCAACTTCGCCAAAGGCGCAGACGCCTCTGCCCACGCCGCCTACCTGAAGAGCGACGCCGCCGTCAAGGCCCAGATGAGCTGGCACTACACCGTGGACGACCACGCCATCGTCCAGCACATCCCGGACGGGGAGAAGGCGTGGCACGCCGGAGACGGGGCCAACGGGCCGGGCAACAGCACCAGCATCGGCATCGAGATCTGCGTGGACGCCGGCGGGGACTTCGCCCAGGCGAAGCGGAACGCCGCCGCTCTGGTGCGCCTGCTCCGGAAGGAACACGGGATCGGCCTGGGGAACGTGGTCCAGCACAACCACTGGAACGGGAAGGACTGCCCCTATACCATCCGGCACACCGCCGGAGGGTGGGACAACTTCCTTTCTCTTGTGAAGAAGTCCACCAAGGAGGACAAGCCTGTGGAAAACAAGTGGTACACCGACGCCCAAAAATGGGCCGTCGAGAAGGGCATCAGCGACGGCACCCGTCCCGAGGACACTATCACCCGGGCGGAGGTATGGTCTATGCTGATGCGACTGACAAAGGAGTGATAAGGCATGGACTTTGGCATCACCAGCGTGGCGGCCATCACCGCCATCTGCTACCTGATCGGTCAGGGCGTGAAAGCGTCCGGGCTGGATAACAAGTGGATCCCCATCATCTGCGGGGCCGTCGGTGGCCTCCTGGGCCCCCTCTGCATCTATTTTGGAGTCCCCGAGTTCCCGGCCCACGACGTCATCACTGCGGTAGCTGTGGGTATCGTGTCCGGGCTGGCCGCTACCGGCATCAACCAAGTCGCCAAACAGCTGACGCAGTAAACCATAGAAAGAGAGGTGGCCCCCGTGGAGTGGACCATCGTGACTGTCATCATCGCCCTTGTAGGGCTGGGGGCCGCCGTCATCCGCCCCATCGCCTCCCTGACCGGATCCATCACGAAGCTGACCGTCGTGGTCGAACGACTTGAGAAGGAGCTGACCCACCTGGGGGACTCCAATCACGAATCCCACAAGCGGCTGTGGGACCACAACGCCGAGCAGGATGACCGGATCGAAGACCATGAGCGCCGGATCGGGGCGCTAGAGCATAAGTGACAGGGGGTGAGACCGGTGTACAGAGACAGCTGCCATAGCGTCTGAGATACCGATACACCATCGCCCAACTGGAGCGTATGGCGGCCTGCCCGTGGCTGACTGACCGGGAACGAGCGGTCTTTGACCTCTACTATCGCCGTGGATGGGCGATAGAGGACATCGCCGCTGAGCTATATATCTCCCGCCGGACGGTGGATTACGCCCTTGCGCAGATTCGAAATAAGACCAAAAATTGACCCCACCCGGAGAAGGGTGGGGCTTTTTTTATTCGCCTTCAAGGTACTTGTCCAGAGCGGCTTTCAACACGGCATTCACCGTGTCTCCACGCTCTTCACACACCGCTTTCACTTTAGCGGCATATTCCTTTCTGACCTTGACGGCCAGTATCGTCATATGCTCCTTGATGTACTTATTGTTTGCCCTACGCTGGGCGTCTGTCAGTGCCATAATATCACCACCAGAAATATTATATCATGCCTCGGCATGGTTTGACCATGTACAAATAGCACAAACAAAGCGTCGAAAAGTTGGGCGGAATGCCGCTTGATAATATGGTTAAACCGTGCTAAGATATAGGCACAGAAGGACAACGGAACGACATGGAGGTACATATCATGAAAGAGTGGAAAGTGGAGATCGCGCAGCGGATCATCGACGAATGGAAGAGCGACAAGGTCATCACCTTTTGCGGGTTCGAGACGGACCGCGCAGTGAGATTCCAGGACGTGGCGCACGACATGGGGTATAAGCACATCGTCGCCGGCGACATCCGGGACATCGCGATCAAGGTCCACGAGATGGAGCCGAAGCTCCATGGCATCCGGCTCGTGAACGACCCGAAGCACATCCTCCCGACCGAAGGCCGATTCGCTACCCTCTACTTCACGGACCTGGAATTCGATTCTGGCGACGAGTTCGACTGACCGAACTGGATGACGAGGCCATCGAAGCTGAGCTATTGGCGGACTGACGCCCGGCCCGACGGACCGGACCGAGAAAGGATAGCCGCCCGGCGGACCGGGCTGGACACGAATGGAGGATTTGAAGTGAAAAAGCTTGAGCCCATCGCCTACTGGTGGAACGGAGGTCAGGACATTTATCAGGTCAACAGCCGTTGCTATGTGCTGAACGGCTGGAACGGGGAGTGGTGGCTCTCCTGCTGGGAGGTAGCCCCTGACGATTTGTACGAAATCATCGGCAGTGATATCCAAATCCGCCCGATATACCGCTATGAGGCCGAGGACATCGACCTGGATAAGATCGATGAGGAGTCCGACGACTGGGACCACGCTGTCGAGCTTGTAGATCTCGATATCCACTGAGGGAGGAGGTCTACCACGGCAATCAGCGATCCCACCCAAAAAGCAGAGAGCCGCCCGGTTCGCCGGGCTAGACACGAACAGATAAGGACCGGCCCGAATGGGCCGGTCCTTTTGCTTTGAAGAAAAGAAAAACGCCTGCAAACGCAGGCGCTCTTCCTGAGGATCTCCCTCGAAACTTACCACTACGAAAGATGAAGGGAACTAAGACGCCGAGGGACGTCAAAAGCGGTCCTCATGGATATCTTACCATGCCGCTTCCTCTGGCTCAAGCCGCAGATCTACCCAAATCTTACGGATTTTCTTTGTGCAAGACGACAAAACTCGAACGCCGACGCTCTGCCGCCGCCCGGTTCGCCGGACGGCTTTACTATTTCTCCGGCGGAAGAACCTTGTGCAGTAGGGGCGTAGCACCACTCCGGCCAGTGCGGCAGTCCGCCGGTCCCGTTCTCCCGGTGTAACATCTCCATATCATCCCATATCCCGGGATGCTCCGCCGTCATCCGCCTCAATAGCTCCAGCGGTGGATACGCGTCTCTTCTTTTTCGCTTCATCTCGTTCCCGCCCTTCGCTCCTATTATACTCTTCGATTGCGCCCGCGTCTATGACTCGTTTTTTTGCGTATCCCCTGCGCATGGTGGATACGCTTTTTTGCTATCATGACCATAGAAGGAGGCGGTCCCTGTGAACTATATCCCCTATTCGCCATACAACGGCTATCAGGCGGCCCCGGCATATCAGCCGCCCGTGAACGCTCAGCCCGCCCCGCAGGCCCAACAGCAACCGGCTATCATGTGCCGCCCTGTGGCCAGCGAAGAAGAGGCCAGGGCCACTCCAACGCCTTTTGACGGGTCCACACTGATCCTGACGGACTTCGGGCACGGGCGCATATACAGCAAGGCCTTGAATTACAGCGATGGTAGCGCCGTCTTTCGGACGTACCAGCTTGCGCCTGCGAGGCAGGAGACGCAGGTGGAGTACGCACCTATGGCGGCACTGATGGAAGTGAAGGACCAGCTGGACACCTTAAAGAAGGAACTGGAGAAGCGTCCGGCCCAGAGGAAGGGAGCGACGGCGGAATGAACCCTATGATGCTGCTGATGAACGCCGCCCGGAGCGGCGGAGACCCGTCCGCACTGCTGATGCAGATGGCGGGGAGCAACCCGCAGGCCGCACAGGTCCTGCGCCTGATGCAAGGGAAGTCACCAGACCAGCTCCGGCAGACGGCTGAGAACATGGCCCGCGAGCGGGGGACCAGCATCGAGGCGGTAGCCCAATCTCTGGGGCTTCCAAAAATCTCCTGAGCAAAAGAGCTTTCAGCTTTCGGGGCTTGATGAAAACCGACGTAACGACACGTCCGGGCGTCTGCCCGCGTGAATATAGCTGAAAGGTGGATAAACATGGATAATGACTTTGCGACCGGCTACGCCCTCGGGGCGGACAGCAACGGCACCTCCAACAACGGTTGGTGCGACGGCAACGGCGGTTGGCTCTGGATCCTCGTCATCTTCGCCCTCCTGGGATGGGGCGGTAATGGCTTCGGGGGCTTCGGAGGCAATGGTGGCGGCTATGTGGCCACTGCGGCCACTCAGGCGGACATCCAGAGAGGCTTCGACAACTCCGCCGTCATCTCCAAACTCGACGGACTGAGCAACGGCCTGTGTGACGGCTTCTATGCGGTCAACAACGGTATGCTCCAGGGCTTCAACGGCGTCAACACGGCGATGCTCCAGGGCTTCAATGCCCAGACGATCGCCAACCTCCAGGGCCAAAACGCCCTCGCTACCCAGTTGGCGCAGTGTTGCTGTGAGAATCGGCAGGGCCAGGCCGATATCAAGTACGCTATGGCCTCTGACACCTGCTCCATCCAGAACACGATGAACGGCAACACCCGGGACATTCTGGACAACCAGAATGCTAACACTCGGGCCATCCTGGACTACCTGTGTCAGGACAAGATTTCTACCCTCCAGAGCGAGAACCAGTCCCTGCGGCTGGCGGCTTCTCAGGCGGATCAGAACGCCGTCCTGCGGGCGGCGATGGACGTCAACACGGCTGAGATCCTGCGCCGTGCGGCCCCGCTCCCTGTCCCGTCTTATCAGGTGGCCAACCCTTACACCGGCTCCTACGGTTACGGGTGCGGGTACAATAGTGCCTGCTGTTAAACGGCTAGTTTAGCCCGACTCGGGGCGGCGGTATCCCCGCCGCCCTTGATATTGGAGGTATCAAGATGTCTTGTAAACCTGTCGAGAAACTGTGTCCCCGTACCGTCATCTCTCAGTCTGTGACGTATGCGTCCGGGGTGCTGACGGTCAACATCCCCGCCGGGAGTTACACCAACCGGGAGGTCTACGGTATCGTCATCGCCCAGACCATCCCCGCTGAGACCATCATCGGGGCCCCTGTCATCATCACCATTGGAAGCGGGACGGTCAACTACCCGCTTTTGAAGTGCAATGGTGCCCAGGCTACCGTCTATAACGTGGACAGTCGGACCCGCTACCTTGTCCGTGTCGTGACCAGCGCAAGCGGCGGCGCGTTCCGGATGCTGGGCAAGTCCTGTTGCCCTCACGATGACGTCCTCCGTTCCATCGACGGCACGGCTTGAAGGGGGAGTGTATATGAAACCTATCACTCGAATGATGCTCCTGTCCGACCGGAAGGACGGCAGAGACGGAAGAGAAGGCGGCCGTCGTGACTACGACCGTGAGTACCGGAACTACGACCGGGACCGCCGGGAGTGGGATGCCCGGAACTACGATGACAGCTATCGGATGGACGCCCATTATACGTCCGTCCCGCCCGTGTACCGGGAACGGAACGACTACCGCCCCATGAACCGTATCGGCTTCTCCGTGGACGGCACCATGGGCCGGGAGGCCCCCCGTGAGTTCTCCGACGACTACCGCCGGGACGAGATGTCCTATCGGCAGAGCGCCCGGACGAGCGGGCACGGCTTCAGCGACTATGTAGCCCCGCTGGATGAGCACACGGCGAAAGAGTGGATGTCCCACATGAAGAACACCGACGGCACCACTGGCCCCCATTGGACGCTGGAGCAGGTCCGTCAGGTGATGTCTCAGCGTGGAATCGACTGCGACCCTGTGGAGTTCTGGGCGGCGATGAACATGGTGTACAGCGACTATTACAGCGTTGCCAAACGCCACGACATGGGCGGGAAGATCGACTTCTACGTCGATATGGCGAAAGCCTTCCTCGATGATAAGGACGCCCGGCCCGACAAGCTGGCCCGGTACTACGACAGTATCGTAGACCGCTGACATGGACTTTTCAGCCTTTCTTGAAATCGGCACATTGCACAAGAGAAGAGTTTGAATAGTCCCTTCTAACGTACGGCAATCTATACCAATAAGTGGCGTTGGTCACACGTTGGTTACACGTTGGACACACACTTTCCATACGAAGGTCCGGGAGCCGTTGCGTCGCAATGGTTTCCGGACTTTTGTGCAATTTTGAAAACATATTAGAATGTTAACTGATTCGTCATAATTTCTCGCGGATTTGGCTCGAAAGTAACGGATAACGCCTTGTTTACACTTGATTTCAGAACTTTTAGGACGCTCTACGTTTTCCACAAATTTTTACCGTTGGACACACCGATTATTTGACCTTCTCGATTTCGTGTCGAAGGAAGTCGATATCGACGTGGGTATAGTGGTCCGTGACGTTCCGGTCAGCGTGGCCCATGATGCGGCGCATGGCCAGTTCGTCAGCTCCGGCCTCCTTCATCATCGTGGCGAAGGTGTGGCGACACCAATGGGGCGTGGCGGTCTTTGGCAGTCCGGCTTCCTTGATGACTTGCGGGAAGCAGTTTTGTCGATAGAACACGTCCTTGACCGGCCCGCCGTGTAAGCCCGTTATGATCCGTTCCCCGCCCCGAGATATCCGCTGGAGGATATAGGGCTTTATACGGGGATGGACGGGGACGACACGGTCCTTTCCTGCCTCCGTCTTGGATCCGCCTGTCAGTGTATCGGCCACCGGGTCGTAGTCCTCCGGGCGCAGGGCCAGCAGCTCTCCGATCCGAAAGCCCGTGTAGCAGAGTATCAGCACGGTATCCGCCCATCGGGATGTCCCGGCCAGCTCTGCCACCCGCTCGACCTCTTTCCGGCCGAACGCCCCCTTCTCGAATTTGGCAGCGATCGCCGGGGCTTTCAGATGCTCCGTCCGGTCCCGAGTGATGACCTCCCGCTCCATCGCAAACCCCCACACGGCCCGCATGACCATGATGATGTTACGGATGGTGCTTTTGCTCTTCCCGGCCACTTCCTGTTCGTCGATGATGGCCTGGAGCTTGTCCAGCGTGACCTTCTCGATGGGCTTGTCCGCTATGGGGGCCAGATAAGCCCATGCGGCCTTGTAGGACGTGATAGATGCCTTGCCAGCTTTGGCGTACTTGCGGGTGGACCACCCGTCATACATCTCCTGCACGGTAGGCATGGACGGAGCGGCCCCCTTGCCCACTGCCAGCACGTACTTCTCCAGCTCCCTCTGGGCCTCTGTGGAGGTCCGGTAGTAGCCCAGATAGCGTCGCTTGATAAGCCCGGGGCGGTCCTCATAGGCCACCTTCACGGCCCACGGATTCCGCCGATTGCCGGACAGCTTGACGACCGTACCGGTCCCGTTCGCTCTTTTCATTGCTTTTTCAGTCCCTTCGTGGTATAATGAAGGGGCAGACGGTCTCTCTCTTATCGTTCTGCCCCTTTTGGCTCCGCTGGATGCTCCTAACATCCGGCGGGGCCCTTTTTTATTCAGTTGTACGGTTTACTTATCGCCGTTCAGCTTCTTCAAACGGGCAAATCCAACGTAGCAGAAAATAGCCTCGAGGATGACGAACATGAAATACACGGGAAACAGGACCAACGCCACGGTGTACAAGATGGCGGCGGTCAGGGCGAATCCCCGATGGGACATGAACCAGGCCAGGATATTGAAGATGATAGCCAGACCGGTACAGACCAGATGCGGCATAACAAGCACGGTAGCGATGCCAGCGCCAACGGCCTCCATGGAATCGGTAGCCCCGGTATTGGCTCCGCCCCAGTAGGACACGCTATAAATGGCGTAGGCGATGCCGATGATAGCCGCGATCAGGAGCAGGACGCTCCGCTTCTTCTTATTGTTTTCCATTTTCCTTCTCCTCTCTCTCAGTCGTTATCACTTCACGTTGATGGCTCCGGTCTCGAAGTAGGTCTCGTAGGTATCCGTGTTATAGAAGCAAAGCTTGAACTCTGCGCTGGTGATGGGGGCTGTCACACCCTTATCGGCCAGATTGTAAGCGGAGATAGACGTAATGACGCTCTTCCCGGCGGCCACTCTGCCAGACAGGTATTCCGTGACCATCATCCCATTCAGAGACACGTCCTCGGCGGAGACGCTCAGGTCCACGTTGGAGTTGTTCTCGATCTTCAATCCAATGTCGTAATCGCCGATGCTGATCTCTCCAGACTTCTTGATCCCGGTGTACGTCACTTTGACGCCGTTCTGATCCACGATGACCGTCCCGGACGCCGTGCTGGTGCCGTCCACATGCTCCGACAGGATGACGGTCTGGGTGGCGGGATCCCAGCCCACGTCCAGCCCCAGAGCGTTGCCCACGGCCCGGACGGGCAGATAAGTCGTGCCATTGATGGCAAACGGCTCCACGGGGTTCCCGTTGGCATCCTTCGGAGTCACCGTCTCTCCGTTCACTTTCAGTTTGATGCCGGTGTAGTCCAGCGTCGCTTGCTTCTGGTAGTTGGCGGCGAACGCCGTACCCACCAGAGACGCACACAGCACAGAGGCCGCTACGCCTCCAGCGAATCCACGCTTCCATTCTTTCATTTCCTTCATCGCTCCTTTATCTTTTTCCGGCCTCCGCCGGTAGGGGAACAAACTCAGGATATCGCTGTCTCAGTCCCATAAACAGGACTTTTCCTTTTAGGATACTTCCAAACTTCAAGTATCTTATCTGGATACTCTGCCGATCGACAAACTAGAACAAATGTTCTAAAATGGCATCGACGATAAGTGACGGGCTTCTCAGGAAGGGAGTTGTAAAATGTTGCCAAACACGGGAGACCGTCACACGAAGGAGGGGCACGATATGAACAAAAGAGAACGAGAGAGGACCATCGAGATCATCGTAGACATTCTAAACAGACTCAGCGACGAAAGCGTGAACATCATCTATACGATCATCCACGGACTCAAATGATCCATCCCGGCCAGCCGACCCGTCAAGGGTCGGCTTTTTTGTCGCCCGCAAACTCATCAGCCAGCTTCTGGGCCATGTCTGCGATAAGCTCCCATTCGTCCCAGTCAAGCTCTGCCAGCACGTTGATGAGCCGGACTCTGATATCGTCCGGGGCCGCCTGGAACATGTCCTTCATGAAGTCGGCCATCTTCTCACGTTTGGACCGCTCGACGAACATCTCGCCTTCTCCGTCACGAAGCCATTTCTCACTGACGTTGTAGACCCGGCAGATGTCTGAAATGGTGCGGTCGCTTAGATTCGTTACACCTGAGCAAACCTTCGAAATGAAGGACTGCGTCAGGTTTATTTTTTTGCCGAAAGCGGTCTTCGTCATTCCAAGTTTCTCGATACAAAGGCCCAGCCTTTCGCCCATCCCGTTCATCATTTCCCCTCCTTCCAATGCCTGTATCTATTAAAACATAAAGCAAGAAAGAAGTCAAGGAAAACATGACTGAATCATGAAAAGGTGTTGACAGCGTGAACGAATCATGATAAACTATGATTAAGCCATGAAACGGGAGTACGGACAGCTCTTCGTATTGCGAAAACCTTGAAGAGCACAGTGGAAGAACTGTTCGAGGATTCCTAGATGCGGCCCCGTGGGTCACGCCCCACGGGACTACCGGTGGAGCGTCGGATCGTCTGACCGGCCCACAAGGTAGTCGAGAGAGACGTCGAAGAAGTCAGCCAGTCGTACCAATACGGATAGCGTCGGTTCACGCTGACCCTTTTCGTAGTACTGGTAAAGACGAAGCGAGATATCAACTGATGAAGCGATATCTTTTTGGAGAAGCCCACGCTCGACCTTGAGCTGGACGATACGGTCTGGGAACGTCATGACAAGACCTCTCACCTCCGGGCGGGATTGTCGGAACGGCCTACTAGGTAATCGATGGAGACGTCATAGAAATCGGCAATCGCAATGAGTACCAGCGCCGAAGGAACGGTTTTCCCATATTCGTACCGTTGATACGCCTGCTCCGTGGCCCCAATACCGACGGCAACTTGCTTTTGGGTGACATTTCTAAACTTGCGGCAACGTTTCAGGGCATCAGACAGTTGGGACATGGGAATACCTCCATTTTGTGAAAAGGTATTGACACAGCAAATATGATGTGTTACTGTAATACACGGACACAGCAAATATGATGTGTCAATCCGGAAAGAGAGGGGCAATGAACGTGGCATTGAGAGCGGCCCGAGAGCGGTCCGGCAAGACACAAGCTCAGGTCGCAGAGGAAGTCGGTATCAAAGAACAAGCGTACCAGAAATATGAGTACGGGTTGAGCATCCCGAACGTACGGACGGCAATCCGTATTGCTGATTCTCTCGGGGTAGTAGACCTGAGAGAACTGTTCGGGGGTTCCTAGGTGCGGCCCCGTGGGGCGTGACCCACGGGACTAATGAAGCTCTGGATCGTCTGAACGGCCAACGAGGTAGTCGAGGGAGACATCTAGGGCATCAGCAAGAGCTACGAGGACCGTGATAGTAGGGACAACTTTTCCGTATTCGTAAGACTGATAGACCCGCTCCCCAACACCGGCCAGTTGAGCGGCCTGTTTCTGAGTGAGTTTCTGGGCCTTGCGAAATCGCTTGAGTGCGTCTGACAACTGCATGGTAAGCCACATCAATGAATGGTCGGATCGGTTGACCGACCAACGAGGTAATCGAGGGAAATGTTGAAGCAATCCGCTAAGGCGATGAGCATATCGTATGTCGGTTTGCGTTCACCTAGTTCGTACTGCTGGATCCCTCGCTCACTGGCAGAAATGGCGTGAGCAAGTTGTTTTTGGGTCATGCCTCGGGACTTTCTCAATTCCTTCAAGTGTGCGCCAAAATTAAACATGAAAATACCTCCAACAGATGTTGACACGTTCGATTGCGCGTGCTATTATAATGGCACAGCACGTTCGAATGAGCGTGTAAGTCTAGAAAGAGAGGACAGTGTGAATGTGAAACTAAGAGCGGCCCGTGAAGCGTCCGGCAAGACACAAAAACAGGTCGCGGAAGAAGCCGGGATAGGCGAACGGCTCTACCAGGAGTATGAGTATGACACTCGGTGCCCAAACGTGCGGACGGCAATCCGTATCGCAAAGGCTTTGAAGAGCACAGTGGAAGAACTGTTCGAGGATTCCTAGATGAGGCTCCGTGGGGCGTGACCCACGGAGCCGCCGGGGGGTTATCTGAGCAGGATGCCAACGGCTGTCAGGAGGAGAGTAGTGACAGCGATGATGGTTCCGATACGGCGATGGAGCTTTTTTGATTTTTTCTCCATCAGCTGATTGGCTTCGTCTCTGACGATAAGCCGGATCATCCGCTCAGCGTCCCCAAATCCGTTGGGAAAATTGAAGGGAGTTATATGGTTCACCCCCTTTCAGATTGAAATGGCATGAGAAAATACTTCCTTTCGGCCCTTCATTCTTTTCCCAATTTGACATTATAGCATATTTGCCAGAAAGGTGGAAGAGAACCAAATGGTCAAAGACAAATATCACTTCTCCATCACCATCACCTCCGAAATGATGGAGGACCTGAAAAAGCTGGAGGGGCGGCAGTCCTTCAAGCCGTCCAGAAGCGAGATGGTCCGACAGCTCCTGGCCATCGGAATCAGAGAAATGTTGAAGGAGGAAGAGTGATGGACTTCTATCGGATCGTCGGGCCCGAGTGTGGAAGGAACCGATACGGCGATTTCCTCTGCGTCTGCGGGTACTGCGAAAAGCTTCCAGAGGGAAGCACACACGATGAAGTCGTAGGGCATCCAGCTCATCTGGACGGACGGAAGGTGAACGACCTGACCGGCCGGGTGGAGAAGCTGGAGCAGAAAGCGAAGTTTGCGAGACAGATGAGCGAGCTGGAAGAGAGACGGATGGGCGCCATCGAAAAGATGCTGATCGTCGAGTCGATCGGAGTCCTTATTCTCATCATGGTCTTTATTTTGGCTTTGGGCGCGATAGGGAGGTGACATCATGGACAGAGCAAAGCAGGTCAAGAAGAAGCTGAACGACGCCGTGAACGTCCTCTCCGGGGAGAACCTGGGGGAGAAGCTGGAGTATCTGGCCGGTTTCGCTGAGGGCGTGGCCGCTATGGCACGACGTCAGGAAGAGAAGAAAGAGTAACAGAAAGGGGAGAACGACATGAGCAGGAAACGGATCTATGAGAGACCGCCCGCACCCACGGACGAAGAGGTCCTGAGCTACGACAACGTGCCGATCGCGGTAGCGGCCCGGTACATCGGGATGCCGGAAGCGTCGCTCCGGCTGGCACTCCGGGAAGAGCGGGCCCGTCATCTGGGGTTCGCCGTGCAGGGGACCGGCCACCTGATCTACAACATCAGCCCCGGCGGGCTGGTGCGGTACAAGCGGCAGGGCGGAGAGATCATCCCCTTCGAGCATCTGCAAGACGTGCTGGTGAGCACCATCATCAAGGAAGTCGAACGCCGCATCCCGGCGGCACAGTGAAGGGGGAACGAGGACGTGGAAATGGTACTGGAATTCAAGCTGCTCCGTCATCGGGAGAAGCGTCTCGGAGCCGTCAAGGCTGGAAAGTCCTATGCGGTCCGCCAGTCGGACCTGGAAGCCTTCGAGGCGGCCAACGCCACCCGGAAGGAGCCGGAACGATGAGCCTGTTCACACCGGCGGAGCTGGAGGAGCTCCGCCGGGCGGATGAAGCGATCGAACGGGGTTTCCGCTGGACCAATGAGGAGCTGGCGGAGTCCCGCGAACGGGACCGAGAGTCCGTGCTCGACCAAATGGACGGGAAGTCCCGCAGGCTGGCTGAGCGCCAGAAAGCCTACCGCGAAGCAAACCGGGAGAAGGTGGCTGAGTACCAGAAAGCCTACTACGAAGCGAACCGGGAGAAGCTGGCTGAGTACCAGAAAGCCTACTACGAAGCGAACCGGGAGAAGGTGGCTGAGTACCAGAAAGCCTACCGCGAAGCAAACCGGGAGAAGGTGGCTGAGCGCTGGAAGGGGGCCGCTCTCAGGAGACTCAGAAAACTGGCCGGGTACTCACAGAAAGAGCTGTCGCGGCGCTCCGGCGTCTCTCAGCCCACGATATCCCTGTATGAGACCGGGGCCGTGCCCTTCGACCCGTCCATCTTCGAGCCGGTGCTCCCCGGGCTCTCGGCGAGTCTGGAAGACGGTCCCACCATCCCAGATAAGGAGGTAGATACCTGATGCCCCGTGTACTGCTCACCCCCGCCCACCGGTCCCCTTCCGGCCCAAGAAAGGAGAAACGACCTATGATGACGAAAAAGATCCGTGTCCTGACCGACCTTCTGGACCACCTCCAGCAGGACCGTCTGGACATGATGCGCCAAGTGGAAGAGTGGGATGAACAGGCCATCGTTGTGGCCGAACTGCTCCGCCAGGCGGTCGAGGTCCATGAGGCCGAGGCCGACGAGGATGACGAGGACAACGAGGCCCCCGAGGACCTGAAGGGCGTCCTCCAGACCATGGGCCAGGACTTTCGGGACTTCCTGTCCAAGGTCCACACGACCAGCGAGGAGGATGACCACCATGACGAGGACTGACCGCCGCCACCGCCGCCCCGCCCGGCGGAGCGTGATGACCGACGAGGCCAAGACCTTCCTGGGCTTCCTGACCGTCTGGGGCCTGTATACGGCCGGGGTGGTCCTGGCCGCAAAGGCGGTTTTCACATGGCTGTATCTCTAAGGCCCCTGCGGGACATCCAAGACGAAGCCCCCATAGTCGCATACTGTGAAGTGTGCGGCGGGGAGATCTACCGGGGGGAGGTCAGGCCGGACGAACGGCCTGTCTGCCCGGACTGTAAAAGGACGATGGAGGCGAAAGGAAGATGACACTGTATGACATCGATGCCAGGATCGCGGCGCTGGTAGACCCAGAGACCGGCGAACTGCTGGACTACGAAGCGTTCGCCCAGCTCCAGATCGACCGGGACCAGCTGATCGAGAACATGGCCCTTTGGTACAAGGATCTGAAAGCGGAGGCCGCCGCGATCAAGGCGGAGGCGGAGGCCCTGACGGAGCGGCGCAAGGCCGCAGAGCGGAGAGCGGACCGGCTGAGAGAGCATCTGGACCGTGCGCTGGACGGCCAGAAATTCACCACGGCCCGATGCTCCGTCAGCTTCTGGAACAGCTCCAGCGTCCAGCTGGAGGATACCGGAGACATGGTGACGTGGCTGGAGGCCAACGGCTATAACGACGCCGTCACTTACAAGCCCCCGGAGGTCTCCAAGACCGTCGTCGGGAAGCTGCTGAAGTCCGGCGTCAACGTGCCGGGGGCGTGGATCGAGACGAAGAGAGGGGCGATCGTGAAGTGAGCGAGTGCAACATCTATCAGCGGCTGTCCGCTGTCACCACGGAGCTGTCTGCCGTAGCCAAAAACCTGATGGTCGGAGAAGGGAAGTCGTCTTACAAGGCGGTCGGAGAGGCCGATGTGCTGGCCGCTGTGAAGCCGCTGGAGGCCAAGTACGGGATCTACTCCTATCCGTTCTCCCGAGAAGTCATCGACTCTGACGTCATCGTCAAGAAGAAGGTGTACAGCGGGAAGGAGTTCGAGACCTCTTCCTTCTTCATGCGGGTCAAGACGGTCTACCGCTTCGTCAACATGGATAAGCCGGACGAATACATCGACGTGACCACCTACGGGGACGGCGTGGACGCCAACGACAAGGCCCCCGGAAAGGCGATGACCTATGGCGATAAGTACGCTCTGCTGAAAGCCTATAAGATCATCACGGGCGACGATCCGGACCAGACCATCAGCGACGACGGGAAGGTCCAGCGTGCGAGCGGGCCGGTCTGTGAATCCTGCGGGCTGCCGATCCAGCCGTACAACGACGGGCGGGACACCATCCCCCCGGCGGCGCTGGCCAAACGCTCGAAGGAACGCTATGGGAAGGTCCTCTGCGTGAAATGCGCTAAGGCGGCGCAGAAACAATGATGAAGCTGACCTTCGACAAGGCCCGATGGTTTGAAGACGGGGACGGTTTCTGGCTGGCCCTGCGGACGAAGGACCGGGCCGCCGCCGCTCAGGCATCCGCTCAGGTGGACAAGCCGTGGACGGCGGACCTCAAGGTCTTCAAGAAAGGCCGGAGCCTTGACGCCAACGCTTACGCATGGGTCCTGCTGGACAAGCTGGCCGTGGCCCTGCGGACGCCGAAGGAAGATGTCTACCGACGCTTCATTCGTGAGATCGGCGGGAACTGTGAGACTGTCTGCGTGGTAGACGAGGCAGTCGATAAGCTCCGCCGTGGATGGGAACACAACGGGACTGGATGGGTGACGGACACCATGCCGTCCAAGATCCAAGGCTGTACCAATGTGACTCTCTACTACGGGTCCAGCACCTACGACACGGCCCAGATGTCCCGATTCATCAACATGATCGTTGAAGAATGTAGAGGATTCAACATCGAAACACTGACGCCTGAGAAGCTGGCAGCGATGCAGGAGGGATGGAAGTGAAGCACCGGGAGACGAAAGCGACTTCCATCCCCTCCGACGTGAAACGGGCCGTGTGGACCCGGGACCTCCATCACTGCGTCCTGTGCGGCACTCCATACGCCGCCCCGGTGGCACATTACATCGGACGTGCCCAGGGCGGGCTGGGGGTGGAGCAGAACATCGTGACGCTCTGCTCCGCCTGTCACCAGCGATACGACAACTCAGCGGACCGGGAGACCATCCGGCCTATCCTGCGGAGCTACTTACAAGCGCAATACCCCGATTGGGATGAAGCGTCCCTTGTCTATCATAAATATGACCATTAAGGAGAGAAGACCATGCTGAACCATATCACACTCATGGGCCGCCTGACCCGAGATCCGGAACTCCGGACCACCCAGTCCGGCATCAACGTCACGTCTTTCTCGTTGGCCGTCGAGCGGGACTTCAAGGACAAGCAGACCGGCGAGAAGACCACCGATTTCATCGACTGCGTGGCCTGGCGGAACACGGCGGACTTCGTGTCCAAGTACTTCTCCAAGGGCCGTATGGCGGTGGTCAGCGGCCGCCTCCAGATCCGTGACTGGACGGACGACAACGGCAACAAGCGCCGCTCCGCCGAGGTCCTGGTGGACAACGCCTACTTTGGCGACAGCAAGAAGGACGACGGCGGACAGGCCGCCTATGCGCCCCCTGCGGCGCAGGAGAACCCCTATGCGGGGCAGGCCGGGGACGATGACGGCGAACTGCCGTTCTAATGGAGGAGATAGCTGTGGCAGAAAGAAAGCAGTTCACCTTCTACGGGTCTTACCTTGACGCGATCATGCACATCAAGGACGAGAAGACTCGCTGTGAAGCGTTCGAGGCCGTTTGCAAATACGGGATCAAAGGTGAAGTGCCTGATTTCGATTCCATTTCCGATATGGCGGCTATCATCTTCGACCTCGTTCGTCCTACTCTGGACGCAGGCGCACGCAAATCTGCTTCCGGTCGTGCGGGTGGACGTGCGAAGCAAAACGAAAAATCGAAAGCGAATTTCGATGATAATAAAGCAAGTGAAAGCAAAGCGGAAGCAAATGAAAGCAAAGTAGAAGCAAAAAAAAGCAAAATGGAAGCAGAATTGGTAGTGGAAGAAGCAAACGGAAGCAAAAATGATTTTTCCGCAAGCGAGATAGAGAAAGAGGTAGAGGTAGAGATAGAGAAGGAATCTTTAAGAATATCGTCTCCTGACGGAGACGATACAAGAAGCTCCGCCTCCGTCGCCCCATCCGCCGCTGTTGCTTACTATGCAAATCGGGTGAATCCGATGGCGTCATCCATGTGCCTATCTGAGCTGGAGGCCTTCGAGCGGGCTATGGGGACCGACGTTTGCAAACGGGCCATAGACACGGCCCTTGACGAACGGAAGACGACCTGGAGTTACATACGGGGCATCCTACGGGCCAAACAGGCGCAGGGCGTGAAGTGCCTTGCGGACTGGGACAAGCTGGAAGAGAAACGAGAGACTGGGGGTCAGGAGAATGTCGTCAAGCGGGAGTACATCAAGCCCCCTGATCTACCTGGAGCGCTTTATCGACCCTGAGCAACCGTCCGGCCTCTGGTGGTGCGCCACGGCGGAGGACGTGCAGACGGTCAGCATTAACGCGGTCAGCAAGGCCGTTCTAGCGTCGTGGGACGACGTGGGGACGGCGGGCCGGGATTTCGTGATGCGGTTCCCGTACATCTTCGTGGCTGTAGCCGACGAGACACAGCGGGCCGAGATCGCCGGGGAACTCCATCGGCGGTTCCCGCTGCAGGTCCTGCTGGCCGATACGAAGGCGTTTCGGGGGTGCTCCAGCATCACGCAACTGCGCAACGACGCTGGGATAAACGCCGTGGACGGCCTGCTCTACGGTGCGACGGAACTGCCGGAGACGGACTTGCTGGAAGTGGCAGACGTGGACGTCATCACGCCGAAGCCAGCGTCCCGGACACTCAGCGGCTTTATCGCGTTGGATTACACCGTGGGAGGGTTCCGCTCCGGGGAGCTGTCGGTCTGGACCGGGAAGAGAGGCGAGGGCAAAAGCACGTTCCTGTCTGACCTGCTGGTCCGGTCGATCGCTCAGGGACGGAAGGTGTGTGCCTACTCCGGGGAGCTGCCGAAAGAGCAGTTCAAGCGGGGGATACTGCCTCAGGCCGCAGGGCCTAGACACGTGGATCCCACGCCGGACCCGTACACCGGCCGGACGGAGTACATCGTCCCGGCGGACGCACAGGCCAAGATCGACGACTGGTGGCGTGGGAAGCTCCTGCTGACCGACATCCAGCGGGACAAGGCTCACGACGAAGATAACATCCTGCGCCTGTTTGAATACGCCTACCGGAAGTACGGCTGTGACGTGTTTCTGGTGGACAACATCATGACGGCGGAGCTGAAAGCGGAACGTGAGCTGGGCATGTACCGGGCGCAAAGCCTGTTCGTCAACCGCCTGTCGAATTTCTCGAAGCGTTTCGGGGTCCACGTCCACCTGGTAGCTCACCCCCGGAAGACCGGAAACGGGCAGGACCTGAGCGCTGATGACGTCAGCGGAACGGGTGACGTGACGAACCGGGCAGACAACGTATTCGCTGTCTGCCGGGCGGATGAAGCGGAAGAGTGTTCGACCAGGATATCCGTCCTGAAATGCCGGGAGACAGGCGGTCGGGGCAACATCGCATTGGAATTTGACGAAAAATCGAGGCGTTTTTACGAACGGGACAAGACGCCATACTGGAAGATGCCGTGGGAGGGCTGACATGGACAGAGACGAAGCGATAAAGACCTTGTGGGCGATCCACGACAAGTACGCAAACTGTGCTGCCCGTGCGGAGGAGCTGGATGCGGCTGTGCTGGCCGATGACTACGGCAGGGACCGGGATGCGGTCCGGTATGCGCTGGACGCTCTGGGGGTGGATGGATGACGGTGTTTTTCACAATCCCGTACCCGGCTACAAAGGCGGGGAAGTCGGATTTCTGCCGAAAGTACGGAATGAACGCCCTGTACAGCGGCGGACATTGGTCGAAGCGGGCCGGGACAGCGAAAGAGCTTCACACGCTGGCGATCACCTGCATGAAGAAAGCCCGTGTCCGGCAAGTCACGTTCGACCGGCCTGTGGCTGTGCGTTTCCTGTGGGATGACCGGATGGACATCGACAACCACGCCGTCCTGGGCAAAGCATTTCTGGACGCCTGTAAGGACCGGCTGATCGTGAATGATTCGCCGAAGTGGGTCCGGTCCGTGACACACGAATTTTGGGACCGGGGCTGTATAGGCGTTGAGATACTGGAGGTGGATTGATGCGCCGCCGGATCGACTGCTGCAAGCCGGACTGCCCACGCAGGGAGGTCGGATGTCACGGGACGTGCCCGGACTACAACGCCCAGAAGGCGGAGCGAAAAGAGACGCTGGACAAAGACCACGCCCTCCGGCGGACCGAGACCGACGTTATCGACATGAACGGACAGAGAAAAATACGCGTCGAAAGATATTATCATCACAGAAAGTGAGTGGGGAGCATGAATGAGAGAGAACGCTACCAGAAGGGCCGGGAGAGGTGCAGGACCTGCGTCTACCGGGCCGGTGCCAACGGAAAAGAGGCGGCGTGGGGGTGCGACTACATCGCCATCACCGGTCATCCCAGGTCCGCGATCTGCAAGCCGGGCCTGGACTGCACCGTCTACCGAAAAGGGAAGCGGATGGAGGTGGAACCATGAACACGGGACGGCCAAGATTCATTACCGGAGAGGTGGAGAAACTGGCGGCGAAGCTGTACGACCAGAAGCTCAGCGATACGGACGTGGCGGTCTGCCTTGACTGCTCGAAAAGCACAGTCGCCATGTGGCGGACACGGACCGGCCGGAAGCCGAATTTTGAGAAATCGAAACGGCCTTATGATGACATCGTGGAATGCGTACGGGCTGTGGCCGACGGAAGAAGCGCTTCGATGACCATGCGACGGTCTGCGGCTCTTGAGATCCTGGCCCTGCTGGACGGAGGGGCGTCATGAGGCCCGCGGGCCGTCCCCCGGTTTCCCCCGCCACCCGGGAGGACCTGCTGGCCGTGCTGGACGTGAAGATCAAACTCGCTGAGGCCAACCACCGGGGCGTAGAGTGCGCCAAGCCCCTGCTGGAGGCCATCCGGAAGGAGCTGGAGAAGAAATGAGACTGGTGAAAGACGATGAGGGCCGTGTCCACGAGGTGGTCAAGCGGATCCTCCTGTGCGTCAACGATCTCCCGGGCGTGAAGACCATCTACCACCTGGACCACGACAGCAACGAGGCCCTGGTCCGTGTTTTGTTCGACGCCGGGATGACGAGCAACAACGTATACGAGTGCCTGGAGTGGCTGGAGGATGCCGTCACCGGCTGGCTCTACGCCATGGACAACAGAGCCTACGTCGTGACGATCAAGGTCATCGACGATAGCTACAAAAACGAGCTTCCGCCCTTCCTGTGGCCGGGAGCTGACCTGGAGGAGGACTGAAATGGAAGAGAAGCGTATCGCCTACAAGGGCTTCGACAAGGACCTGAAATGTCTGGGCTTCCAGTATGAGGTCGGCAAGGAGTATGAGACGGACGAGGCGGCCGCCTGCAAGACCGGCTTCCACGCCTGCGAGATGCCGCTGGCGGTGCTGGGCCACTACCCGCCCACCACCAGTCGCTACTGCCTCGTGGAGCAGAGCGGTGAGATGGACGTCGAAGGCGACAAGACCGCGTCTACCAGGTTGAAGGTCTGCGCCGAGATCGGCATCCCCGGTCTGGTCAAGGCGCAGGCCGAATGGGTGCGGGAACGACTGAAAACAGAAAAGTGTGCCAGCGGAGACCGGTCTGAGGCGTCCACCAACGGCGACCGGTCTGTGGCGTCCGCCAGCGGCCACCAGTCTGTGGCGTCCGCCAACGGCCACCAGTCTGTGGCGTCCGCCAGCGGCCGCCGGTCTGTGGCGTCCACCAAC
>ERZ1034768.110-NODE-110-length-30787-cov-9.032344_pt1 | contig 30787 bp, 26 predicted proteins | sample MGYA00520691_ERZ1034768 | MGnify/ENA primary metagenome ERZ1034768 (study PRJEB33766, sample SAMN09781704) | gut metagenome | biome: gut microbiome | host: Homo sapiens | place: Madagascar | study: EMG produced TPA metagenomics assembly of the PRJNA485056 data set...
TCATGCACCTGGCCTTTGGCATCTCGGACTTTGACGAGAAGCGTTATCTCATCACCATGCTGCTGGGCAAGGGTGTCATGGTGGCCATGATGGCGGTGTTCGGGCAGTCGCTGGTCAGCTCCATGAAGAACCCGGTGTATCTCATCCTTGCCGTTCTCATCTGGTGCGGCATGTACCTTGCCAGCAAACATTTCTGCAAACGGCACAATCTGGAATGACGATTTAGAATGCCCTCCGCTTTGCTCTGGGCATAAAATAATGAAATATTATTTTTAATATTGCAAACCAGCCAAGCCTGCGGGCTTGGCTGGTTTGCTTTTTTCACGGGAGGGGCCGCAGTTGCAAGCAGCATATTTTCCGGCTGCGCGGTCATTTCCGAAGGAAATAAGCGCAGCAGATGAGGTTTCCATTTTGGACCTTTCCTGTGAAAATGCAACAGCAGACAGCCCGCAGGCTGTCTGCTGTTGCTCTATTATTAAAATACCTTTCCGCTAAATATGCCCAGAGCAAAGCGGAGGGCATTTAAAATCGTTTTCTTCCCCTTGACAATCTCTTTGAGCGCTGTATAATATGTATGCTATCAAACAGTTCTATTAGAAACTGTTCAGCATCAAAACAATCAAAAGGACAAAACCATTATGTGTGACGAGATCAAAGACGAGTGCTGCAAATGCACCGATCCCCCCTGGGAAGGCCCGCAGGTCATCCCGGCACAAATTCGCCGCGTGGACAACCTGATCTTCCGCAAGATCAACCAGTTTTCCCGCGAAAACGAGGTGGAACAGGCCACCCCCATGCATGGGTGGATCATTGAATACCTCTACCGCCACCCGGACACTCCGGTGTTCCAGCGGGACATCGAGCGGGAGTTTTCCATCACCCGCTCCACCGTGACCAACATCCTGCAGCTGATGGAGCGCAAGGGCTACATTGAGCGGCGCAGCGTGCCGCAGGACGCCCGGCTCAAGCAGCTGGTGCTCACTGAGGCAGGTGTGCAGTTCCACGAAAAAACGATGCTCACCTTCCACCAGACCGACGACTATGTGGCCGGTCTGCTGACGGAGGAGGAAAACGCCGAGCTGCTGCGGCTGCTGAACAAACTGCGGGAAGCGTTGAAATAACCGCCTTTTCCGTCAAAGCACCGAAAAATGGCTTGCTAAATTAGCAATTGTGAACATTTTTCGAAACGCCTTGACATTTAAATTGTTTTGTATAGAATTGTTCTGTACCAAACAAATAAAATTAACAGGAGGTAACTCAGATGATCAAAAAGTTAGTGTCACATCTGGGCGAGTACAAACGCGCCGCAGTCCTGACACCGCTCTTTGCCGCTCTGGAAGCCGTTATGGATGTGCTTCTGCCCACCATCATGGCCTTCATCATCGACCTGGGCATTGAAAAGGGCGACATGCATGCCATCATCAAGTACGGCCTGCTCACTTTCCTGGTGGCAGCCGTTGCTCTGCTGCTGGGCGTTCTGGCCGGCAAGTACGCCGCCGAGGCATCCACCGGCTTTGCCGGCAACCTGCGCGATGCCATGTATGAGAACATCCAGCATTATTCTTTTTCCAATATCGACAAGTTCTCCACGGCGGGCCTTGTCACCCGCATGACCACCGACGTGACCAATGTGCAGAACGCCTTCCAGATGATCGAGCGCATGTGCGTGCGCGCACCGGTGCACCTGATCTTCGCACTATTCATGGCCGTGATGATCGGCGGTCCGCTGTCGCTGATCTTCGTGGTGGCTGTGGTGTTCCTGGTCATCGTGCTGGCCAGTATCATGATCCCCACTTTCCACATCTTCGACCGTGTGTTCAAGAACTATGACGCTCTGAACGCCTCCGTGCAGGAAAACGTCTCCGCCATCCGCGTGGTCAAGAGCTTTGTGCGCGAGGGCTTTGAGAACGAGAAGTACACCAAGGCCTGCCAGAGCCTGTACGACCAGTTCGTCAACGCCGAGAGCCGCCTGAGCTTCAATAACCCCGCCATGCTCACCGCCGTTTACGGCTGCAACATTGCCCTAAGCTGGCTGGGTGCCAAGTATGTGCTGCACGGTGCCATCACCACCGGCCAGCTGAACGCCCTGTTCGGCTACATCATGAACATCCTCATGGCCCTGATGATGCTCAGCATGGCTTTCGTCATGATCTCCATGTCCGCCGCTTCGGCCAAGCGTATCGTGGAAGTGCTGGACGAGACCACCGACCTGCCCCCGGCAAAGCAGCCGGTGCAGCAGGTGGCCGACGGCGGCATCGAGTTCGAGCACGTCACCTTCAAGTATAAGCACGGCAGCGGCCAGCCGGTGCTGAACGACATCACCTTCCGCATCAAGCCCGGCGAAACGCTGGGCATCATCGGCGGCACCGGCAGCGCAAAGTCCAGCCTGGTGCAGCTGATCCCCCGCCTGTACGACGCCGAGACCGGCACCGTGAAGGTGGGCGGCGTGGACGTCCGCGACTACAACCTCGACGTGCTGCGCCGCGAAGTGTCCATGGTGCTGCAGAAGAACGTGCTGTTCAGCGGCACCATCCTCGATAACCTGCGCTGGGGCGACGAGAACGCCAGCGAGGAAGAATGCATCCGCGTGGCAAAGCTGGCCTGCGCCGATGAGTTCATCGAGCGCTTCCCCGATAAGTACAATACATGGATCGAGCAGGGCGGCTCCAATGTGTCCGGCGGCCAGAAGCAGCGCCTGACCATCGCCCGCGCCCTGCTGCGCAAGCCCAAGGTGCTGATTTTGGACGACTCCACCAGCGCTGTGGATACCGCCACCGATGCCAAAATTCGCAAGGCGTTCCGCGAGGAGATCCCCGGCACGACCAAGATCATCATTGCACAGCGCATTTCCTCGGTGCAGGATGCCGACCGCATCCTTGTGCTGGATAACGGCAAGATCAATGGTCTGGGCACTCACGAAGAATTGCTGAAGACCAACGCCATCTATCAGGAAGTTTACAACAGCCAGACCCAGGGCGGCGGCGATTTCGATAAGCAGGGAGGTGAGCAGTAATGGCTCAGGCAAAAGAAGTACGCGGCCCCGGCCCGCGCGGCATGGGCCCCAAGCCCAAAGTGGAAAACCCGGGCTTGCTGCTCAAACGCATCATGGGCGAAGTGTTCCGGCATTATCTGCCCCACTGCATCCTTGTTCTGGTGTGCATCGTGGTCAGCGCGCTGGCCAACGTGCAGGCCAGCCTGTTTTTGCAGACGTTGATGGACGATTACATCGTGCCCATGACTCAGCAGCAGAACCCCGATTTCGCCCCGCTGGCAGCAGCCCTGCTGCGGGTGGGCGTCATCTATGTCATCGGCATTCTGGCGGCCTGGCTCAACGCCCGCACCATGGTCAACGTGACCCAGGGCACCCTGCGCAACCTGCGCATCCAGCTGTTCACCCACATGGAGAGCCTGCCCATCAAGTATTTTGACCAGCACCCCCACGGCGACATCATGTCCGTGTACACCAACGACGTGGACACCCTGCGCCAGATGCTCAGCCAGAGCATCCCGCAGCTGGTTTCCAGCGTCATCACCATCGTGTCCGTCTTCTTCAGCATGTGCATGCTGAGCTGGCAGCTCACCATCGTCACCATGCTGATGGTGGCCCTGATGCTGTTCTGCTCCAAGAAGATCACCCAGCAGTCCGGCAAGTACTTCATCCAGCAGCAGCGCGACCTCGGCAAGGTGAACGGCTACATCGAAGAAATGATGGAAGGCCAGAAGGTGGTCAAGGTGTTCACCCACGAGCAGAAGGCTCTGGCCGGTTTCCGTGAGCTGAACGATCAGCTGAAGGACAGCGCCAACAAGGCCAACAGCTTTGCCAACATCATGATGCCCGTCAACGCCCAGCTGGGCAACATCAGCTACGCCATCTGCGCGCTGGTGGGTGCAGCCATGGCCGTGGGCGGCATCGGCGGCATGACGCTGGGCACCGTGGTGGCCTTCCTTTCTCTGAACAAGAGCTTCAACATGCCCATCAGTCAGGTATCCATGCAGGCCAACAGCATCATCATGGCGCTGGCCGGTGCTGAGCGTATCTTCAAAATGATGGACGAGGAAAGCGAGACCGACGAGGGCTATGTGACCCTCGTGAACGCCAAGTACGACCGCGAGGATAATCTGGTGGAGACCACCGAGCGCACCGGCCTGTGGGCGTGGAAGCACCCCCACCACGACGGCACCACCACCTACCACAAGCTGGAAGGCAACATCACCTTCACCGATGTAGACTTTGGTTATGTGCCGGAGAAGACGGTCCTGCACGACATCAACCTCTATGGCCGTCCGGGCCAGAAGATCGCCTTTGTCGGCTCCACCGGTGCCGGCAAGACCACCATCACGAACCTCATCAACCGCTTCTACGACATTCAGGACGGCAAGATCCGTTACGACGGCATCAACATCCACAAGATCAAAAAGGCCGACCTGCGCCGCTCTCTCGGCATCGTACTGCAGGACACCCATCTGTTCACCGGCACGGTCATGGAGAACATCCGCTATGGCCGTCTGGACGCCAGCGACGAGGAGTGTGTGGCCGCTGCACGGCTCGCCAACGCAGACGGCTTCATCCAGCGCCTGCCGGATGGCTACAACACCATGCTGACAGGCGACGGTGCCAACCTGTCGCAGGGCCAGCGCCAGCTGCTGGCCATTGCCCGCGCAGCCGTGGCCGACCCGCCGGTGCTGATCCTGGACGAAGCAACTTCCTCCATCGACACCCGCACCGAGGCACTGGTGCAGCGCGGCATGGACGGCCTGATGTATGGCCGCACCAGCTTCGTCATCGCGCACCGCCTGTCCACCGTCCGCAACGCAGACTGCATCGTGGTGCTGGAACAGGGCCGCATCATCGAGCGCGGCAGCCACGACGAGCTGATCGCCAAAAAGGGCAAGTATTACCAGCTTTACACCGGCAATCTGGCCGACAACTAACGATATTCCCTACCTCCTCAAGGGCGGGCGCAGCAATGCGCCCGCTCTTTTTGCTTTACATTATTTCACCATTGGTTTATACTGAAAGCTGAATGATTTTATCAAATTGAGGGGTTTTGCATCGTGGTTTCGGAGAGCACATTGACCTTGGATATCCTGCCGCTCTCGGCAGACACAGCCCGGCTGGTACGGGTGTACGGCACCGAGCCGTGCGTCGTGCTGCCCGGCACACTGCCTGCGCCGGAGGGCGGCAGCTTTGCCGTCACAGAGCTGGGCGACTACTGCTTCTCCGAAAAGCCGCGCAGCCTGCCCGGTGCGGACAAGACCTGCCGCTACGAGATCACGCCGGACGGCACCGCCCGGCTGACCCGTGCCTTTGGGCAGAGCGTGGGCGGCACGGTCCGCCGGTACGATTTCGACTTTGACGCCCCGGCTTCGGACCCGGACGACCTGCACCCGGTGTGCGGGAACTTCCTCGAAGAATTGATTTTGCCGGACACGCTGCAGGTCATCGGCAGCTGCGCGTTCTACAACTGCCGCAGGCTGCGCCTGCTCACCGTGGGCGCGGGCAATCTGACCATGGGCAGTGACGTGTTCCTGAACTGCTTTGCGCTGGAGACGCTCCGGGTGCAGGCGGGCCCTGCGGAAGCCACCGGCCTGTTCGCCCTTGTGAACAACATCACCGAAGCGGTGCGGGCAGAGTTTTGGCCTGCCGGGGCAGCGGCTCCGCAGGCGGCGCTCTGGTACCCCGCCTACTGGGAGGACATTGAAGAAACGCCTGCCCACATCCTGCTTCACACCTTTTCCGGGCAAGGGTACCATTACCGACAGTGTTTTCTCGACAACAAATTCCTCCCCGCAGAATACGACGTCATTTTTCCGCAGGGCCACGACGCCGACGACGCCAACGTGATGGCCATGCTCTGCTTTGACCGCCTGCGGTATCCTTGGCAGCTGAGCGACACCGCTGCCGGACACTACCGGGAATTCTTTGCCGCCAACACGGGCCGGGTGCTCACCCGTCTGCTGAAAGCGCAGGACAACGAGGGCATCCGGGCACTCATTGCGCTGGATGTGCTGGGCAAAGACGGCTTTGCTGAAGCCGCCGCCCTTGCCGCCAAGGCAGAGAACGCTTCTGCCGCCGCCCTGCTGGCCGATGCGGAGCATAAAAAATATGCAGCGGAAAAGAAAAAAGACCGGTACGATTTTGATTTCTGAGTGAGGTGACCCCCTTGCCAAAAGAAAAATTCATTGACCCGCGCAAGCCGTTCCAGTCCCAGCGGCCCGAGACCCACGAGGAGTGGCAGGCCCGCATGGGCGGCGAAGTACTGGCCGTGGTGCGCAGCGGGCTGTATCTGGACTTCCGCTTTCTGGATATGGCGCTCTCTGCCCTGACGCCCGCGCCGGACGAGCGCTGCCGGGTGCTGGCCACCGACGGACAGATGCTGTACTACCAGCCCACGCGGCTTTTACAGCTCTACCAGCAGAACCCGAAGTATCTCAATCGGTTGTATCTGCACGTGATATTCCACTGCGTATTTCGGCATTTGTGGCTGAAAGGCCGCCGGGAGCCGCAATTGTGGCACCTTGCCTGCGACATCGCGGTGGAGAATGTGATTGATAATCTGAACCGCGCCAGCGTGAAGCGTCCCCTGACCTATGTGCGCCAGAACGCCTACCAGCAGATCGCCGCCGAGGAAAAAGTGGTGGCCGCCGCCCCGGTGTACCGTTGGCTCACCCGCCAGACACCCGGTGTACTGCGCCAGCTGGAGCGGGAGTTTACCACCGACGACCACCGCCTGTGGCCGAAGGACGCACCCGAACAGCCCCAGCAGATGCCCACGCCCCTGCCGCAGAAAACGTGGCAGAAGATCGGGGAGCGGATGCAGACAGAGCTGGACCTGCGGGATAAGGAAGCCGGGGACGGTGCCGATGCCCTGAAGCAGCAGGTAAAAGCCGCCAACCGCAGCCGCCGCAGCTACCGGAATTTTCTGCGCCGGTTCTGCGTGCTGCGGGAGGAAGTAAAGCTGGACCCGGACGAGTTCGACCTGAACTTCTACACCTACGGCCTTTCGGTGTACGGAAACCTGCCCCTCATCGAGCCTCTGGAAAGCCGGGAGAGCAAAAAGATCGAGGAGCTGGCCCTTGTCATCGACACCAGCTATTCCACCTCCGGTGAGCTGGTGCGGGCGTTCCTGGCCGAGACCTACACCCTGCTCAAGGGCCGCGAGAACTTCTTCCACCGCATGAACCTGCACCTCATTCAGGCAGACAATGCCATCCGGCAGGATATCCTCATCCACAACGAGGACGAGCTCATCCACGCCATGAACCACTTTGAGCTGCGGGGCGGCGGCGGCACGGACTTCCGTCCTGCCTTTGACTATGTGAACCAGCTGTGCGCCGAGAAGAAGTTCTCGAACCTGCGGGGCCTTTTGTACTTCACCGACGGCATGGGCACCTACCCGGCCAAACGCCCGGCCTACGACACGGCCTTCCTGTTCCTCGGCGACCGCTTCGACGACGCCAATGTGCCGCCCTGGGCCATGAAGGTGGTGCTGGATGAGGAAGAATTTACCGGCACCGCGGCCCGCCCGCAAAGCGCCCTTGCCGACGCGCTGGCCGAAGAAGACGACCTCTACCGTGATCTGAACAATTCGTGAGGGAACTGTTATGAATATCAAACGAGCCAAAGAAGAAATTGAACACACCGTAAAAGCCTACCTCGCCAAGGACGCTCTGGGCGAATACGCCATCCCGGCCATCCGGCAGCGGCCCATTCTGCTCATGGGCCCTCCGGGCATTGGCAAGACCCAGGTGATGGAGCAGGTGGCCCGGGAGTGCGGCGTGGCGCTGGTGGCCTACACCATCACTCACCACACCCGCCAGAGCGCGGTGGGCCTGCCCTTCATCCGCCAGCGCAACTACGGCAGCAGGGATGTTTCGGTGACCGAATACACCATGAGCGAGATCATTGCCAGCATCTACGCCAAAATGGAAGCCACCGGTTTAAAAGAAGGCATCCTGTTCATCGACGAGATCAACTGTGTCTCCGAAACACTGGCACCCACCATGCTGCAGTTTTTGCAGTGCAAGACCTTCGGCAATCAGGCCGTGCCCGCCGGCTGGGTGATCGTGGCGGCCGGCAACCCGCCGGAGTACAATAAATCTGTCCGCGATTTCGATATCGTTACGCTGGACCGTGTGCGCCGCATGGATATTGAACCGGACCTGCCCGTGTGGAAGGACTACGCCCGCGCCGCCCACATCCACAGCGCCATCCTGAGCTATCTGGAGCTGCACCCGCAGAACTTCTACCAGATCAACGCCGACGTGGACGGCACCCAGTTCGTCACCGCCCGCGGCTGGGAAGACCTCTCGAATCTGCTGGACACCTACGAAACGCTGGGCCTGCAGGCCGACGAGGACCTCATTCGCGAGTACATCCAGCATCCGAAGATTGCCGAGGACTTCTCGGCCTACCTCGACCTTTACTATAAGTACCGCGACGACTACGGCGTGGAGGAAATTCTGGCCGGGCAGGCAAGGCCCGCCGTGTTCGCCCGGCTGCTGCAGGCACCGTTTGACGAGCGGCTCAGCCTGGTCAGCCTGATCTTGTCGGGTCTCAGCACCCGCTTCACCGCTTCCCATCAGGCCGACGCCGTGACCGACAGCTGCTATGCCTTTTTGCGGGAGACGAAAAAGGCTCTCGCCACCGTGCCCGAGGATATCCCGGACGGTTCGGCCGAGATGTTCCATCAGCAGATCGCCGACTATGACGCCGAGACCCAGCAAAAGCGCGAAGCCGGGCTGCTGAGCAAAGATGCCCTGACCACCCGCCTGCAGGTGCTTGCCGTGCTGCGCGGCTGGGAGGGCGAGCTGCGCCGGGCCAACGCCGCCGGGACGCAGGAAGCTTTCGACCTGCTGCGCGGGCAGTTCCGCTCCCTCGCCGACGCCCGCGAGACGGCCCAACAGGCCGCCAGCGCCGCGCTGGAAGCCGCCTTCGACTTCATGGAGCAGGCCTTTGCCGAGAGCCAGGAGATGGTGGTGTTCGTCACCGAACTCACCGTGAACCCCGTCTCTCACGCCTTCCTCACCGAGAACGGCTGCGAGCGCTACTTCCAGTACAACAAAGACCTGCTGCTGGACCACCGCAAAGCCGCCCTGCAGCAGGAGCTGGCGGCCGAACAGCGCCGCCACGGCGGGGTGTGAGCCATGCTGGAAAACATCCTGTTCAGCATGAACAGCACCATGCCGCTGTTTTTCGTCATGCTGCTGGGCTATGTGCTGCACCGCACCGGCTTTCTGAGCGACGAGTTCGTGGCCGGGGCCAACAAATTCGTGTTCTATGTTTCCCTGCCGGTGCAGCTGTTCCGCGACCTTGGTGCCACCGACGTGCGCACCAGCTTTGACGGGGCCTATGTGCTGTTCTGCTTTGCGGTCACGCTGGTGAGCATCCTGGCCGTCTGGGCGCTGGCAAAGCTGTTTTTGAAGAACAAGGCCCTTGTGGGCGAGTTCGTGCAGGTATGCTACCGCTCATCGGCGGCCATCCTCGGCACCGCCTTTCTGCAAAGCATCTACGGCACCGCCAGCATGTCCAGCATGATGATCCTCGGCAGCGTACCGCTTTATAACATCATGGCCGTGGTCATCCTGATGCTGGAGGGCCCCGGCTCTGCCCAGGCATCTTCCCTGCCCGCCCGGCTGAAAAAGAGCGTGAAGGGCATCCTGACGAACCCCACGCTGCTGGGCATCGCGGCTGGCTTTGCGTGGAGCCTTGCGGGGCTTTCCATGCCCACCATGCTCAACAAGACCCTTTCCAGCGTGGCCGGGCTCACGAGCCCCCTGGCTCTGCTTGCCATCGGCGCAGGCTTCAAGGGCCGCAAGGCGCTGGGGTACTTAAAGCCCACCGCCGTGGCCACCGTGGTCAAGCTGCTGGTGCTGCCCGCGCTGTTCCTGCCGCTGGCGGTGCACTTCGGCTTCACCGATGAAAAGCTGGTGGCCCTGCTGGTGATGCTGGGCAGCATCGCCACCCCCAGCTGCTACGTCATGGCAAAGCAGATGGGCCACGAAGGCGTGCTTACCGGCAGCGTGTGCGTCACCACCACCCTGTTCAGCGCCTTCAGTCTGACCTTCTGGCTGTTCGTACTGCGCAACTTCGGGTGCATCGTATAACAAAAAACGGAAGGAACTGCAAAGCAGTCCCTTCCGTTTTTTGTTTGCGTTATTCGCTCGTCTCCAGCTCACCGGACCATTCCCGCACGCGGTCCGGGCGGTTCGTCACGATGGCATCCGGCTGCAGCGGCCAGAGGTCTTTCAGCGCTGCCTCGGTGTCCACCGTCCAGAACGCCGTCTTCACGCCCAGGTCGTGCAGCTTCTGCACCATGCTCACCTTTTTGTAGGCGGTGTGGTACTCACAGCTCACCCACTCCACCGGAAAATCCAGCGTCTGGATGTACTGCGCCGGGTCGCGCTGGCGGTTCAGCTTGGACAGGATGCCGCTCAGGCTTTCGTTCGGGAAGGCCGCCTGCAGCATGCTGTATTTGTCGTTCACCCAGCGGGTCAGCTCGCGGCAGTTTTCTTCGTCCATGTTTTCCACGGTGGGCACAGGCAGCTGTGGAAAATCATCTTCATCCTCGTCTTCGTCCAGGCCGTTCTGCAGGCCCAGCGTTTCCCAGGTGCCTTTGGGCAGGGCCAGCGTTTCCACCGCGCCAAACAGCAGCGCCCCCACCTGCAGCTCGGGCATCTGCTGCTTTGCCAGCTTCAGATGGTCGTGGTTGAAGGAGGTGAGCACCAGCTTTTCGCCAAGGCCGGCAGCCCGCACCTGTTCCACCACCTGCTCCACAAAGGCGTCGCTGTACAGCAGCGGGGCTTTCATTTCCAGCTGCACGCGGGCAACGTCCAGCTCTTTGCACAGGGCCAGCGCTTCCTCCAGCGTCGCGATCTTTTCGTCTTTGTAGGCGATGTCCTTCCAGCTGCCGAAGTCCAGTTCCTTCAGCTCGCCCTCGGTCATATCATAAATTTTGCCGGAAATATCCGTGTGCAGGTCGATGATATAATCGTGGTGGATGACCAGTTTTTTGTCGCTGGTCTGCTGGACGTCCATCTCCACGCCGTCTGCGCCGATCTCCATCGCCTTGCGGAAGGCGGAAAGGGTGTTCTCCGGCGCAAGGTAGGATGCGCCTCTGTGTGCAATGATTTCAGGTGTCATAAAATACGGTCGTTCCTCTCTGTTTTGTGCTCCTCACAAAGCTGCCGCACGCCGCAGCGGTCAGGCAAGGTCGGTGCCGTCCGACGCAATGACCTTTTTGTACCAGTAGAAGCTGTCCTTGCGGCTGCGGGCCAGGGTGCCCTTGCCGTCATTGTCCTTGTCCACATAGATGAAGCCGTAGCGCTTTTTCATCTCGCCGCTGGACGCACTCACCAGGTCGATGGGGCCCCAGGTGGTGTAGCCCATCAGGGGCAGGCCGTCCTCGTTGACGGCCTTTTCCATCTGCTCGATGTGGGCCCGCAGGTAGTCAATGCGGTAGCTGTCGTGGATGGAGCCGTCCGGTTCCACGGTGTCCACTGCACCCAGGCCATTCTCCACGATGAACATGGGCTTTTCGTACCGGTCGTAGATGGTGTTCAGGGTCACGCGCAGGCCGATGGGGTCAATGGCCCAGCCCCACTCGCTGGCCTTCAGGTAGGGGTTCACCGTGGCTTCAAACACCGCATTGCCGTCGGCCTTTTCCCCGGCCAGGATCTCCTGATCCACCGTGATGCAGCGGCTGGAATAGTAGCTGAAGGAGACGAAATCCACAGTGCCCTCTTTCAGAGTCTTTTCGTCTTCCGGCTCAGTCTGCAGCACGATGCCTGCACGCTCCATGCGCTTTTTCGCCCACACAGGGTAAGCGCCCCGGGCCTGCACATCGGTGAAGAAATAGTTGTCGCGGTCGGCCTCCTGCGCGGCGCGCACATCCTCGGGCGCACAGGTGCGGGGGTAATACTGGCCTGCCGCCAGCATGCAGCCCACCATGGCACCGGGCATCTTCTCGTGGGCCAGCTTCACAGCCTTGGCGCTGGCCACCAGCTCGTAGTGGGCGGCCTGGTACTTGATCTGCTCGGCATTCTCGCCGGGGTGGAACACAAGGCCCGCACCGGTGAAGGGCAGGTGCAGCAGCATGTTGATCTCGTTGAAGGTGAGCCAGTACTTCACCTTGCCCTTGTAGCGGTCGAACAGCACTTCACAGTAGTGCACATAGGCGTCCACCATGCGGCGGTCTTTCCAGCCGCCATACTTTTTGATGAGGGCAATGGGGGTGTCGAAGTGGCAGATGGTGACAAGCGGCTCGATGCCATATTTATGGCACTCGTCGAACACCGCATCGTAGAAGGCAAGGCCTTCTTCGTTGGGCTGGGCGTCGTCGCCGTTCGGCAGGATGCGGGTCCACGCAATGGACAGCCGGAAGCATTTGAAGCCCATCTCGGCAAAGAGGGCGATATCCTCTTTATAGTGGTGGTACAGGTCGATGGCCTCATGGCTGGGGTAATAGTGCTGCTCGTCACATTCCAGCATTTCCAGCTCGCCCCGGGCCACCGGCATACGGTCCGGCCCAAAGGGGGTCACATCCACGGTGGCAAGGCCCTTGCCGCCCGCCTGCCATGCGCCCTCGCACTGATTGGCGGCCGTTGCGCCGCCCCACAGAAAACTTTTCGGGAAACTGCCCATAAGTAAAACCTCCCTATTTTATTTTTTGATTATAAGATACCGCACAAACGATTCCTTGTCTATGCCCGCATTTTACAAAAAGCAGCAGCAAAAGTTGTGAAAGTACGACTTTTGTCGTCAAAACGCCGAATTTTGGCGTTGTTTTTTGCGCACTTTTCACGATAAAAACACAAAAACAGCCGCATTTTCCTTTCATTCTGGTTCTTTCAAACTGTCCGCGGACATGGTACAATATCGGTGTAAGATACACCGCCGCCCAACCGGCACTGGAAAATGGAGTGTTTGATTATGACTGAGTTCAAGCCCATCAAAGAAGGCAAGGTCCGCGAGATCTATGACAACGGCGACAGCCTCATCATGGTTGCCACCGACCGCATCTCTGCATTTGACGTCATCCTGAAAAACAAGGTCACCAAAAAGGGCACCGTGCTCACCCAGATGAGCAAATTCTGGTTCGATTACACCCGCGATCTGCTGCCCAACCACATGCTGAGCGTGGACGTGAAGGATATGCCGGAGTTCTTCCAGCAGCCCCAGTTCGACGGCAACAGCATGATGTGCCGCAAGCTGACCATGCTGCCCATCGAGTGCATCGTGCGCGGCTACATCACCGGCAGCGGCTGGGCCAGCTACCAGAAGACCGGCGTGGTGTGCGGCATCCAGCTGCCCGAAGGCCTGAAAGAGTCCGACAAACTGCCCGAGCCCATCTACACCCCCTCCACCAAGGCTGAGATCGGCGACCACGACGAGAACATCTCCTACGAAAAGAGCATTGAAGTGCTGGAGAAGCAGTTCCCCGGCCACGGCGAGGAGTACGCCACCAAGCTGCGCGATTACACCATTGCCCTGTATAAGAAGTGCGCCGAGTATGCACTCTCCCGCGGCATCATCATCGCCGATACCAAGTTCGAGTTCGGTCTGGACGAGAATGGCAACGTGGTGCTGGGCGACGAGATGCTCACCCCGGATTCCTCCCGCTTCTGGCCGCTGGAAGGCTACGAGCCGGGCCACAGCCAGCCCTCTTTTGATAAGCAGTTCGTCCGCGACTGGCTGAAGGCCAACCCCGACAGCAACTACGACCTGCCGCAGGATGTCATTGACAAGACCATTGCCAAGTATCTGGAAGCTTATGAGCTGCTCACCGGCAAAAAGCTGTAAGCCGCTTTTTCACACAAACAAAAACCAGCTCCCGTGCGTCTGCACGGGAGCTGTTTTTACTCAATCGCTTCTTGTTCCGCTCAGGCCGGAGCTGTCCATCGAAGAAGGCGCTTCCGTCTCCTCTGCGTCATCCGGTTCTGCAGCTTCTTCGGCTTCGTCCGAATCTGTGTTCTCCTCGTCCAGCAGGCCGCTCACTTCCGTCTGGCGGGTCATCTGCTCTGCCGTCCAGTCCAGCTGGGTGGTGCCGAACACTTCCAGCAGGTAGCCCTGCGTCTGCGGCGCACTGGCCGAATCCAGATTTTCCCGCACCGTGCTGTCCGCAGGCAGCGGCGCGTCACACCGGAAGGTCACGGCGTTGGGCTGCACGGCCTGCTTCTGCACCACATCCGCCACTGTGCGGCAGTCTTTGGCAAAATCGTCGGCACTGGCGTAGGGGCCAAACAGGGTCACGGTCAGGCGCAGGTTGCCATCGCCCTGCTCCAGATCAGCCAGGTCCTGCACCGTGCTGGTGTAGAGGTACAGGTCGGTGTACACGTCCTCCAGCTGGACATCCGGTACCTCTGCCTTGAGGTCCTGATACAGCGTGTCCGTGTAGGTCTGGCTCAGGCGGTTCGCGGTCTGCTGGCGTTCCGGGCCGTACTGCTCCGCGATCAGCGGCACAAAGCCCATGCACAGGCACACGCCCATCAGCAGCAGGCACACCAGCACCGACACGAAATCGTACTTCCAGCGGCCCGGGTGGCTGGCGAACCACAGCACCTCGCCGCCCAGCAGCACGAGCCCGGCCGCCGGGGCAACTTTCAGCACCAGCTGCCAGTCAAAGCCCGGCACAAAATAGTAGCACAAAAACAGGATGCCTGCCGCGATCAGGCTGATGCCCAGCGTGAAGCTGCCCACCCGGCGGCGGGGCGCTTCGTCTTTTGCCGAGGCCGGCTTTTTCAGCGGGCGGCTCTCCGGTGCGGCGGCCGCTTCCGGCTGCACGGTCTTATTCTGCTCGTCCATCGTCGTCCTCCGTCGGTTTGTCGGCATCCTCGGGCTGTTCTTCCGCGTCTTCCGGGGTCACGGACTGGCCCAGCAGGGCGCTGAGCTCCGGCATGGCAAAGTCGGCCGTGTCTTCCGGCGCTGCCTTCGGGGCCGCCGCATACTCCCGGAAGTCCTCGTCCTCGGGCGCATCGTGCTTCTGCTTTTTGCCCTTGGGGCCGCGCACCAGCCACACGCCGCAGATGACCAGCGCCACGCAGACCACGATCTGCGGCAGGGAATCCAGCATCAGGTAGATGGCGCGGAAGAAGGGATTGTTCTGTCCCCAGCGCCACATCACATCGCCCAGCACCCGCATGATGATGTTCTGGTAGAACACCAGTGCGCCCAGCGCGATGAGGCCCCAGCCCACCAGCTTGTGGCTTTCGCCCATGAACTGGGTCATGCGGTCATCGTGCCAGTTGAAGTGCACCAGATAGTCGTCCTGCGGGGCTTTTTCCGCCGCCAGCTGGGCGCGGAGGTTGAAGGTGTCGAAAAAGCTGTACATATACACAATGATGCAGCCGAACACCAGCGCATCCAGCCCGGTCATCATGCCTGCCATGATGAACAGGCAGAACATGGTAATGAGCGAAAGGCCGCGCTTCATATAGCCCTGATACATCTGCCCCGCGCCCGGGCAGAAGGCAAAGATAAAGGTCAAGATCCCATTTTTCATTGTCGTAGTCCTCTCATTTCTGTGGTTGGTCTGTGGTATGCCTGCCAAACAGCAGGTCGTTCAGGGTCTGGGCAAGGTCTGCCGATGGTTCGGGGGCAGCGTCCTGCACCGGACGGCCCAGCGTCTGCGGCTGGGTGGGCTTGCGGTCATCGTCCTGCACCGGGCGGCCCAGCTGCGCCGCATCCTCTGCGGTCTGGCTCTGGCTGGGCTGCGGCACCCAGCCGGACAGCTCCCGGCGGAAGTCCAGCAGCTGCTGCAGCGTGCCGGAGCGCCACATGGTCAGCGCCAGCACCGCCGCCACACCGGCCACCGCCGCACGGCCCCAGGTGTTCTGCATCAGCCGCACCCAGATGGTGCCCATAACGGTCTTGTGGACCGAGCGGGGCGGTTCTTCCAGCGCGTCCGCTGTCAGCAGGGCGGTGTAGCGGTCCAGACAGTGGTCGCAGTAAGAAAGATGTTCGGCTGCTTCCAGCCGCCCCAGTTCATCCAGCTGCCCGTTCGCAAGGGCCTGCAGGCCCTCGTCGGTCAGGCAGCCATTTTCGTTAAACAGCTCCATGTACGCTCCTCCTCTCGTCGTTTTCGCGCTGGGCTAAAATTTGCTGTGCCAGCATCTTTTTGCCCCGGTAGACCTGCGCTTCCACCGTTTTGGGTGGTCGGCCGCACAGCTGTGCAGCCTGCGCCGCCGTGTGCTGTTCCAGCAGTACCAGACGGCAGGGCGTTTTGTAGGGCTCCCGCAGGTCCAGGATCATTTGGGTGAGTTCTTCTTCCCCCAGGGTGTCCAGCACCTGCTGTTCGGGCTGGCTGCCCGGCGGCGCGCCTTCCAGCGCCAGCACCTCGTCGCCGGGAGTGTTCACCCGGCGCACCCAGGCGCTGCGCAGATAGTCCTTCGCCTTGTTGGATGCGATGCGCGCCAGCCACTGCTTTTCGTACCCGGGCGGGCAGCGGTCGATGGCCCGCCACGCCGCCAGAAAGGTCTCCTGGGTCAGGTCCTGCGCGTCGCCCGCATCCGGCACCAGCTGGTGGCAGACCGTATACACAAGCGCCTGATATTTCTGCACCATCGCGCTGAATTCCAAGGTCGTCAACGGTCCGCACACCCTCCCTTCCGGTCCCTGCCGCATTCTGGAAAAGGCCGCTTTGCGCCGCCCTTCTGTACACTCATACGAGCGACGAGAACTTTTTCCTGCAAAAAAGCAGAACTTTTTTCTGCTTCATGGTACAATAGAGCTATTATAGCACAAACGGAGGTCCCACACCATGCCCACAAGCACCCGTCAGGCCCTGCTGCAGGCCCTTTCTGCCGCAGGGGGCGATTATGTTTCCGGCCAGCAGCTGGCCGACACGCTGGGCGTGAGCCGCGCGGCGGTGCACAAAGCCGCCGCCGCCCTCTCGGCCCAGGGCTACGCGCTGGAAGCCGTCTCCCGCCGGGGCTACCGGCTGGCGGGCGGCGACCCCTTCTGCGCCGAAGCCGTGGGCCCTTACCCCGCCCCGGTGCATGTCTACGACACACTGGAAAGCTCCAACCGCACGGCAAAGCTGCTGGCGCTGGACGGTGCCCCCCACGGCACACTGGTGCTCACGGCCCACCAGAGCGCCGGGCGCGGGCGGCTGGGCCGCAAATTCGAAAGCCCGGCGGGCAAGGGCGTTTACTGCTCCATCCTGCTGCGGCCGGAACTGCCCGCCGCCAGCGCCCAGACCGCCACCATCCGCGCCGCCGTGGCGGTTTGCCGGGCGGTGCAGAGCCTGTGCGGGCTGGAGCTTGCCATCAAGTGGGTGAACGACCTTTATTATCAGGGCAAAAAGGTTTGCGGCATTCTGACCGAAGCGGGCACCGACCTGGAGAGCGGGCGGCTGGAATGGCTGGTGGTGGGCATCGGGCTGAACCTCACTTCCACCGCCGCCGACTGGCCCCCGGAGCTGGCCGACAAAGCCGGGAGCCTGTACCCCGGCGGGCCCGCCCCGGTGCCCCGCGCCGCGCTGGCCGGGGCCATCGCCCGGGAGCTGCTGGCCCTCGGCCCCGGGGAAGACTGCCTGGACGAATACCGCGCGCGGTGCTTCGTGCCCGGGCACTGGGTGACGGTGTGCACCGGCAGCGAGACCTACGCGGCCAAGGCCCTTGCCATCGACGACGCAGGGCGGCTGGTGGTGCGGCGGGAGAACGGCCGCGAGGAAGCCCTGCGCTGCGGCGAGGTGACCACCCGGCCTGCACGGACCGAATAAGACGCAAAAAAGCACCCTTTCCTGCCCGGAAAGAGTGCTTTTTTATGTTCTGCACTTATGTATCCAGATCCACGGCTTCCAGCACCGCGATGCCCTCTTTTGCAAAGGCGGTGCGCAGGCTTGCGGCAAGGCCGGGCATTTCGGCCTTGTTCTCAATGCACAGGGTGATGACCCCGTTCAGGCTGGAAGCTTCCACGCCCATGGAACCGCCGTCCGGCGGCACCCAGACGTTGAAGTCTTTGGTGTAGGTTTGAATTTCCGGCGTAGCCGGGAGAAGCGGGTTGCCGAGGTAGCTCAGCCAGAAATCCGCCGGCACGCCGCTGATGTACTCGCCCATCTGGAACACGCGCTGCTTGATGCGCAGGGGCGCTTTCTGCTGGTCCACCTTGTACACCCAGCTCATCTGCTGGGCCATCTGGCGCAGCATTGCTTCGGGCTGCAGGGTGCGGCGCACGGCGGCGTCCATCTCCGGCACGATGTCGGCCAGGCGGGTGCCATCGCCCAGCTTCACGCTGTGCTGGAAGGAGCACACACAGTTGTACAGCGCGTCCGGCACACCCGCCGCTTTGCGGGTGTCGGCCGAGTAGGAATACTGGATGTCGTCCTTGCCCAGGTACCCCCGCAGCGCCAGGCACAGCAGGCCCGCCAGCGCGGTGAAGGGCTTGACCCCATTTGCCACGGCTTTGTCCACAAGGCTCTGCTTGGTCAGGCGCACCCGGGTGCGGCGCATTTTGCACTCCCAGGTCTGCACCACGTCCCGCTGCAGGGTGCTTTCGCTCGCCTCCGGGGCCGGGTACTTTGCCATCATGGCTTCGATATCGTAAGCCGGGCTGGACACGATGGGCGTGTTCGCAAACGTGGTGCCGTACCGCAGGTTGCAGTACAGCTCCAGAATGCGGGTGAGGAAGGGCGAGACGCCCCGGCCGTCCATGAGGAAGTGGTACCAGTCAAAATAGACGGTGTCCCCCTCGCAGCTCACGCTGAAAAGATATCCGTTCGTCTCCTCCGGGATACTGCGCTGTGCGCTGCCTGCATAGACAAGGCAGGGGTTCGGGTTCGGCTCCAGAAAAGCTTCCCGCTTTTCCTGCACCAGCTGCACCCGGTAATAGGGCGCAGCGGAAAGTGCGGCATCCAGCGCGCGCTGCAAAAGGGCGGGTTCCACCGCGTCTTTCAGCGCGAACTGATACCGGCACAAAATCTTCTCCCGACGGAAAAAGTACATCGTCCCCTGGAAGATGTACTCCGCCGAGCGCTGTGCTTGCTCCATTGCGATCACCCTGCGTTGGCCGCCAGATAATCCACAAGATCACCCATGGTGACGAAGTTGCGCAGCTCCTTTTCCGGGATGCGCAGGCCGAAGGTCTCCTCGAGGTCGGCCACGATGGTCAAGATCTCCATCGAAGACAGGTCCAGATCGTCCATCAGGACGCTGCTCTCGCTCACATCCTCGGGGGACACCTCTGCAACGTCTTCCAAGATCGCCAGGATCTGGGAAATGATTTCTGCTCGTTCCATAGAACTTATTCTTCCTTTCCGTGACGGATGATAGGTGCAGCAGGCTGCGCCTTTCTCTAATAATACCCTGATTCGCCCTTATACGCAAGGGGGGCGGCAAAAGAAACATCTCTAGCATGGCAGAGAACCTGCCCGCTTATGCATGGCCCGCTTACTGCCGCACCAGCTTGCCTGCGCCGTTGCGGGGCAGCGGCTCGGTGCGGAACTCCACGGCGCTCATGCGCTTGTAAAGCGGCAGGGTGCGGTTGGCTTCGATGATGAAATCCCGCACGGCCTGCTGCTTGTCTTCGTCGCAATAGACCACCACGCCGATCTTCTGGCCCATCTCCTTCACGATGCATTCCTTCACGGCTTCGCACTTGCCCACGATGCCTTCCAGCTCCTCGGGGCTCACGTTCTCGCCGCTGCCCAGGATGATGAGGCTCTTTTTGCGGCCGATGAGGAAGTAATAGCCGTCCTCGTCCTTGCGGGCAAGGTCGCCGGTGTGGAACCAGCCGTCGGCGTCGATGACCTCGGCGGTGGCCTCCGGTTCCTTATAATAGCCCAGCATGATGCTGTCGCCGCGCATGCACAGCTCGCCGTCCTCGGCGATCTTGTAGTCCAGATAATCGTTGCCCTGACCCACAGCGCCGATATGCTTTGCATCCTGTGCGTAGTTGATGATGCCGTCGCCGCAGGTCTCGGTGCTGCCGTAGGTCTGCACCACGAACATGCCGTTGTTCGCCATGTCCAGCATCACCTGCGGGTCGAACATGGCAGAGGAGCAGATGGGCACCCACAGCTCACCCAGACGGTCCCTGCGGCCGCGCATCACGTCGTGGTGTAGCGAGTTCATGATGACGGGCACCACAGCCATGGCCTGGCTGGGCATCCGCTGCATTTCCTTATAGAAGTTGCGGATGTCGCTGCTCACGTTCAGCGCCCAGCCCGCGTGGGCCCAGGAGAACAGGCAGATGAAAGCGCCCAGATGGAACATGGGCAGCACGGTGTACTGGCTCATGACGAGGTCCGGGTCGTGCTTATACTCCATCATGTGCTCACCGATCTGGGTGTGGGCACGCATCACCGAAAAGAAATTCTTCTCGCTCAGCATCACGCCCTTGCTGCGGCCCGTGGTACCGGAGGTGAACATCAGGATCATCAGGGCTTCGTGGTCGATGCAGCGGGTCAGTTGCGCAGGCTCATAGCTTCGGAAGCCATCCATGGGGCGGAGGATATCGCCGTAGGCAGCCTTGAGCTGGTCGTTGAAGCCGTAGTCATCGCCGTCGGTCAGGATGGCATCCGGCTCCACAAGGCCCAGCTCATAGCTCAGCTCGTCCCAGCTCTTGCGCTGGTTCAGCAGCACCAGCACCGCACCGGCCGCCACCACGCCAAAGCTGTTCACGGCATACTCGTAGCTGTTCTTGGTGAGCAGGCAGATCTTTTTGCCCTTGATCTCCGGGATGGTGGACTGGAAGTAATTCACCGCCTTGCGGATATCCTGCACATAATCCTTATAGAGGATGGTGGTCACGGCATCGTTTGCGGTGTCGTAGAAGCGGAAGGCCACATTATCCTTGAAGCGGTCTTCCATGTTGATGGTGATAAGGTCGTAGACATTATCCAGCACTCTGATCTTACGCATTGTTCTGTTTCCTCCTGTGTTCAGCGCAGCAGTTTTCCCATGGCGTTGCGGGGCAGCGGCTGTGCGCTGAGCTCCGTCACCATGCGCTTGTACAGCGGCAGGCCGCGGTTGACCCCAGTGACGAACTCCTTCACCGCATCCTGCTTTGCAGGGTCACAGTAGATGACAGCGCAGATCTTTTTGTCTTTTTCCTTCACGATGCACTCCTGAATGTCCGCACAGGGCACCAGCAGCTTTTCCAGCTCCTCGGGGCTCACGTTCTCGCCGCTGTCCAGAATGATCACGTTCTTCTTGCGGCCGGTCAGGTACATGTAGCCGTCCTCTTCCACCCGGGCAATGTCGCCGGTGTGGAACCAGCCGTCTGCATCGATGACTTCTGCAGTGCCTTCCGGGTCCTTGTAGTAGCCCAGCATGATGGGGTCGCCCCGCATGCACAGCTCGCCGTCGTCCAGCTTGTATTCACAGCTGAGGTCCACATGGCCCACGCTGGTCAGGTACTTTGCCTCCTGCGAGGAGTTCCATGCACCGTCGCCGCAGGTCTCGGTCAGGCCGTACATCTGGGCCACAAAGAAGCCCTTCTCCATCATATCGCTCAGCATCTTGGGGTCGAACATGGCAGCGCCGCAGGTCAGCACGCACAGACCGTTCAGGCGGTCGCGGCGGCCCTTCATCACGTCGCTGTAGATGCTCTTCAGCAGCACCGGCACCACTGCCATCACCTCGCTGTGCATGGCACCCAGATCACGGTAGAAATACTTCAGGTTGTTGCACAGGTTGATGGAGTGGCCGGTGATGCTCCACGAAACAAGGCTGGTCATGGCGGAGATGTGGAACATGGGCAGGGCGGACAGGGACGAGAACTCGTCGGTGTTCCAGCCCGTGTACTTCTTCACATCGTCAAAGGGGTCCAGGAAGGCCGGCATGGCGCTGAACAGGTTCTTCTGGCTCAGCATGACGCCCTTGCTGCGGCCGGTGGTGCCGGAGGTGAACATGATAAAGGCCAGAGCCGAGAGATCCTCCACCTCGGTCACGTCCTCGGCAGGCTCATAGGCAGAAAAAGCGTCCATGGGCTTCAGGATGCTGCCGTAGGTCTCAGCGAGAGCAGGCTCCCGCTCCGCAAACTCGCCATCGTGCAGGATGCACACCGGCTCGGTGAGGCCCAGCTCGTAGGAGATGGCGTCCCAGTCCTTGCCCAGGTTCAGCGGCACCGCCACCGCACCGGCAATGACCGTGCCGTACATGCAGATGACGTACTGGTAGCTGTTGCGGGCCAGGATCGCCACACGCTTGCCGCGCACGTCGCCGTACTCGGCCCGCAGAAAAGCCACGAACCGGCGCAGGTCCTGGGCATATTTTGCATAGTGTACCTCGGCCACAGCCTGCTTGTCTTCATCATACCAGCGCAGCGCCACGCGGTCTGCGATGTTGGTTTCCATATTGCAAAGCGATTGATACAGTGAAGTGATCATTTCAGCCTCCATAATTTATCATCCCGTCTGGTGCGCCTGCGTTACCTTACGCGGGCCTTTCCAGACATTCCCAACTGTGCCCAGTATACAATACTGTGTTCGGCAATGCAAGGCTTTTGCAACATTTAATTTCCAATATTGGCAATATTCTCTTGCCTATCTTTCGGCGTTTTGCTTACAAATTCTCCCTTTCGTTGCGATAAATGCGGCCGTGTGGTATTCTTTTTATGGGAAAAGACAACAGTCCGCTCCCGGTGCAGTGCAATTCAAAATTGACAGCCTGCACAAAAAGCATTATACTAGCTTTAAAAACCACCGGTTTTTGATCAATTCTTACACATTGCGCTGCGATCGGCTTCAAGGGGCACCCCCGGCGCAAGGAAGGACCCACGTTCATGGAAGGTACCAGACCCCGTACCGTCAGCTCCATCGGCATGTTCGACATGCTGAAGGGTGCCGGTATGCTGACCATCGTCTTTGCGCACACCGCAGAGCTTTATTCGATCCCGACCTCCGGCGGCCTGTCACTGACCGCCTTTTTTCCGTTCATTTACCGGGAAGCACTCATGGCCGCGTTTTTCATCGCCAGCGGCTACGGCTTCCGCAAGCGCTCCATCGGCAAGTGCATCCAGCAGCAGCTGAAGACCCTGCTCAAGCCCTATCTTTACACCGCCTTTTTCACCTGCGTGCTGCACTTTTTTATTCATTATAAGTCGTTCCAGTACCTGCCCGGGACCATTGGGGAGTCCATCAAGGTCACGGGCGGTTTTGTGCTGGGGCTGCCCCACACGGCCATCTATTCCGGGCAGGAGTTCTTCTCCTGCGGGCCCATGTGGTACCTGCTGGCGCTGCTGACGGGCTGGATCTTCCTGGATGTGATCCTGAACATCTTCCCGGAGCCGTATGTTCCCTGGGCCGTGGCAGGCTGCGCCCTGCTGGGCTGGGGCACCAGCCTTGTGTGGAAGCCGCCTTTCTGCCTTGTGCAGGGGGCCGTGGTGGTGCCGTACCTCTACCTCGGCTTCCTCGCCAAAAAGCATCATCTGCTGGACCAGCCCCTTTCCCCGCGGCTGCGGGCCGGGCTGATCGCCGCCGCTGCGCTCATCGCCGTGGGTTCCATTGCCACCCGCACCACCGACTGCATCTCGCTGGCCGAGTGGTCGCTGGGGCCGGTCAGCATCTTTCTGGACGGCGCAGCGGGCCTTTTGTTCATCCGGCTGTTTTTGCGGCTGAGCCGGAGCCGCGGGCCTGTGGTGCGCTTTCTGGAGGCCGTGGGCCGGCGCAGCCTGAACATCTTCTGCGTACATACCATCGAGCTCATCGCCATCCCCTGGTACCTGTTCGTGGCAAAGTTCGAGGGACGCCCGCTGCTCGGCATGTGGCTGCAGTATGCGGTATCCATGGGCTCCATCTGGCTGGTGTGCCTGCTGCTGCAGGCCCGGCGTGCCCTGGTCATCAAGCTGTTCCCGGCCCGGCGCCGCACCCCGGCCGTGCAGCATTACACCGCCCGGCACTGAACGCACTCCCGGCTGCTGCGGATGCAGCCATGCCATAAAATCATGAGGAGGATCCTGCCATGAACCACGATGTTCCCGAGACCCTTGCGGCGGCCCGCAGCCGTGCCGCCGACCTGGAGCAACAGCTCAAGCTTTCCGACGAGGGGGTGTCCCGGCTGGCCGAGCGGTGCCTGGAGCTGGAGCAGCAGGTCCTGACCTACCAGGCTGCGCTGGCAAAGCACAGCAGCGAGACCGAATCCGCTGCCCTGACCCTGCCGCAGCTGTTCTATGACTCCGGCTCCGGCTTTTCCCCGCGGGAATGCCTGACCGCGACCGAAGACGCCTACGACGAGCTGACCCACGAGGTGTCGGCCGTGTTCACCCTGCCCACCGATGCCCGGGCCCTGCGGCTGGACCCCGGCGAGCTGGCCTGCTGCGTCACCGACCTGAGCATCTCGGATGACCGGCTGGAGCTGCGGGCCGCCAACGGCATCCGTTTGCAGGACGACTGCCTGCTGTTTTTGGATGTGGACCCGAACCTGACCGTGAAAAGCAGCGTGCCCTTTGCCGCCGGGCTGAAGTTCGCGGTGACCTATCACTACTACCCGCTGGACCGCTTCCAGCACGAGCAGCCCGGCAAAGCCCTGCTGAAGGCGCTGAACGCCATCAAGCTGCAGGCCGAAGCGGAAAAGAACGATGTGCTGGAGCAGCTGCAGGTCTCCCGGGCCGAGATCACCCGGCTGAACAACCAGCTGGCTGAGCTGCAGAGCAGCCGCGCCGCCTACGAGACCTCGCTGGAAAACCTGTACGAGAGCAGCAGCTGGAAGCTGACCGCCCCGCTGCGCGCTTTGCGCAGGCTGTTCCACGGCTGATCTGAGCGCAGAGGAGTGTAGCATGATGTACAGCAGTTACAGTGCCCTGCAGCGCAGACAGCTGACGAAGCAGGTGTACACCGATACCCAGAGCAGCTATCTGCTCGTTTACGCCCCCGGCCGCCATCTGGCGCTGGAAAATTCGCTGGCGAACCAGCTGCACCGCAAGTTCCGGCTGGTGACGGCGCTGGAGGGCGAGCTGACCGATTCTGTGGCAGGCGTGCTGCTGGTCAGCGAGGATGTGGAGTGCACCTCCACCGCCCTGACCTATTTTGCCGCCGCTTTGCAGGCCGGGGCCGACCTTGCGGTGTGCGACGCCGTCTTCGGCTTTGACGGGGCCACCGCCCTTTACCTGAGCACCCAGCACATCCCCTGCAGCCGGTGCGCCATGGTGTCGCGGCAGCTGCTGGACCGCATCCGCGCCGCCGCCCGCGGCAAAGACAGCGTGACGGAGCTTTTGCGCCTGGCCACCGCCATGGCGGAGAACTGCCAGCGCATCCCGCAGGCGCTGCTGCATTTCCGTCGGGAGCTGTGCGCCGACGATGTGTTCTCGGCCGGCGGAAAGCGTGCCGTCATCCTCAGCCACGAGCTGACCATGACCGGTGCGCCCATCGTGCTGGTGAGCGCCGTGCCCGTGCTGCGCAGCATGGGCTTTGAAGTGGTGGTGCTGGGCCCTTCGGACGAGGGCTCGCTGCCGCTGTTCCTGGACGCCGGGGCCGCCGTCGTCACCCGCAGCGACTGCGTGATGCACTCGGCGCTGTGGGGCCTTGCCACCAGTGCCGACTTCGTGCTGGCCAACACGGTGGTGGAAGCCGCCGCCGTGCGCACCCTGAACGGCTCCTTCGTGCCGGTGCTGTGGTGGCTGCACGACGCCTTTGCAGGCTACCCCTTCATCGCGCACCAGATCCCGAAAACACTGGAACACAATGTGCAGGTCTGCGCCGTCGGCTCCCACGCCACCGCCGCCATGCACTCTGTCCGGCCGGATTTTGCCATCGAGCAGCTCATCTACGGCCTGCCGGACTACGCGCAGGAGTCCTTCCCCGTCTACGACATCTCCTATGCGGGCGGGCGGCCGCTGTTCGTCACCGTGGGCTCCTTCGAGCCACGCAAGGGGCAGGACATCTTCTGCAACGCCATCCGCCTGCTGAAGCCCGAAGTGCGGCAGAAAGCAGCCTTCCTCTTTGTGGGCAAGGCCGCCGATAAAGACATCAAGAACACCGTGGACACCCTCGTGGAGGACTACCCGGACACCGTGTTCTACCGCAAGCGGCTGGAGCGCCCGGAGATCAAATCCCTGATGGACCAGTGCGCCTGCGTGGTGTGCGCCTCCCGCGATGACCCCATGCCCACCTTCGTCACCGAAGGCCTGATCTTCGGCAAGCCGTCCATCGTGTCGGAACACACCGGCACCGCCGGGCTCGTCACCAAGGGCGTGGACGGCTTCGTTTACAAGGATGACGACCCGGACCTGCTGGCGCAGGCGCTGGAATATGCCATCCTCCACCCGGAAAAGCTGGCCGCCATGAAGGCCGCCTGCCGGAAGATGTACGAGACCTATTATTCCAACGAAGCCTACGTTGCCACCCTCACCCGTCTGGTGAACGAAATGACAGAGTAAAAGCAAAGGCCGATGCAGTGCATCGACCTTTGCTTTTTTATCATTCTGCAAAAATTGCACAAGAAAGTTCCCGTTCCGTTCACAAAAACGCGCCCGCCCTGTGTTATACTTTTATCAAATCATTTTCCCCGAAAGGAGCCTGTACCCCCCATGAGCCAGCCCACCTCTGCCACGCCTTCCCGCAAAAAGACCGTGATCTCTCTGCTGGTCCTGCTGGCACTTACCTGCATCATCGTGTTCACTTTTAAGGATCACTGGGCCGAGATCACCGCGGCGCTGGCGCAGCTGTCGGTGTGGCAGGTGCTGGCGGTGCTGGCGGTCGGCATCAGCTACCCCCTGCTGGAAGGATGCGTGGCGTGGGTGATCGTGCGCAGCCGTGTGCCGGGTTTCAAGCTCTGGCAGGGCATCGACACCGCGTGGTGCGGCACCTTTGGCAATGTGGTCATCCTGGGTGCCGGTGCCGTGCCGGTGCAGACCTGGTATCTGCACCGCTGCGGCCTTCCGCTGGGCCCGGGCGTGGGCCTGATGACACTGGAATATGTGTTCCACAAGACCACCGTTCTGCTCTACGCCACCGTGATGCTGCTTTTGCAGCACAAGTGGCTGGCCGCCAACACCAGCGGCGTGCTGAACTATCTGCCCATGGCATATGCTGTGGTAGCGGCCATTCTCGTGGTGCTGGTGCTGGTGTGCGTGTCGCCGCTGATCCAGAATCTGGCCCGCTGGCTGATGCAGTTTCTGCCCAAGACTGAAAAATGGCAGCAGCGCCGGGCCGACTGGCAGCAGCAGCTGGACATTCTGGGCGAGGAGAGCCGCCGCCTGCTGGCGGATAAACCCCGCTGCCTGAAAATTTTTGCGCTGCAGGCCGTCAAGCTGTTCGGGCTGTTCTGCCTGCCGTACCTGTGCATCCGGTTCATGGGGCTTTCGCCGCTGAGCTTTGCACAGGTGCAGCTGCTCACCAGCCTGATGCTGTTCCTCTCGAACGCTTTGCCCAACGTGGCCGGCATGGGCTCCATCGAAACGGCCTTCCTGCTGGTGTTCGGCAGCTTTCTCGAGCGCGGCGAGGTGATGAGCGTGCTCATGCTCTACCGCATCGCCAGCTATTACGTCGTGTTCGCCGCCAGTGCCGTGGGCTTCTTCTTCGCCCAGCGGCATCTGGCTGAAATGGAGCCGCCAAAGGAGGCGTAAACGGATGAAAAGCTTCCACATTCCCCGCGCCGCTGTATTTTTTATCCTGTTTGTGCTGGTGGTTTTTGCGGTGCTTTACCGCCCCATCGACCTGAAGGCACTGGTACGCGCCAGCTCACAGGGCACGCTCCGCACCGAGGAAGTGGTGCATTTTGGCAGCACAAACGACATGGACTACCACATCCTCTCCATGGACAGCGAGGAGTTCCGGCAAACGGCAGAATTGCTTTCCACCGTCTCCTGCCGCAAAAAGCTGAACCAGCGCTATTCTGCCTACATCCACGATACCTACCCGGTGCAGTCGGTCACCGTCAGCTTTTATGACGATGCCGAGAACCATAAGTTTCTGCTGACGGTGTACTCCGACGGCGTGTGCATCGTGAACAGCGCCTTTGTCACCGTTAAATATCCCGGCGGCGGGGCAAAGGAATTATATCAGGCGTTGGTAGATATCGTGAGTTAAAATTCCATCATACACAAAACCCCGGAACGACTTCGATTCGTCCCGGGGTTATTTTTTGTCATTTATTTGCAGTTTGTTGAAGATTTGCTGTTTTTCTTTTGCGCTTTTGCCGTTCCACAGTCGGTACGCCTGCACATCCGTCCAGTCTGCACGGCCCACGATATAATCCAGGCTCACGTTGTAATAATCTGCCAGCGTGACCAGATGCCTCGTCGGGATCTCCTGCACGCCCAGCTCATACTTTGCATATTGCTGCTGGGTCGTGTTCAGCAGTGCCCCCACCTGCTTCTGTGTCAGGTCGGCATCCTCCCGCAGATCGCGCAGCCGTTTATACCCTTCCATCCCGTCATCCCCTTCAGGGGAACTATACCCGACATCCAATCAGGTGTATTGACTTTACACCTCATCAGGTGTATCATGGTGAAAAGATTTCTTTTTTATTTTGAGTTTTGGGGCAAATTTTTATACTCAAAACGAAAAAGACTTCTCCGTCTATCATGCCTTGAAGGGAGAAATCAAAATGGCAAAAAGTAAAATGACCGTTTGCAAGCATTGTGGCCAGGAAATTGCGGCAAGTGCAAAAGTGTGCCCTCATTGCGGCGGAAAGAACAAACCACCTATTTATAAACGCTGGTGGTTTATTGCCCTAATCGTGCTGATCGTACTGTATGCCATCGGCAGTTCCGACAGCAATTCTGGCAGCAGTAGCTCCAAAGCCGCATCAACGGCTTCAAGTACTGCTAGTGTCTCCAGCAGCACCGCAGTCGATGCTGCTTCTTCCGAGTCCGCAGCACCATCCGTTGCTGCAGAGCCAGAACTGACCGAAGATGAATATAAAGCACTTTGCGAAGCAATTCCGTATAAGGACCTGTGCAGATATCCCGATGAATATACTGGTACCAAAATTGCCATCAAGGTAAAAGTGCAGCAGATCATGGATTCCAGTTGGCTTAGCAGCGATAAAGCATGGCGCGTGCAGACCGATAACGATGGCTACGGGCTCTATCTTGATGATGAATATTACGCCATCGACAAGCGCGCTGAAGGTTCTGTAAAAGTTCTGACGGATGATATTGTTGTGATCTATGGCGAGTTTACCGGAACGACCGAAGTTACCAGAGCACTTACTAACACAACAGACGAAATCCCTAGCATTGATGTGAAATATGCAGATCTCGTAGAGTAACTTTTATCTTAAAAACAAAAATCGGGGCACGCAGGTGGTCAAGCTGCATGTCCCGTTTTTGTTTTCTTCGCACACGGTGCGGTACCAATCACACCGAATGCCGCGCATCGAGCTATGGGAGCAAACTAAAACCACAGCTCACTTGAAAAAAGAGAATGGAATGGAGGAATTGGGGTTTGCCTGACAGCGCAGAGTAACCCTGCCACGACAAACTTGGGTTTGCGCAGAAGCCCTTGCAGCGGCTTCCGCTTTTCTGGTGCAACGCGGTTAGAATTAACTAACCACCGCTGCGAGAACAGGATACCACAGTCAGTTAGTCTTGTCAACCCTTAATTTGCAAATTTTTTCGCAAAGTTGCCGTGCCGCCGGGGTTTCGGCGTTTTTTCTACATTCTGCCCAAAGAATAGCCTTTCCGCTGGAAGAAAACCCACTTGTTTTCTATTGCTTTTTAAAACGGTTCTTGCTATTATAGTAACGCAAGATTTTGTGGGCAGGTTTTTATTTTTGTCTACACCTTGTAGTAAGGGCTGCCGCAGACGGCAGCGCAAGACCGTTTCGCCCCCAGAAAACCGCCTGCACAGAGCGGTTTTTCAAAGGCTCAGAAGTTAGAAAGCGCTAACTGCGTAATGGAGCAAGGAGGTTCCAATGATCAATTTCGAACAGTGGGAAGGCTTTGAGGGCCGCATCTGGAAAGAAGAAGTCAACGTGCGCGACTTCATCCAGAAGAACTACACCCCGTATGACGGCGACGAAAGCTTTCTGGCAGGCCCCACCGAGGCTACCGATAAGCTTTGGGGTGCTTTGCAGCAGCTGCAGAAGGCCGAGCGCGCCAAGGGCGGCGTGCTGGATATGGAGACCGAGGTGGTCAGCAGCCTGACCTCCTACGGCCCGGGCTATATTGACGAAAGCCTGAAAGATCTGGAGCAGATTGTCGGCCTGCAGACCGACAAGCCCCTCAAGCGTGCCTTTATGCCCTACGGCGGCATCAAGATGGCAGAGCAGGCCTGCACCACCTATGGCTACCAGCCGTCTGAGGAGCTGCACAAGATCTTTACTGACTATACCCGTACCCACAATCAGGCTGTGTTCGACGCCTACACCCCCGAGATGAAGGCTGCCCGCCACACCCACATCATCACCGGTCTGCCCGATACCTACGGTCGCGGCCGCATCGTGGGCGACTACCGCCGCGTGGCCCTGTACGGCATTGATGCCCTGATCAAGTTCAAGCAGGAAGATTTCGCCAACTGCGGCGACGGCACCATGACCGACGATGTCATCCGCCTGCGCGAGGAGATCGCCCGCCAGATCAGCGCCCTGAAGGGCATGAAGAAGATGGCCGAGGCCTACGGCTACGACATCTCCCAGCCCGCAAAGGACGCCAAGGAAGCCTGCCAGTGGCTGTACTTCGGCTATCTGGCCGCCATCAAGACTCAGAACGGCGCTGCCATGAGCGTGGGCCGCATCTCCACCTTCCTTGATATCTACATCCAGCGCGATCTGGACAAGGGCATCCTGACCGAAAGTCAGGCACAGGAGCTGATCGACCACATGGTCATGAAGTTCCGTATGGTCAAGTTTGCCCGCATCCCCAGCTACAACCAGCTGTTCTCCGGCGACCCCGTGTGGGCAACGC
>ERZ1034768.114-NODE-114-length-30250-cov-265.320715_pt1 | contig 30250 bp, 58 predicted proteins | sample MGYA00520691_ERZ1034768 | MGnify/ENA primary metagenome ERZ1034768 (study PRJEB33766, sample SAMN09781704) | gut metagenome | biome: gut microbiome | host: Homo sapiens | place: Madagascar | study: EMG produced TPA metagenomics assembly of the PRJNA485056 data...
TCCGGCAGCGGCGAAAACTTCAACAGGCCGGGGGGAGGGGGCAAGGAACCCCGCAGGCGCGGGCTTGGGCTTCCGTGCGCCCAAGCGTTCGCCGATTTCCGTCGAGATCAGCGTCGCCGAAGCGATCTGTTTTTGCTCATTTCCGCCGCAGTCTTGCGACTGTGGCAACGGTGGCACAGGCTCTGGAGGTTGCCGGGATCTGTGAACACAGCCCAGTCGCCCTTGTGGTCCCGGATGTGGTCCACGTCCGTGGCCCTCGTCCGGATGCCGTGCTGAGCACACTCACGGCACCACGGCTCCCGAAGGAGCTGCTCACTGCGCAGCGTCTTCCAGTCCTGCGTCCCGTACATCCAGCGCCAGGCCTGCGCCTCCTGGCTTCGCTCCTTGGGCTTCGGCTGATGCTCTGCGCAGTAGCCGCCGGGCACCAGCCGATAGCAGCCCGGGTATAAGCACGGTCTCAGCGGCTTTGTTGCCACGGGCTATCACCTCCGGGTAAAACAAAAACGCCAGACCCAACAACGCCCCCTTCGGGAAGTCATTGGCTCTGGCGTTTAACGCTCTGGCCTTCGTCGATATCCAGGATCACCTCGCTGTGGCACGTCCGGCAGTACTCGACAATGCTGTGACCGCTCGTGTCCGGCAGGATCCGCTTCAGTCGATGGTTTCTCTTGCAGATCGGGCAAGTTAACCATCCGTTCTTTACTGTTAGTTTATCACCGTTTTTAGGCGTTTGCAAGGCTTTTCCCTCACTTTCTTGCGGTTGTCCGTAGATATTCCGTAGGTTTCAAGAGGATACGCTATCTATAGTAGTACAGACTAAACCTTGTTATTAAAATAAAAGCACTATTTCTCCGGCATCAAATAGCGGCTGTAACCATACAGCCCCCAGTCTCCCAGCTGCGGCTGGTCCCGGCCCTGCATAGGCAGCGGCGTGGCTCCCTTTGGCAGCCGCACCATGCCACTTTTGCAGGTGGTCACCTCCGGAGGCGGGATGTACTTGCTCAGTGCTCTGGAGCAGCCCCACGGGTGGCGGCCCACCTCCGGGACCTCCTTGGTAAAATAGATCGCCAGCCCGCGGTATCCGCCCTCTGACAGCACCCGCGCCCGGTCCCAGCGCACATCGTAGGCACTGCCCCACGTCCGCCAGAGGTACTGCACCACGGCCGGCGGGAAGTCCTGATCCCGGAGAAACACGTGGATGTGGAGCCGGTGATCGCCGTGGAGGCCCTCCACCCGGTAAACGTAGTAGTCCACCGGCCCGCGCTTCCACCGCCTAAGACGCTTCGCGAATGCATCCCAGATCCGATCTACCCCAGCCCGATCCGGCGGGAGATGGTCATCGTCAAAGGTCAGCGTGTAAAAAATACCGTCATAGCCAAAGAGCGCCAGCCGGAGTTCCAGCTTGTCAACGGTGGTGCGGCTGAGGGCCGGTCCACACCGGCCCCGCACCGCCCCCGGCCCGTAGCGACGGAGATATCCGTAGTTGTCCGTCACCAGCGCCTTCACCAACGGCCCCGCCCGCTGCCTGACGCACACAAACGGATCAGCCATCGGCAGGAGGCTCCGCACGGCTCAGGCCCAGCGGCTTACTGTCACCCTCCCCGCAGATGATCCCATTCCGAAGGCTTTCCATCAACCGCTGCTTGAGTTTGAGGCAAAGATCCAGTTTTGCGCATTCCACATGCGTATCAACTGCCACACAACCAGAATTACCATACAACCAATGCTCAATGACCGTTGAGCGTTTTTCCGGGCAGTCCTTGCAATCTGGCAAGCCCATATACGGTACGCGATCAATTTCCATTGGTTCATAACTCATTTTTTCAGTTTCCATGCCTTACCTCCCGTATTTGATCTTTTTTGCATTTGGATACCGCTCCGGAAAGGGGATCAAAGTCATGCGATCCCGGATGATCTCTTTCAGCACCCGGTCCATGTGCTCCTGACACACGTCCGCCGCCGGGTTTTTGTAGTCCAGCGCCGGCCTGTATTCTTTTCTCACCGCTGCCCATGCTTCGGTGAGCCTCATAATGCGGTCATAGCCCCAGCCCTCCGACTGGTGGATCGCGATTTGCAATGTATCAATGTCAAATTGCGAGGTTATAACCATCGTTGCCTGAAGCAGCCGGTTGGTCTCGTTCTCCCACCGTTGCAAGTATCCAGATTGTTTGGCCATCTTACTTCCCCCTTAACAAGTGCAGTTTCAGCCACAGTGGAATGTCGGCGGTTAAAATGCTTTTGAAATAAAACACGATAAACGCAATGCCGGCGGCTATGACCAGCGTCCAAAAGGCTATCATCAACCAGTCTTTCCGTTTCATTCAGCACCTCCGTCCATCTTGGCTCCGCAATCCTCGCAGTATTTTTTGGTAGGCTTGTCCCAACTGCCCTCCGTGGTAATGACAAAGCCGCACACAGGGCAGCACCACTCATCCCCGCCAATATGCGCCCAGCGGGTGTGCACCACCGGCACAGAAGCATCTTCCGTTAGGGCGAGATAGGCAAGAGCAAGGGGCCGACTATGATGCAATAGTTCATCTTCGTCCATGTATTGTGCGATATGTTCGATGGTTGCAATATGGTAATTAGGCCCTGTGCGTACAGGTCATCCTGCAAGCGCTTAAAGGCGTCTGCCGTGTCTTTGGCGCATGGAAAGCCCTCAGCAAAGTGTTCCTTTGCGAAAACGTCCGCTTCCGGCATGGGAGCCACACATAAACGGCTGGTGTTGTTAATGTATTTGCCCATGGTCAGCCCTCCTTTGCTTTCCTATGCGGTGCTCCGGGGATCCACGTCTGTTCACGGCAAGCATAGCATATTCCGTCCTCTTTCCATGCGCCTTGACCGTGTTTGCATCTGCCGCACAACGGCATCGCTGTCATCTTTTTGCCGCAGTGTGGGCAATAATCCGTGATACTTCTTGCATTGACGCCCTGCCCACGCCTGTATTTTGCAAAAGGCATCCACATTCCACAGCTGGTACATTGAGGCGTGTCAGCTTTATATACTTTCCACTCAGCCATGGTCAGTCCTCCCGTAAAACGCCTCTAAGTCATCCTGTGCCTTGTCCACAAAATCAGGACAAGCTACGCACTCCGGCAACGGGGCATCCGTCATGGGGTCAACCCATCCGAGGCAGTAAATGCGATCTTTCTTTCCGTCATTCCATTCGTGGGACGGACGCCCACGCTTGCCAAGCGCACACTTAACCGTTGCCATCCTTCATCGCCTCCAATGCCGCTTTGGCTTCCTCGCTGGTCAGGAATACGGTCTTGCCGATTTCATCAACCGGTACGCCGAAAATGGATTTATCAACAAACCCGGCTACGATATCCCATTCAATGAAAGTGCAAAACAATTCCACGCGAATTGCTTTTACTCGGTATTCGCTTATGGTTTTTCGACTTGTAACCTCATACACCGTATCTCCCGCCTTGCACGGCGGCACCACCAGCCGCCCGGTTCTGTCAGCTTTGACCAGCTGGCGGAACCTGTCCAGTGCCTCACTGGCTTTTTGGTTTCCAATTAAATCCTGAAAAAACCCCACAAAAGATTGAAACGCTTCTGGCGTCATGCCCGTGTCTAAATACTGACGCAGTAACGGGCAGTGGGCAGCTGGGACCGCCGTGCAGAACCCGCCGACCGCAGTACAGTTCCCGTTGTCCTCATGCCTAAAGCGGCAACGCAGGCAATTAACATTTCCCATCACATTCCCTCCGTCCTTTCAAATCTGATCTTCATTTGTGCGGGGCACAAATCAACCTCTGGTCTGCGCTTGCCTGTCCATCGGAGACCGCCAGCTTGCCCGATGCACTTCCACCCGGCAGCCCGTAGGCTGGCCCCGTTTTCTGTGTCCAGAATATAAGTCACAAGCCGTTTATAGCCCATAGCCCGTGCCGCTCTCCACGCAGCCGCATACAGCATAGAGCAGGCGTTGCGAGTTCCATCTGTGCAAAGCCGGTTGACCTCCAACGTCCAGCCATCGTCCAGATGACGGGCCACCGGGCGCCCCACAATGGCAACGCCTACGATTTTCTCTCCATCGGACAGCCCAATGGAAAACTTATGCCCCACCACAGGCCCGTGGTGCCGGTGGTACTGCTCAACGTAGGCATTGGCTTCTCGCAGTGTCATGGGACAGATTTCAAGCATTGCTTTTCGCCTCCAGTGCTTTCTCTGCCTCCGGCGGCTCCGGCAGCGGCATCCAGTGAGTGATTTCCACAGCATCGTCTACCAAATCAAATTCGTCTTTCCCGTATTCCGCCAACAGATCGATGACTACAGGCGAATCCCAATACCATCTCCCTCTGTAAAAGCACGCAGTATCAGAAAACGGAACGCCCTTTATTTTTTTGTAGTACGGCTCTGGTACTCTGTTCACCCACACCACGTTTACAAGAACTTGTTCCTCCGGCAGCCGCTCCGTCACCGGGATCCACCGTCGTTCAAGCAGCTCCGCACTCTCCTTGGCCACCAGCACAGCCGCTTCCCGCAGTTGCTTTTTCTGCCCCCGCAGCTTCTCAATCTCCTTCTGGAGCGCCGCAATGTGGGTGCTCTGGTTGGCGATCCGGTCGGCGGCTTCTACCAAGTCATCGCCCAGCGTGATGGGCGTTTCCCACTCATTTGCCCCCGCCCATTCTGCGTGCTCACGCAGAGCTTTTACGAGTTCTTGATCTTTCATACATCCTCCTCAAATCCGTCTAATACTTCCTGCCCCGGCAGAACGCCGTCTTCCATCCACCAGTGGAATACATCCACACCGGATTGCCACTGACTCGGCAGACTTCGCTTCCTCCGTTCTTCCAGCATCCGATCAAAGGCCCGAATATACGCCGCCTTGATTCTCGGATAGCGAGCGAACTCCATAGTCCTTGCTTTTGATGCCATAGGACAGCCTACGCAGCCGACCCGGTGGAAGCCCTCGCAGTAACAGCGGGTTCATGGAAATTTTTTCAATAGCAGCATAATCCAGTACCTCATTGTCCTTCCAGTCGATGATGGGGTTCACCACCCGCTTCCCCTTTAGTTGGCACGTTTCAAATAATCGGCGATCCTCGTCATTATCGTTTGATAGGATCAATTTGCTTTGTGGCTTAGACGTTAATACCTCTAAACCGCCGCGGCGTTTCCTGGCCGTGGATTCCGCCCAGCGAACACCCGTAGCGATAAACCGATCCTTGCCTCCCCCCTCTTTAAGGACGGCGCAACAGTACCGCACCAGGCGTGTGAGCGGCATCAGCTTCCGGGGGATCAGGTTCCACATGGTTACGCGGGAGCCGTCCGGCTGGACGTGCTTGTCCACGTTGCACTTGATGCCCTTGCATTCCAGCCGATAAAACGTATCGTACACATGGCGCACCGTCTCCGGCGCGTCTGCCGTGGTCAGGCTGTGCAATACCTCAAATGGGATGCCGCTGGCCCTGGCCAGATGTAACAGCACATCGCTGTCCTTCCCGCCGGAGTAGGTGATCACCAGCGGCTTTCGGAAGAGCCGCAGGCTCATGTCCGATGCCGCTTTCAGCCGCTCGATTGCGGTCTGCTCCAAATCGCTCATAGTTCCTCCCTTTCTCCGCATGGGAACAAAAACCGCCCCATGTCTCCCGGTTTCTCTACCGTGCCGAACCGCCGTTTGGTAACAGCGATTGGGAACTCTTCAATCTCGCTGGCCCATAGACACGTCCCGCGTCCGTTCAACTGCTCCCAGATCAGCGGAAAACCGCCTATTCCATCGAACAAACTCGCCATTGTGGCATCCCGCTCGTAGTTGCCGCACAGCCGTTTCAACAGCCATTTCCACGGCGGCAGGGCGATGGAGTTTCCCAGTGCCTTATACCGGGGGCTGTCCGCACTTCCTTTCACTTTTATTTTGCGCCCGCGTTTATCTGTTTTAATCCAATCTCCAATATCTGTCCATCCGTCCGGGAATCCCTGTAAGCGTTCGCACTCCAACGGGGTCAGACGGCCCATCAGTACAATATGATTCAGCATGATTTGTCTCCCTTTTTCCAGCGGTCCGGCATATAGCGTCGCCGCCGGTCATGAATGTATTCCACCATGTCCACCCACTCCTTTCGGGACGGCATGGCTGCCAACTCTGCCCTATGGATTTCCTCATAGGCCGCCCACCGGGGGCAGACCGCCGGATCGTGACATCCGATCCGGCGATCCGGGCAGTTTAGGCACGGAGGCGCGGTCATAGGGCCACGCCCTTGGCCGCTACCGTCAGCAGGATCACGGCAGCCACGGCGGCCGCCAGAGTCAGCACCGGGAGGACCCGGCTGCGGCGCTTCCCGCGCCCTGTGTATCTCATGTGTCCGCTCCTTTCCCTGCCGCTGGGACAGGCGGCAGCCGCATCCACCAGGCCACGGGGACCTGTGCCTCGATGCCGCCCGGCATCATCCAGTGTTGTCCATCCCAGTCAAAAAACCGTTTCAGAAGTTTCCCGTCACCCAGGTTGACGTAGGCGGCAAACTCTCCCGGCTCCGCCGGGTTGGTGCTGCCGGGCATCCATCCGGCGATCATCAGCTGGCCCTCCGGCAGCGTCGGCGGTGTCAACTCATCCGTCAAGCCCACGATGTAGTCGGCGGAGCAGTGTAGCGCCCGAGCGGCTTTGGCCACATTGCTGAGGTTATCCGTTGCAAGATCGTTGACATAGATACGCTGGCCGTCAAACTGTCCGGCGGCCAGCTCACGGAGATGGCCCACCGTATAAGAACCGCCGTATCTGGTGCTGACAACGGTAGTCTTGTCCTGGATTCCTGCCGCGTCCGCCGCTCTAACAAGCCGTAATGCGCTGGCCTGCGTCTCCCGCTCCAACTTCCGAATCCGCCTGTCCTCTGCCGCCTTTTCTGCGGCTTTGTTGGCGTCCATCGCCTCCTTGCGCTTGGCCTTGGCCTTGCTGCACGCCTTATTGCAGGGGTAACAGCTCGCCGTGCCATGGTAGCACTCCAGACAGCAGGTCTGGCCGCCGCAGACATCGCAGCCGCAGCACTCCGCGTCATGCAGGAGGAAGGCGTCTCCACGCTTGCACGCCTTGCCGTCCGGACAGGTCATGCAGGGTTCCCAGCGGTATCCTCTGTCCTTGTAGAGCCGCAACAGCGTCTCCAGCGTGGAGCCGGTGGGAATTTTGGAAAATACCGTGAATATGCGATGCTGCATATTTGGGGGAAACTTAGCCAGCGTGTATGCACTCTGTTCCGGCAGTTCGTTTCGTTTCCACATGGCAGTTAATTCTTGAATTAGCCGTGCATCAATGACCCTGACTCTGGCAATCTGAGATCCCTTGGTGTTGCAGGCAGCCGCCACAGCGTCCCGCATCCGTCCCTCCGGGAACTCATACCCTTCCTCTTTGAGCTGATAGAACAGAGCCTCCACCCGCTTTGACTGTTCGCTGATCTCCGCGCTGGTGAGCTTGCGGGTGGAACTGTTGGCGAAGATCAACCGAAGCTCCTGAAGCGCCGGGGAGGCATCGTCCGTCTCTCGGATGCAGGGCACCCGGCGGAACTGATCCAGTCCCTTTTCCACAAGCTGAGCCAAGGCGGCCCGGCGCCGGTGGCCGCTGACGATGGTAAACCGTCCGTCCTCACCGGCCCGCACCCGGATAGGCTGCTGCAAGCCGCACATCTGGATGTTGTCCGCCAGCTCGTCAATGTCCGTCAGCTGGTAAAAATTCCGCTCATCGCCGTCCAGCAGGTCGATGTCGATGTACTCGATCTGCTCCGGGCCGGAAGTGTTCAGCTCCGCCACGCCGGCCAGCTGCTCACCCAGCACATCCATCACGTTAAATTTCCGCTTTTCCATCCTTAGCACCTCCCGGAGATCTCTTTCACCAGCTCGGCGTAGTCCTTGCTGGCCGCGCAATAGGGACGGGCCACCGGCAGCGGCACCTTCTGAAAGGTCGCGCTGGGGACGGCCTTGGAGAACCGGATCACCGTCTCAAACACCGGAAGCGCCCCGCCCCGGATGGCCGCGAGGGCCTCTTTCTCGTCCGCCATGTGCGTGAATTGCGTCACCAGAACACCCAGCACCGACAACCGGGGGTTGATGGCCCGCATATGCTGGAGCTGCTCCGCCAGATTGGCCATGCCGCCGGTGGAATAGTAGTCCAGCCGGATGGGGATGATCACCTCATCCGCAGTGGCCAGCGCCGCCGTGCAGGCTGCCGATAGTGCCGGAGGGCAGTCGATCAGGATGAGATCGTAAGCGTTGCCCTGGTCCGCGTCCTCCTCGATGGCGTCCCGCAGATCCGCGATGGCCCGCTGCATCCGGCCTACGCCGCTCTGGGCCATGTGCCGGTCTGCCACCAGCAGGTTGATGTCGGATGGGATCAGGTCGATCCCGTCAAAGATGGTGGGCGTCACAAACTCCGGATAGTACCCGGCGCCCTCGGTCAGGAGGGCCAGCGTGTCCGCACCCTCCTCCGCGTCGATGCCGAAGGACATGCTCAAGTTGCCCTGACTGTCCCCGTCGATCAGCAGGATCCGCTTGCCCTGCTTCGCCAGCAGATACGCCAGCGTGGCGGTGGTGACGGTTTTGCCGACCCCGCCCTTGAAATTCAATACAGCAACTGTTTTCATGTTCACCTTTCCCCCTTGTGCTTGATCCTCAGACCGCAGTGTCTGCGGCCTTAAAATGCGGCGTGCCCCGCAAGTCCTTTGGCTGCGGCGTCAGCTCAGGCCAGAAGGCCTCCCGCCAGGTCTCGCCTGTGATTGCGCTCCTAAATTCCACCACAAAAAACCGCTTAGCCGGATGCACCCAAATCACCGTGCAGGGCAGCTTCTTCCGGCGGCGCTGGCGGCCGTCGTCGGGGTCGCTCACGCCCTCAAAGCTAAAAATGTTCGGGGCGATTTTCAAAATATCTCCAACTTGCATATTTTCACTCCACATAAGCCGGGTTGAAAGTGTTGGTCTCCGGCCAAAAAGATAAATTGATTTTTCCGGTGCTGCCGTGGCGGTTTTTGGAAAGGATGACCTCCGTCCGCTCCGGCTGGGCTGTCTCCCGGACGTAGTCTGTCCGGTAGTAGTCGGGTCGATGGACAAAGATCACGCCATCGGCGTCCTCCTCCATGGCGCCCGTGGCCCGCAGGTCTGCCAGCGTCGGCCGCTTGTCGCTGCGCTGCTCGTTTTGCCGGTTCATCTGTGCCAGACACAGCACCGGCTGGTTGAGGGACTGTGCCAGCCGCTTCAGCGCGTGGGCGATCTCACGTGATTCGTCCACGTCCTGCCGCTTTCCTGGCCGCAGGATCAAGCTGAAGTGGTCAACTACTGCCAGCTTTACGTCTCGCCCGGCGCGGGCAATGGAAGTGATTCGCTGCACAGTCTGGGCTCGACCGTCGGTGCAGTAGAGGGGCGTAGCCGCTGCCGTCCGGGTTGCGTCGATCATCCGCTTGTACTCGCTGTCCGTCAGGGTATCCATGAGGATCAGCTTGCTGTCCACTTTGGCAATAGCGGAGAGCCGCCGGGCCATGATCTGCTCCCGGCTCATTTCCAGCGAGAAATAGTCCACCTTTCCCGCTGTGCTGGCCACATACTCCGCAATGGCAATACCGAGGGCGCTTTTGCCCATTCCGGGCCGTCCCGCCAATATGTACAGGCCGCCCTGTACCATGCCGCCGCCCAGCAGCTTGTCCAGTGCCTTGATGCCGGTACGGACGTAGGGCGTTGTTCCCTCGTCGATGCGCTCCCGGTAGGTCAAAAAGCTGTCCACCTGCTCCTTGGGAGCCAGCAGTTCGCTTTCCGTCCGCTGGGCCGAGGCCGCCAGGGCTGCGTCCAGCTGGGTCAGTACCGTGTCCTCCGGCTCTTGTTCGTTCAGGGCCGTCAGGCTGTCCTCCAGCGCCGTCTTCAGTTCGCGCCGCCGGGCCGTCCGAGCCACGATGTCGGCGTACATCTCCACATTGGCTGCCGTGGGTGTGATCTCCATTAGCTGGGCCAGATACTTCCGCAGCGTTTTCTCCTCCGCCAAGCTCTGCCGCAGCGCCTCCGCGCAAACCGTCAGGCCGTCGATGGGCTGGCCGTCCCGGTCCATAATGCAGATCACCCGGAACAGCTCCTGGTTGAGAGCCACGGAAAAATCCGTCTCCCGGAGGATGGATGCCACCCGGCGGACGCAACCGCTGTCGATCAGCAGGGAGCCAAGCACCGCCTGCTCCGCCTCGACACTGGCAAAATTACTCATACACATCCACCTCCTGGCCATCGATGATCCGCTTGCCCACGTAGCGCCGCCAAGGCGGCTCCGCCTCCTGGTCCGATTCGGACCGCTCCGGAGTGGTGTCCTTCCACCGCTCGTTTTTGAGCCACCGGCAGGCGTAAGGGATGCCGATGCCCCGCCGCCAAGTCTCGCTCCTGCTCTGGGTCTCCAACGCCTGGGTCATGGTCTGGATCAGCGCCTCGTCCGGCTTGAGCCTGTCCCACTCCCGGACAGCGCCCACTCGGTCCTCGGCTCGTCCCTTCGTCCGGTACAAGTTCCAGAAGGCCTCAAAAGCATCCGGCATCCATGCCGGTGTTGACTTGCTCTTGCGTTTTCCACACGCATTCCCCTTGGGGGGATATAGGGGGGAATTACTTGTATTATTATTTAATACATTATTAGACCCGCAAGTTTCTGCGGGTACCCCCCGCAAGTTTTTGCGGGTACTTACCGGGTACCCGCAAGTTTCTGCTGGTACCCTCTCCGGCTCAGGAGGAGCCAGTTTTCGGCCACAGAAAATGCGCCGTTCCGTGCCGCCGGAGCCGTCCCGCTTGGGTTCCGTCTCCACCCGAATCTGCCCCACGTCCTCCAGCGACCGCAGCAAGTTCCGTACCGTGCTCTCGCTGCAACCCAGCAGATCCATGAAGTCCTTGTTGCTGGCAATACACCAGCCCTGCGCGTCTGACCTCCGGTAAATCTCGCCGAAGAGCAGTTTGCCGGTGGCCGGGACGGAATCCTCATACAGCAGATCCGCCCAAATGATGGCGAATTGTCCGCCCTCCTTGGGATAACGTCTCATATGTAGCCCCCTGTCATTCTTCCAGTCAATCCACGATCCGCAGCACCTGCGCCGCCAGCGTACTCACGCCCAGCAGCATGAAAAACATTGCCCAACCGGTCACAGGGATACGCCCCCTTCCCGGCGAAAATTAGGGCTTGCGTGTGGCGTGGATCTTGTGCTATAATTGATACATCCAACAGTGGTTGATCCAATACCACACACTTTTTCCCCTGAACGCTCTGAGGTTGCCGCCTCGGGGCGTTCTTTTTTTGCGCCTGAGTAGATCACCTGATAGATGGCCGCCATGGTCTCCCGCAGCTCCACCACGATGGAGTCGAACTCCGGCCGCTCAGCCTCGTCGATCACGCCGTCCTCCGCGATCCGGAGCAGGGCGTCCAGCCGGCTCGTTGCGTCTTGCAGACGGTTCCGGAGGGCGATGCTCGCCATTGGCAGCGGCCTTGGCGTCACCTCCGGCATTACGCCCAGCGTGTCCGTGGCCTGCGCGTGCTCCAGCGCCAGCCATGGGCAGCGGTACGCCTCCACCATCTTGGCCACCGTCTCGTCCTTGGGTACTGTCTTGCCGCCCTCGTACTGTTTAAGACTTTCCGGCGACAGCCCCAGCAGCTCCGCTGCCCGTTCTTGGCTCATTCCGGTACTCAGCCGCGCCCTTTTGTACAGATTTGGGCATTGTTGTTGCATGGTAAAATCCTCCTGTCTGTGCTATGTTTATTTCAGTCCCCGCATGGCCCGGAGAAACGCCTCCTTGGGGATCTTTACCCGGCTGCCCAAACACACGGCAGGAAAGGGCAGCAGGTCAGGCCGCTGCCGCGCCTGCATCCGAATGGTCTGCGGATCAGCGCCCAGCACCGGCGCCACCTGCGCCGCCGTCAGGTACTCCTTGGGGATCCGGGCGATATCATCCAATGTCATGTTTTTCGCTCCTTTCTCACGCGCTCTCCGTCCGCTGGACGATCTCCTCAATGGGGACGCCGAAGATCAGCGTCATGCGAAAAACTCTCTCCAGCTCCGGAGTCCGCTGGCCCAGCTCCCACTTGCTCACCGTGGGCACGGTGACGCCCAGCTGATCCGCCAGCGCCTTCTGGGTCATCCCGGCAGCCGTCCGCAGCTCCTTGACTCTGTTAACGATCATGATTGCTCCTTTCCCGCCTTGACGGCGTTGCCCCGGTGTGGTATATTGTCCTTGGGGCTATGTCCTCCATGGCTACAATATACTCGTAACTTTAGTAACCGTCAAGCTACTTTCGCATATTTCTTAATTTTCGTAACTTCTGCCAAATAAGGGGCGTGTGAAATTGTGTTTTATGACAATTTCATAAAGGCATGCAATTCTGCTGGAAAATCTCCGTCAGCCGTAGTTGTTGAGGCTGGAATTAGCAAGCCAGCTGTTACCCGCTGGAAAAACGGGCAACAGCCAACAGACGCATCACTGCAAAAATTATCAGACTATTTCGGGATCTCCAAAGCGGCGCTTTTGGGGTCAGAAAAAAGCCCGTCCCCCGAAGGGGACGAGCGTCCGGAGTGCTGGGACTTGCTTACCCGCGAAGAGCGGGAGAAGGCACGGGAGTATATCGAGATGCTAATAGCTGCGCGAGGTAAGCGTTGACTTGCTCACGCTCCTCCGGCGTCAACTGGCGATAGAGCGCCAGGGTCATGTGGTCGCGGTCCGAATCGGACACAGTGCAGGTGATCTGGTTGCTCATGGTGATGCCTCCCAAACATATATTCAAGGCCCAAGCCTCGGGCCTAATTTTAACAGATTGGACGTGAGATCAGTGGCTCGGAAAAGATCCGGCAAGAAATCCTGCTTATCCAGTATCCTGACAGGCATTGTGGCTCTGGGGATCATCGGCGCACTTTTCGGAGGCGGCGATACCAAGGAGACCGCCGAAACGCCGAAGGATCCGCCAAAAGAGACCGTCGAGGAGGTCATCCCGCCGGAGGTGGTGGAGGAAACGCCGGAGGACCCGGAGCCTGAGCAGCCGGATGAGCCGGAGCCGGAGACCCCGGCCCAGCCGGAACCGGCAGCAGAGCCTGAGACACCGGCCCAGCCGGAGCAGGCCGCGCCCAAGTCCCGCACCGTCTACGTCACAAAATCCGGAAAGTGCTACCACTATGACAGGCATTGCAACGGTGCCACCTACTACGAGAGCGACCTAGACACCGCCCTGGCGCAGGGCTTGTCGCCTTGCAAAAAATGCGTGGGGTGACAAAATGGGTTGGAGATATCGAAAAAGCTTAAATTTAGGCCCGCTCCGCATCAATTTTAGCAAGTCCGGCGTGGGCTACAGCGTTGGCGGTAAAGGTTATCGTGTCACTAAGACCGCCAAGGGCACCATCCGGCAGACCTCCAGCATCCCCGGTACCGGCCTGTCCTACGTGACGGAAAAGAAGCTGGCCGCCAGAGCGGCAGCGCCGGAGAAAACGCCGGAGGAACGCTTGCAGTCCCGCGCAAAAAAGACAATGATCTGGGCCGTGGTACTCTATGTGCTGGCCCTGCTGTTCCACGGCGAGACCTTCCCGTGGATCCGCTTTCTCATCGCTTCAGGCCTGCTGGGCTGGTCGCTGTGTGACCGGCGCAAATTGAAAAATCTAAACCGTCCGGTTGATGAGACGGCAGGAAACGAATAATAAAAGTGCCCCCGTCGCCTCTGCAACAAGCGGCGGGGGCACTTTGCGTTGTCAGGGCACCGGAAGATGGGGGCTGCCGGAGGTGTGTTGCCCTGACCGCAAGAACACCGTAACAGACAAAGCCTTGTATTAGCAAGGCCCAACAATGGTTTTTCGACATCATTCGACAAATTTCGTTTATATCCGAGCATATCACATTCGGTTTGGAGGGGATTGGATGACATTACAAGATGTTTGCAAGGCAAAAGCACAGGCTTTGTCCGTAACTTATCCACAAATCTCGGATAAGACCGGGATACCGTTGCAAACCGTGCGTAATTTCTTCTCAAACTCTTCCAAAGCGCCGTCTATCAATACCGCCGGACCAATATGCGAGTTTTTGGGCGTCTCACTGGATGAGTATTATGGCATCACTGACCACATGACGCCCACAGAGGAGACTCTGTCAGCAAGAAACGACACTCTCAAGGCACACAGGGAGGAACTGGAGCAGAGGGTTGCGTCCAAGGACAAGACCATCGACATCCTGGTGCGGGGCATCCGGACGCGCAACCACATCATGCTGTTTATGGGCGTTATTATCGCCATCTTGTTGGTCTGGGCAGTTTCCACAGATCTGGCCTGCGGAGATATCGGCCTTTTCCGGGGGTGACAATATGATCTGCCGCAAGTGCAAGGCGGACGTACCGGACGGACCGTATTGTCTCCGCTGCGGGGCGAAGCAGGCCGCGGTCGCCAGAAACACCAAGAGCAGGGGCAACGGGCAGGGGAGTGTCTACCGATTGCCCAATGGAAAATATAAGGCAATCCGCGTCCAGATGTATCTGGACGAGACCGGAAAAAGCCGGCGGCGCACGGTGTCTCGGACCTTTGCACGAAAAAAAGACGCCGTGGATGCGCTCCCGCTGCTGGATCCCAACCAGCGGTCTGCGGCCAAGGTGGAGAAAAAACAGAAGACAACGTGGAAGGCGCTGTATGATCTCTGGCTCCCCACCCACCGGGCCGGGCCGGACACGCTGGGCAACTACAAGGCCGCCATGAAATACTTTGCACCCCTCTACTTTGAGCGCTGCGGCGATATTGACGTGGATGACCTACAAGACTGCCTTGACGAGTGCCCCCGGGGAAAGGCCACCCGGCGAAATATGAAAACCACGGCGGGCCTGATCTATAAGTACGGCATCCCCCGGGGCTATTTCCCGGAAAAGCTCAACTTGTCGGAGTATCTGACGGTCACCGGTGACGAGGGAGCCGGAGGCGTTGGCCTGCCTATGGACTATCTGGAGGCCATACGGGAGGCCGTCGGCAGCGTCCCCGGCGCGGACTATGTGCTGGCGCAGTGCTACCTCGGCTTTCGCCCCTCGGAGTTTCTGGCGCTGGATGTGTCCGATTATGACCGCGCCCGCCGATGTTTTGTTGGCGGCGCTAAAACGGACGCGGGCAAGGGCCGCACCGTCACCGTCTCGCCCAAGATCCAGAGCATCATCGATCAGCGGATAGGGGAGAGGGCCACCGGGCAGGTGTTCTGTGCCGCCGACGGCAAAACGCTGGATCTCAAAGCCTACCGCCAGATGTTCTATGATCTGCTGGACGCGCTGAAACTGTCAAATCCCACCTTTGACGTCAACGGCCACCAGAAACACACCTACACGCCCCACAGCTGCCGCCACACCTTTGCCACGCTGATGAAGCGCGTTGCCGGATCCGACAAGGACAAACTGTCCCTGATCGGCCACGCCAGTGAGGAGCAGCTCCGCTACTATCAGGACGTCGATCTGGACGATCTGCGCCAAATTACCGACAAAATTTGAATGAGCCCTATTACAACTCTATTACAACTCAAAACCGTAAGCCCGTTGAAAATACACGCTTTTTAACTGACTGGGGGTCAAGGGGTCGTGAGTTCAAGTCTCGCCACTCGGACCAAGAAAGCCTGTAACCGCAACGGTTACAGGCTTTTCTTATTTTTCACAAGGTGGAAGAAAAACGAGAAAAAATGAGGTCTATTACAACTCTATTACAACTCGTTTTCATTCCCCCGGCTTCACGATGCCGTGGTAGTAGGCCGCCAGTTTTTCCTTGGGGCCGGGGCCGTCCTTGTCAAAGAGGAACGCCTGAGCCAGCTCCGCAAAGAACTCAGCCGTGCTGACGCCGTAGTGGATGGCCACGCTGCCGTAGTCGGAGTACATCATGTTCATCGTGACCCACCAGCACCACGGGGAGATCTTGTCCCAAGACAGGCCCATGCTCTCCGCCAGCGCCGTGGTCTGCTCCATGGGCCAGTGCGGGCCGGTGGTGCCGTCCTCGTTTTCCATGTGGGCCGCCCACGCCTCCGCGTCGGCCTTGGTCATCTCCCGGCCCGTGCAGATCGCCCCATCTGCGCCCTTGAACATGTTGAGACATTCCACCATCGCCATGATTCCCTGCGCCGCGTTAGGGGTGGCAGGGTTCCGCATATACTCCCGGATGCTGTATTCCAGCTTGGGAATATACGCCTTGATTTGCTCATGCAGATTCTCCATGGTTGTCCTCCTCTCCGGCCGTCGGGGCCTTCATGGCCTCCTTGACCTTATCAATGGCAGCGTTGCCGATCTGGTTGCCGATGCTGCGGCCGGTGGGTGTGGCAGCCATGACGCCCAGCAGCATCCCGATTAACAGCTGCACCATGCCGCGCCTCCGTCAGATCCGCTGAACCCGCAGGGCCACGTTGTCAACGGTGGCCTCTACGCCGGTCAGCACCAGAGTCAGAGCCGCACCGGCAGCGCAGCAGGGCTGCCGCACCAGCGCCGTAAGATCGAGATTGACCGTGCCGCTGGCTGCGCCGGTCTCGGTGGCAATGGCGCCGGGGACGGCAACGCCGTCCTTGTAGAGCGTGACGGTGACAGCTCCGGCCGCCGTGAGTGTGGCGGTAATGGAGGCATCCACGTCATAATAGCCGGTCCCGGCAAGGTTGACTGCGTTGCCGTTGAGGGCAATGTCGCATCCATACCGCCGGATCAGGCCGCCCAGAGGGATGACACCGCCAACAGCTACCGCCGTGGGAGTTTGCATAGCAGTGTACAAAGCAGATTTACAACTCATAATACTCTCCTTTCAAAATTGAAGGGCGGGGCACCGGCCCCGCCCATTACCCGGCCGAAGGGGCCTGAACTGTTTCCGATGTGGAAAAAGTTGCTCAGATGTTGCCGCTGCCGTTGCAGCCGCAGGATGCGGGGATGATCTGGCCGCCGCAGGTGGACGCTACGCCGTACAGGTTCGGCTTCGTCAGCATCCGGCCCTCGATGGCATCCAGCCGGCGGTTAAAGCCGCAGCAGCAGTCGGAGATCTTCGCCGCCAGCGCGTCGGTCTGCTCCTTGGTGAAAATGCCGTTCTTGAGGTTCTGGTTCTCCATCTTGAGATCATAGATGGTCTCCTGGAGACGCTGCTCATAGATCCGGCTGGCCTGAGAGGTGATAGCCTCTGTGCTGGCGTTGATGGCCATACGGGTTTCATTGCTCTGCTGCTCGACGAGGTACTGGGTCCGAGCGGTGTCGGCGATCTCCTGTCGCTCGATTTCGCAGTTGCTCACCCGGTTGCAGCCCTCCTGCGGGGGATAGGGATTGTTGCCGCGATTCCAGCCCCAGCCACCGCCGAAATTCCCGCCGAAAATGGCAAAAATCACGATGATAACAAAAAGGACTGCAATCCAGCTCATACCAGTGCTACGATCTTCCATGTGTTCGTGCTCCTTTCGTGTTTTTATTCCAACCGGCTATTTCAGCCGGGGGAATTTGGTGGAACCGCCCGTTTTCCCCTTCTGCGGTGGCTGGGAGACATTCTGCGCGCCGCCAAGTATCTTATTGGCATCGGAGCGCAGGGCCTCCGGAGTGGTGCCCAGAAGGCCGCACAGGGCCTTTGCTTGCATGGTCTTTCCGTAGCGGGCATACAGGCTGTTTGCAATATTGGGGTCAATGCCCAGCCGCCTGGCTGTGCTCTGGACGCCCTCCAGCGTATCAGCCGTCCCGCTGATCGCCTGCTCCGCCTTCTGCACTGCGTTTTGAAGGTCGGCGCTGGGGAACATCTTCGACGCGGCCGCTATGATCTGCTTGAGATCCATTCTCCTTCAGCTCCTTTACTTGGGCCGATAGGCCCTTAATGATCTCGGCCATGTCGCTCATGGCCGACTGCATCTCACCCATCAGCTCCTCCTGCGTCTTGGGCGGGGTGATGACGCCCAACTCCACCAGCTTGTCATAGTACTGCTGGGTGGTGCCCTCCAGCTCCGTGTAGGCCGCTGCGGTCTTGCCGATGAGCTGTTGACGGTTGCCAAAATAATCCACCTGCCAGATGTCCGCGCCGTCAATGGCGCACATCAGGCAGCTGGAGCCCGTGTATCCTGCGATCGCAAATTGCTGATCCATAGCGCACCTCCTCTTTCTGACTTCATGATACAAAAAATCCGGACAGCCAAACTGCCCGGAAACTGCCTGTATTCTGCCCTCAATCTGCCCGAAAAAATATTTTGACAAATTCGGTTTAACCTATTGACAATAGGTTAAACCTATGATATATTATAGGTACAGTAAAGGAAAGGGGATCACAGATATGAAAAAGCTCGCTACGATGAAAAGATGGTTCCAGATTGAAAAAAAGATGGAGCTCAACGATCGCTACCACTGCCAGAGACTGGATGCTTTTGGTGAGATCATCGGCGAAACCGAAAAGGCCTATAAGTTGTCCGTTGAGGCCCTTTTTATGAGCGGCGAAAAAAAGGTAACTATCTGGTGCCCCAAGTCCTGTGTTGAAAACGTGGTCGAGGCATAAAGGAGGAAAATTATGAAAACTATTTATATCAAAGTTTCCGGTTACGATACCTTTTTTAAGGCGACGTTCTCCGTGCGCAAGTCGAACAAGGGAAACCGCATTGCACATCTGGAAGAAAAAACGGAAATTTCTAAAAGCGCATATTATAAAGTCCCCGCAGAGAACCGCACGATTTTCGCCGGAAATCTCAACCGGGACATCCATGAAATTGGAAACACCGCGCTGTTGAATTTGATCGAAGCTCAGGAGGAAAACTAAATGCCGGATAGCGAAGCGAAGCGCCAGTGGATGGCGCAGAATACCACCTTCATCGGCCTGAAACTGAACAACAACACCGATGCTGATATCCTTGCGGCTCTGGAAGGCAAAGCCCGCCAGACGGAAATCAAGCGGCTCATCAGAAAGGGATTGGAGGTGGAGCGGAATGACGCGTGAGCGAACCAAGCGGATGCCTGACGGGAAGATCTATCACTATACCATGTCAGATGCCGCCGTTGAGAAAGAGAACCAGGCAAAAAAGCGGTGGCGTGCTGAAAACTATACCAGACTAACGGCTGATATCCCAAAAGAAATTATGCAGCAGATCACCGAGGCCGCCTCCAGCAGAAGAATTTCTAAGCGTCAATTTATTATCGAAGCGCTTGAAGCCGCGTTGAAAAAATAAAAAAGCCGTGTCCGATTCGGACACGGCTTTTTGTTTACCCCTGCATATCATCCGCGATCTTGGCGTAGGCACGCCGCCGGATCTTGGCCAACCCGTCCACGCTGACGTGGAGCAGCTCCGCCGCCTGTAGGCAGCTCTGGCCGTGGACGTCCACCGCCAGCACCGCCGCTTCCTCGTCAGGCGGCAAGCCTACCAGCCGGACGGCTTCCTCCGCCCGTTTGGGGGACATGGACGACAGCAGCGCCCGAATCTCCCTGTGTTGAGTGTTCATGTCCATTCCAGACTTGCAGAGCGCGGATTGCCCGCGTGGATGTTGCCATCATCTGTCCTCCTTTTTCAGTCAGAATACCCCGGCCTGACGCCTACGGTAATCAGCCCCACATTCCGGCGGCGCTTCATGACGGCCCCGCCGTTGGCGTCGTTGCCGGTGCCGGTGTTGCCCTCAATGGTGAAAATCGTGCTGCCGACAACGCCCGCCACGATCCCCACGTGTTCTGTCTTTTTGCGGCTGCCGGAGAAATCGAAAAATACGATGTCCCCCGGACGAAAGCCGCTGGTGACGATCTGCCGGGGCGCGTACACCCGATAGCGGTTGACAAACGCCGTGCAGCTGGCGGTTTTGTACAGACTGAACCCGGCCTCCCGGAACACCCACCACACAAACGCCATACACCACGGATACGCGCGGCCGGAGACCTCCCGGCCATAGTACGCAGTGTTGTACTTGACCTTGTTGGAGCCGGAGGGCATCTCAACGACGCCCTCCTGCCAACCCGCGATCCGGAGCACTGCCGACCGGGTCCGGGGCTGGATGGCCTCCATCAGACCCGCACGGCCTTGGTGGCATGGCCGTTTTCGTCGAAGGTAATGTGGTAATGGCCTTCCGGCGTCCAGACCTCCTCCTCGGTGTTGGCCTTGGCAGGGTTAAAACGCATATAATCATGCAGGTGCTTCACGTCCTCCGGTTCCTTCTCAGCCGGGATAAAGCCCTCCGCCATCTCTTTGTCGCTCCAACCGGCGATACAGCCGTCGGGAGTCAGGTGGAAGTTGGCCCCAGCCGCTTTCAGCTTGGCGTTGACAGCCTCGATGGTCTTGCCGTTCTTCTTGCCCTCGTTGATAATGTTCTCGTAGATCTTTTCCATGGTATGTACCCCCTTCAAAATTTGGTTTTAAATTACTGATTCAGCTGCTTGCCGATCTGATCCACGCCCACGGCGGCCAGACCGGACACAATGCCCACGGCAATGGCGGTGAGATAGTCCTGGGCGGGAAAATCCGCCATCAGGTACATGCCCGCCACCCCCAGCACGCCGCCGCAGGTGCCCACGATAATGGGGATCCACTTGTTTTCCAGTCCGCTTGCCTTCACGGCCTGTCCGATGAGGTAGCAGATGACGGTAATCACCGCCACCCCAGCAATGCCCAATGTTCCGATGTCCATAAATTTACCTCCTACGTTTGTTTTTCCAGATCCGCGATCCGGTGATTGATTACTTTGATCTGTTCTTCGATCACCGGCACCCTTTGAGCGAAGCTGTTGTGTTCCCGCACCTCACGGGTCAGCTCGTCCAGTTTCGTGTCCGTGATCGCCTGCTGTTTGCTGTTGGCAATGAGTACGCCCATCAGCGTCAGCCCCCCTGTGATGAGAGCGCAGATTATTGTCTCCGTCATAACACACTCCTTAAAGTTGCAGTTTAAGGTTTCGTCAATTTATTCCGTTTCCACCCCGTATCGCTCAAACATTGCACGGATAGCGGAGTTCCTCAGCAGCTTTTTCTGCTGGCCTTGGTTGAGGTCGTTGTAGACCGCTTGTAGTGCGGCCTTAACCTCCGTGTTATACGCAATGACTCGTTCTCTCAAATCACTCATGCTGTCACCCCGCTTAATAGTGCTTCCAGCGCATCGCGCAGCTCAGCGTTGTCTTTTTCCAACGCGGAGATACGTTCCTCGGGTGAGGGAGCAGGCGTGGGCATTTCGGTTGCTAACTTTTCAAGCTCCGCAATTTCCTCCCCCGTCTGGGTATGGCCATCCTCGTCAGGCTTTTTCCTAATCTTCCAGTCAACAATAAACACGCCATTCTCGATTTTATAGCTCGGGGAGATGGTTTCCTTCTTGTGGTCATAGGCAGGCTTTTCCAGATACAAATATTTCATTCTGTCACCTTCTGTGCTGTCCACTTAACAAAACCATTATCGTCAACCGTGCATCCCATACGGAGCAGGGCGGCGATGCGTTCTACATCCGTCCATGCCGCTCCTTTGCCATCACACATGGCGGATTTAACACTATAGTCCAGATACCCTGGGCATATTGGAAAGTGGAAATCGCTTCCGATAGAGCCAATGTCAAAATAGTCCCTTTCCTTTCTATTTGTGATATCACTTCTCTTTGCCGGGATAGTCATCAAACTACCATATAGATGCAGTCCAATACCGACGGGTGTATTACCATCAGACAATGTTGGCAAACCATACACAGGATTCCTTAAAGGTGATGTAGCTAATTTAGGTATCTCCGCTACCCTATTCGCTCCGACAATACTATTACCATTGATCTGCACATCATCTATAGCACCGCCGCCAGACGGCGCATCCACCGCCTCCCATGCAGTCGGCTTGCCGTCGGTGTCTACCGCCTTGACCTTGATGGTCTGGCCAACGGTGGCGGCGGTTAGGCCGAGGGAGATATCAGTCCCGCCAGACGGGATACTCCTCACCGCCTCAGCCATCCCCGCCGGGAAGCTCAGGGGCGCGGTCGTGCCGCCCTTCTCGCGAATAGCATCGGCGACTGCCGTAATGCTTTCGCTCTGTACCAAATATTCAGCCATTAGAATGTCCCTCCTTCCGCCGCGGGCACGGTTTCCTCCGCCCATTTTCCTCCCCGAACCCGGAGAAAAGCCCCTTCCACCGTCGGCTTTGGCAAATCAGATTCCTGCCCTACATATCTGCGCAAAATGTCCCCGGACACCTTTTTTGCCGTCGCATTTTGCTGCACCACAAAGAGATCATCCGCCGTTACAGCTTCCGCCGCAAGCAGATCGTCAATGGTTTTGTCCATGTTGCCCTCCTTTTTCATAAAATGTTGATCATATGCCACACGTCCACCGCCCCGTAGACCACGGCAGCAACGTATAGCGCATACTGTGCTGCCCGCTCCCTCCGGGTAGAGAGCCACCACAGCAGAACCCCCACGATGATGACCTTGTAGCCCACCATCACCGTCACGCTCCGCATCAGCGGGTTTAGCTCCACCGCTCCATGACGCAGCGCCCAGAGCGTGCAGAATAGGTCAAGTAAATTGAGGGTGTATGCTATCATGAGGTTGACTCGAATCACGTCCTTATAAAATAGAATTCGTCTATTCCGATATAGGGCACACTACCAACGTATACTACCTGAGTCCCAGCATACCAGTCTCTAAGTGCATCAACCGTTCCTGGGTATATAAGATATAGTGGAGAACTCCCTTTTACGTTGTAAGCAACAACTTCACCATAGGAATTTGTAAATGTCAATGGTACAGCAACAGATTTTCCCTTTGCTTCTTGTACTGGGCCAGTATCTTCACCAGATATTTTGAAGGTATACTGAGTTTGGCTGTCTGGGTCAATTAACAAGTTAAGGGCAAGCCCAGTTCTGCCGGTTGCAAATTGGGGGATATTGCCAAGTTTATCTGAATATGATCCGGTAGCCTTAAACCAGAAAAGCTCCTTTGTGGTACCGTCTGAGAGCTTAAACTCTACTGGTATGATGGATACTATGGAGCCACCAACGACACCAGACGTAGTAATACTGGTGAAGCAAAAACTTAAAACTTCCTCATCAGAATACATAAAAGATACTACGGATTTGGAATACATGGCAGTATTAGAGCCGGGCTTACTAAGTGAACCAATTTTAATATACATATAGTCACCAGTATTATACAGGGTGAATAAAAGCCCCTTGTAACTTAGTGTAACATCATATTTATCCTCTGTGCTGGTTGTTACCGTTTGTATGGACAACCCAGGTACATTGTTTACCAATGCACTTACCAAGTTTTTTAAGCCATACCCATAATAGTTATTCCTTGGCGGATTTACTGTAGTATTTGTAATAGAGTTGTCTACAAATACTGTTCCTCTTGTAAAGTTCATGTTAATCCTCCCCAGTTAATTTAATAGGCCCAACAAGTAGATTGCCATAATTAAATTCTTCAAGCTTTATTGTTGAAGCATATCCAGAAAGCTGTGTTGGAGAAACATTTACCATTCCGTATTGAAGGACTATTGCAGCCCCATAGGTTCCTCCAGCATTTCCACCAGCCCAGCCTTTGAGCGTTCTGCCAACGGAAATTCCCGCAAGAAAACTGTTTTTATCGTAGTTCATAGAGCCACCTCACCAATAGATAGCCGTTTCATGGCCGGTCGAGTCTGTTATCTTGGTTGGACGGCCCTGAGAATCAAACTCAACATTGTAGGCATAGCGCGTATCATCTCCGTCAATGCGCTCGTAAAATCGCCCGCTATCCCATTCGGAAAAGTTCAGCCCCGTGCTCTTGCGCAGTCCCATAATGTCGGTATAGCCGCTGTTGCCCAGCATGAAGCCGATCTGGTTTCCGCCTTTTGTGGCATAAGTCAGCTCCAACCCATCCGCAGACTTGAGCATACGGGCCTTGTTTGTGCCATCCGCATTGCCAGCGCCGAAAACATCCACGGGCGTATAGGTTCCGCTGCCGTCCTGTTCAAACGCGATTGACCGCTTCACCAGTTCTGTATAGGTGTAGATCATAACCGGCCAGTTCGTTTTCGTGGTTGTCGTGAAAATCCGCTCGCCGTTGACGTATGGGTATCCATCCGAGCCGATAGACGCGCCGGACGGGTCAGATTCCCAATAAAGCAGCGCCCCGTGCGGGTTTTCCGCCTGTGCCGTGCCATCGGCGTATACACCGGAGACAAACTCAATGTACTGGTCGTGGATACGCACAAAGTTGTCGTCCGATTTGTCCCCCGCCAGATACTTTACGATCCGCCTCGACGTGGATAGCCGGTCAACTGTAAGGTCTGCGATTTCTCCAAGCGCAGCGTAAAGCGCGTCCGCCGAAAGCTGCCCGGACACATTCACGTTGCCGTCGATCTTGATGTAGCCTGTATAGTTGTTGGGGCCAACCTTAAGCGTTATTTTAGCCGTAGTCTCGCCATCCGGACTGGACGATGACGTTACAGACAGGCTGATCCCATCAACTGTTTGCGTAACGTCCGATACCCGCCCGTCAAGGCCCTCCACCTTGAGATTGATTTCCTCGCTGGTTTTGGTAATGAGAGTTTTTGCTTTCGCAAGATTTCGCTCAATCTGCCGCTGCGTCGGCGATTTGTACGGATACTCATCGTCCAGCTCGTCCGCGTCCGGTGCGGAGATGTCCGGCGCGAGCAACGGATCAAACGTCATGTCCAGCGCGATGAGCGGCACATAAAGCCCGTCTACCGTCACCGCGTCGCCAAGCTCCACCGCAGGGTCAAGCAGCGCTTGGCTGCCCTCATATCCAACGTGCTTGTAGCCGGAGACTTTGGCGAGGATCGCCGCCGCCATTGCATTCGTGCCGTCCGGCTGCAAGGCCGTCAGCGTCCGTCCGGTGTCCGATCCGGACACACCGACCACATCGCCGTTATCGTTCAGCAGCTCCACCTTGGAAATAGGCTTTGATGCAATGCCGGGGGAAAACTCCGCCAGCCGCCGGCCTAAATAGGTTTTGTCCATATTGCCCTCCTTACACAAGGATGTGCACGCCGCCAAAGGTGATGGCGCTGCCGGTCTCCGTGATAAGATAGTGGGTTTCAGCGGGCATGGAGTTGAGACCGACCAGCAGCAGCTTGCCCTCGTCCGTGATGGTCCAGTTGCCCGCGTTGGCGACTGCGATACGCCCAAGCGCCTCGCGCATCGTCATATCGCCCTTGTCGTCCACCGGGTACTGCATGGGAAACGCCGCATCCAATACCGTGCGGCTGTCCACTGCCACCCCCATGCGTGCCGCGATGTCGGCGACCGCCGTCTCCGCCGGCATCGGCCAAGTCTTTGCGTCATAGCTGCTGTCGAGCCACGTTTCCTCAGCTTTGAGCATCGCATCATACCCGTGCACGCTCAAAACGCCCGTGACCCGGTCAGTCTTGCGCGTGGAGAAGAAAAACACGCCTTTGGGGATCCACTCACTTACCTGCTCGCCGAGCACCAGACGCACGTAGACCTCGATTTGCGCCTGCCGCGGGATCGTCCCCTGCGGATAGATCTCAAAGTCGATCTGCCGCGCGCAGCAGTTGCCGATGCCGAAATCAGAGTACAGCCCGCCGTCGATCCGCAGCGATCCATCCACGATCTTGTCCTCGCCGTAGGTGACGCCCGCGATCACGAGTTTGACCTCCTTGCGGTGCCCTGGGCTGGCAAGCAGCGTCCGCCATAGATCACTTACACTGTGCATGCGCTCACCTCTGCATAAAATTGATCGTCTTGCCGCTCCAGTATCGGCCTGTCTGGTCGCGCAGCAGATACGCGAGCTCCAGCCCGTCCACGGTCATCTCCTGCGTCACCGGCGTGCTGCCGAGTGCGGGATTCTCGTAGGTCACGCTCAGCGTCGCGCTGCGCAGATCTGCGGCCAGCGCCGCCACCTCTGCGTCGGTGATGTCGTTGAGCTGTGCGCTGCACCAGCCCTGCCAGCGGATCACCGTGCTGTGCCGTCTGCCGTCCATCGTCACGACCTCGTCGCTGTAGATTGGCGTAATGCCCGCGCTAAACCCGTATTGGTTAAAAAGCGCCGTGCGGTCGTTGCCGTTAATTTGAAAAATAAAATTCTTCATTGCCTCGCCCTCTGGTCTTGCTGCTGGTACCGCGTCACCGCCTTGCTCACGGCTTTGCCGTCCAGCGTAGTCGTCAGGTTGATGACGATGTCAGCCGGCTTGCCGCTACCGCGGTCGCTGCGGTAATCGTCCGCCTCGCGCCGTGTCAGCACACGCTCGCCCTCGTGCAGAATCGCCGGATAGCCGTCATACGGGACGTAATCAAGGCCGTTGGCGTACTGCCGCACGGTAGACGTCGTCTTTCTCGTGGTCTTGGATGGCCCCTTGGTTTTAGTCGTCTTCTGTTTTTCCTCCACACCGGCGAGCTTCTTAAAGGCGTCGATCGCGCGGTTGACAAAGCCGATCAGTTTGGTCACGGCGTCGGCCGCGATGTTCACCGCGCCTGCAAATACCGACTTCAAACCGGCAGCCACCGGCGCGAGCGCCTCACCCAGGCGGCCCATTGCCTCGTCCAACTCGCCCTGCGCCTCGTTGTACTCGATAATATCCTCGTTGGCGTCTCGCCATGCCTGGCCCGCCTGCGGCAGGTTTTGCTTGGAGAGCTGGTCCAGCACGATCTGCGCGCGCTCGGACGAAGTATTCGCCGCCGCGAGCTTCTCGTTGAAATCGTCCTCGCTTTCGCCCGCCCAGTTGAGCACGTCAGCGAAAGTGCCCGTCACCTTGCCGGTCTGGATCGTCTCGTTAATGGCCTCGGACAGGCCGTCGATCGGGATGCTGTCTCCATAAGTGGCCCACGCGCCGGTCGTCGCGTCAATCAGCGTCATCAGGTCGCCCTGCTCCAGCCCAATGGCCTGCAAGTTGGCCACGGTCGTCGCCGCCGTCTGCGAGTCGCCCAACACGCCATTTAGGCGGGTGTAGGCCTCTGTCGTCTGCTCGGTTGTGTAACCGGCCTCTTTTGAGCTGGTTTCCAGCGTGCCCATGATCTTGCGGTATTCCGCCGTATCGTCGACCACGCCGATGATCGCGTCACCCAGTTCTTTGAGTCCGCCGACGATCGCACCGCCGATCAGCGCCCCCTTGAGGTTCGTGAGCATCCCCAGCAGGTCGCCGCCTTTGCCCTTGACGCTGAAACCGTTTTGCAGCACGTCCGTAAACTTCTCGATGCCGCTTTGCGCACCGTCGGTCTCCTTGCCGAACTCGTCGATGGACTTCGCACACTTGTCGGCGCTCTTGCGCGCCTCGTCGAGATACTTCTCGTTGTCATCCAGCGCATCGTTCATGTCGATCAGCTCTTTTTTTGCCCGGTTGAGCTGCTGGCGATAGTTGTCCGTGCGCTTGTCGTTCTCGCCGTAGGTCTCTGCGGCGTCCTTTACGGCCTGTTCCAGGGCCTTGACCTTCTCGGTCTGTTGCTCCTGAGCACGGCGCAACAGCTCATTCTTCTTGGTCAGGGCTTCCATCGTGTTCGCCTGGCCCTTAAATTCTGCGTCGGCAAGGCTCATTTCGCTGCGCAGCGTCTTGAGCTCGCTGTTTGCGCTCGACATGGAGCGTTTAAACTCAGTTTCGCCCTCGATCGCCAGCCGCGTTGTGATCGTCCTCGTCGCCATTTACGTCTCATCCTCCTCTCTGCGCAGCCCGCGCCGCCTGGTCTCAAGCTCCTGCAAGTCGAGCACCTGCCCGACCGTCAGCAGCATCCCCTCGCGGACGCTCAACCGGAGAAATTGCGTTGTCAGATCCAGCCACCACGCGCGTGTCACGTTATTTCTTTCGTTTTTTTTTGAAGCTCTTCGAGGAAGAGGTCGCGCTCTCGCTTTTCTTCTTCCTCGCGGGCAAATCCAAGCGCAATAGCCTCGCGGATTGCCTTTTTTGCGTCCGAGACCTCCAGCGGCTTGAGATTTACGCGGAAATACTGCTCCGGCGCGATCGGCCCGCGGTCGAGCCCCTGCCAGCGCCGCACCAGCTCGCCTTGCTCGGCAAGCTTTGCAAGCAGCCAGCACGTATTTTCAAAGCTCTGCTTGTCTTTCCCCTCAATATGCTTCGTGAGAAAGCCCTCGTAGCCGAATTTGTCGTAGGCGTCAAAAAGCGCCTGCCCGTTCAGGCACAGATAAAACGTGTGCCCATTCAATTCATAGGGGATCGTCTTCATATTTTCCCTCCAACCACAAAAGAGACGCAGCGGGTGCCGCGTCTCTTCGCTTCTCAGCCGCCCGCTGCGGCCTTGATTTTTTCGTTGACCCACGCCGCGGCCTTAGCCTCGGTGTCGAACTCCTCGCTCTTGTGCTTATACTTGCCGTAGGGCGGCTCAAAAACGGTAAATGTGAGCTTGGCATTGCTCAGCACGATGCTGTCCCCTTTGGTCTCGTACTCCTCGCCCTCCATGTTGGCCTTGACCTTCGGGTAGAAAATGCCCTGATAGTATTTCGTCCCGTCGTCCCTCATGTGGTTGGTGTAAAAGGCGAGGCTGCCATAGGGCGCAGTGTCATTGCTGCCGAATTTGAGGTCTTTGTCCCCGTCCGTCGTGCCCAGCTCCGCGCCGGTCACCGCCGCTGCGTTTGCGTTTGAGAGATACAGCGTCTCCACAGCCAGCGAGCCATCCTTGAATTCCACGATCTCAACCTTCTTCACGTTGTCGCCGAAGGCGCTCGTGCGGTTGAAATTGATCGTCTCGGTCACCTTGTTCAGCGCGCCGAGATTCGCCGGCGTGCCAAGCTTCGGGGGCGCGGTCGTCGTCTCCGGATTGGTCGCGGTGAACGGTGCCCACTGGATCATCTTTGCTCCGTACTTCATGGTAATCCTTTCTACAGCCCTTTTTTTTCGAGGTAGCGGCTGTACACCTCAAACTCCGCCGCCGTCGCGGCGTCCGCGCTCTGTTCGTTCGCTTTCCGCAAAAAGTGCCGCGCTTGGATCGTCTTTGTGCCGAACTCGTTCAAAAAGGCAATCTCCGCGTTTCGCGTCACGGTCTTGCCGCGCTTTCTGCTGCCGACCGGCGTAATGTACAGCACTCGCTGCCCGTCTTTGACTTTGACCTTGCCCTTACGGATCGAGTTTGCCGTCATGCCCGTGGCGTAGTTCTTTTTCTGGCCCTTGTTGCGATACAGCGTGCCAAGCTTACGCGCCTCGGCGCGCTGTGCCTCAACAACCACGTCGGCGCGGGCGTTGAGCATCGCGTCGATCACCTCGTCCGGTAACTCGGAAAGCTCCGTCAGCGATGTCACGACCTCGTCAATGCCCTTAAACTCGACCTTGGCCATTGTCTTCCGCCTCCCAGCGTCCCACGGCGTCAAATTCCAGCACATAGTGCTGTCCTGTCTCGTCCGTGGCGTTCTCGATGCTCGGCAAAGTAAAATCATCCACCGCCGCGATCGCGTCGCGCAGCGCGTGCCGCACGGCCAGCGTAGAGGCCTTGAGCGGCGCGAAGTAATGGACCTGCACAAGCGCCCGTGTCAGATGCGCAGCGTTGTCCCCGATCCCCTCCGCCAGCTCCGTGTAATTAAACGTGCAGTATTTTTCCGGCGGCGTCTCGCCCGCCTTCGTGACCAGCAGATCCGGCACGCACACCGGCACGATCGGCGTCACGACCGCGATGATTCTCTCGTTCAGCGTCATACCGTTCCCTCCTGCGTGTGTCGCTCGCACCAGAACTCCATGTACTTCCCCTCGTCGCCGTAGGTGTTGACGTAGAGGATGTTGTAGTCGCGCTCGTCGTAGCGAATCAGGAGCCGCCGGTCAAGCAGCTCCGGGTTCGCGCGCGTGAGAAAGCGCACCTTTGCCTCGCCGAACTCGGCATTTGCCCGGATCAGCTCCGTGCCGCTCGTCTGCGAGAACTGCGCCCAGGTCTCGCGCACAAGCTCCGGCTCGCCGGGGACGTCGTAGCCGTCGGCGTCCTTTTTTGTCGTCTTGCGCAAAAACTGGATGCGCTTCGAAAGCTTCCCTGCGTCAACGTGCATCACGCGCCTCCCTCCGCTCCCTCGCTCGTGCCCGAATCGGACACAGGCTCGGTGAGCTTGAGCTGGTTGATGAGGCGCCGAAAGGCGGGATTGTCTCCGAGCGTCCCATCGACCGCCGTGTCGCGCCGATCGTAGAGGTCGAGCGCGAGGTACTTGACGCATTGCAGATACTGCGCATAGCGCGGCGAGCCCTCTTGCGGCTCGCGCACGCCCGCGCCGGCGAGGTAGGCCGCTGCCACGTCCACAAAGCCGGGGAGCTCGGCGTCTTCCGCCTCCACGCGGCAATAGGCAGCGATCTCGCTCAGCCTTTCGCGCAGCATCGCTTAGCCCCCGTTCTTGGGCAGATTCGCGATAACAAAGCCCTTGTCCACGATCAGGTTGCCGCCCACCATGGCGTCGCCCAGGATGGTGACCATGCGCTCCACAGCCTTGACGCTGTCATCCACCCGGACGG